>ERZ808051.1635-NODE-1635-length-13966-cov-3.487868_pt1 | contig 13966 bp, 9 predicted proteins | sample MGYA00380199_ERZ808051 | MGnify/ENA primary metagenome ERZ808051 (study PRJEB31490, sample SAMN06133391) | mouse gut metagenome | isolation source: J11 | host: mice | place: China: Chengdu | collected 2015-05 ...
CTGCGGGATCAGCCTCGAATTTGTCCCGGGCGGGCATATCACGGCAGAAATGGCGCGGGATAACGGGGGGCTTTTGCTTCTAGCCTGTCTTTTGGGGATTGTCGGGTTTGGCAGCAAGGCGGGGATGTTCCCGTTGCACGGCTGGCTGCCCGTGGCGCATCCGGTAGCGCCGGCTCCTGCATCCGCGCTTCTTTCGGGCAATGTGACAAAGATGGGTGTGCTTTTTATTATGCGCATCATCTACTATATTGCGGGGGTGGATTTTGTGCGGGGAACCTATGTTCAGTACACATTTATTGTACTGACCCTGCTCACGATCCTGATGGGTTCCGTGATTGCTTCGCGCGAGCAGCTCCTAAAACGCAGGCTCGCCTACTCGACCGTCAGCCAGGTGTCCTATGTGCTGTTTGGTCTTGCGCTTATGAACCCTGCCGCCATGCTTGGCGCGCTTTTCCATGTTGTATTCCACTCGGTTGCAAAAAACACGCTTTTCCTTTCTGCGGGGGCGATTATCCATCAGACGGGAATTACCCGCGCAGACGGGCTGAAAGGAATTGGAAAACGCATGCCTAAAACCATCGCGATGTTTACGGTTGTTTCCCTGACATTGGTTGGTATCCCGCCCACCTCGGCGTTTCTTAGCAAGTGGTATTTGGCGGAGGGGGCACTTGTAAGCGGGATTCCCGCCGTTTCCTATCTCGGACCTGCCATACTCTTAATCAGTGCAATCTTTACTGCCGCATACCTGCTGCCCATCAGTGTATCAGGTTTTCTGCCGGGGATTAATGAGGGGGAGCAGATAATATACCACAGGGAAAAGGAATATAAAAGCATGTTGCTTCCGATGGCAGTCCTCTCGGTGGCGGCGGTCTACTTTGGAATTTTTCCGAACGGGTTGATGCATTTTGTCGATGCAATTATACAGTCGGTCTTTTAATGCGGGGCAGGGGGTATTGATATGGAAAAATATGGAATATTATTACCGATTGTTTTCCCTCTGGTTATGGGAGCTTTGCTGCCGCTATTTCCGTTCCGCAATAAGCGGGGGCGCAACCTCTATATTGAACTGGTAACAATCGCGACCGCAGCTTTTGCGGTCTGGCTGATTTTTCACCGCCCGAGCGAGGATTTTAATGTCTTAAACCTGGCGGGGAACCTTGAGGTGAAATTCCACATTGACGGGCTTGGCATGGTATTTGGGGGGCTGGTTTCATTTTTGTGGCCCCTTGCAACGCTGTACGCGTTTGAATATATGGAACATGATACAAAGGACAATGTGTTTTTTTCCTTTTATACGATGACATTTGGGGTTACGATAGGCATTGCTTTTTCCGGGAACCTGATGACCATGTACATGTTTTATGAGATGCTGACCCTGGTAACCATGCCGCTTGTAATGCATGGATGCAGCAGGAAGGCGATTCTTGCATGTAGAAAATATATGACTTATTCCATCGGCGGCGCGGCGTTCGCCTTTATCGGGTTTATCTTTGTCTACCGACTTGGAAATACAATGGATTTTACTTTTGGCGGTGTTTTTTCGGGGGTGGCACTGGGGGAGAAGGAAGCTTTGGTCAAGGCGGTCTATGTGCTTGCCGTGCTTGGTTTTGGGGTGAAAGCCGCGATTTTTCCGTTTTATGGGTGGCTTCCGGCTGTTTCGGTCGCCCCAACGCCCGTAACGGCGCTGCTGCACGCTGTGGCGGTTGTGAAGGCGGGAGCCTTTGCGATTATCCGCATTACCTATTACAGTTTTGGTGCGGAATTTTTGCAGGGAAGTTTCGCGCAGTATACGGTGCTGGTTTTTGCTATTGCCACCATACTTTTTGGTTCTGCGAGGGCGGTTAAGGAGCCACATTTAAAGCGCCGTCTTGCATACTCTACAATAAGCAATCTTTCCTACATTATTTTTGCGGCGCTTCTGATGACACCGGAGGGCATGGTGGGAAGCATGATGCATATAATTGCGCACGCTTTTATAAAGATTACACTCTTTTACTGCGCCGGGGCTATCTTACATTGTTCGGGGTTGGAATATGTGCGCGATATGGCGGGGCTTGCGAAAAAGATGCCCTATGTGTGCGCCTGTTTCCTGGCAGCCGGTGCGGGATTAATCGGCGTGCCGCCCATGGCGGCTTTTGTGAGCAAATGGCATATTGGCACCGCGGCAATAGCAAACGGAAATCCCCTTGCAATTGCCGGCATGTTTGCGGTGCTTTTTTCTGCATTCTGTACCGCTGTATATATCTGCGGTTTTGTAATGCGCGCTTTCCTGCCTTTTTCGGGGGAGGGCGACTGGAAAACGAAACAGGCATGTGATCCGACCTGGCGCATGAAGCTGCCCCTGGGGATACTGGTATATATGATTTTTACGATTGGAATGTTTGCAAAGCCGCTGCTGGCATTTTTGAGCAGGGTGGCTTCCGGCGGACTGTAATTTGTGGTTTATGAGAGGGGGTAACGGGATATGACGGGGAATATATGGTTGGCCGTGCTGTGGCTTCTTCCCTTTATCGGGGCGCTCCCCCTGCTTTTTTTTAGCGGAAAGAAGGCAGGGGACACCTGCGGGAAGATGGCTGTTTTCACGGCTGCGGCGGAGTTTTTGCTCTCGCTTATCTTAGCTGTCAATACGTTTTTTAATGGCGGGTCAACCTGTGCGATAAGCGGTGTTATGGGCTTTGGGCTTACATTTTCCATGGAAGGTTTTAACGCCGTCTATCTGCTTATCCTTTCTTTTATGTGGATGACGGCAGTGTTTTTTTCCCCGGAGTATATGCGGGGGCATGAGAATTTGCGCAGATATTATCTGTTTACGCTTTTGACGCTCGGCGCGACGGCGGGGGTATTCCTTTCGGCGGATCTGATAACGCTGTTTCTCTTTTTTGAAATTATGTCGTTTACTTCCTATGTATGGGTGGCGCAGGAAGAAACGAGGGGAGCACTGCGCGCTGCGGGGACATATCTTTCGGTGGCGGTGCTTGGCGGGATGGTAATGCTTATGGGGATGTTTCTTCTGTACCATTTGACGGGGACATTATCCATAGCGGAATTAAGGGTTGCCTGCGCTGCAGTAAAAGAGCGGGGTGTCCTGTTTGCGGCGGGTTTAATGATGCTTGTTGGTTTCGGGGCGAAAGTGGGGATGTTCCCCCTTCATATCTGGCTGCCAAAGGCGCATCCGGTCGCACCGGCACCCGCGTCAGCCCTTTTGTCCGGCGTGCTTACAAAGGCGGGGATTTTCGGGATTATCCTGCTTTGCGGCTCCGTTCTTTTCGGGGAGGAGCGCTTTGGATTTCTCGTCCTTGCACTCGGGGTTATCACAATGTTTTTAGGGGCGGTGCTCGGCGTGTTTTCCGTTGATTTAAAGCGCACTTTTGCGTGTTCTTCCGTTTCCCAGGTCGGTTTTATCTTAACGGGACTTGGGGCGTTAAACCTGGTTCCAGAAAAGATGCTTGCCATAGATGGGGCGTTTTTGCATATGGTGAACCACTCCCTGATTAAGCTGGTGCTGTTCTTGCTTGCCGGTATTGTGTACAAAAACCTGCATTCACTTGATTTTAATGAGATCAGGGGATTTGGGAAGGGCAAGCCGTTCTTTTTTGCCGCATATGTTTCTGCGGCGCTTGCCATCGGCGGCATGCCGCTTTTTTCCGGCTATATCAGCAAGACCCTGCTGCACGAGGCGATTGTAGAGTCGGCGCATATGTACGGCGGCGGGACACATACGTTGCTTGTGGCGGCGGAGTGGATATTCTTAGTTTCGGGCGGTATGACGGTGGCATATATGCTGAAAGTATTTTTCGTGCTTTTTGTTGACAGTCCGGATGAAAAACATTCCCATGCAAGGGGTGCGGGGGATTATGTTTCTAACACAGTAAAATGTCTGCTTGCAGTCCCGGCAGTACTTTTTGCTGTATTTGGTATGTTGCCGGGGATTACCATGCAAAAAATTGCGGGCTGGGCGGAGCCTTTTTTTAACGGCGGTGCTTTTCTTGAGGGGGAGGATGCGGTTCATTATTTTTCTTTGGGGAATTTAAAGGGAGCACTGATTTCGATTGTTATCGGGGTATTTTTGTATTTTGTTTTTGTCAGGCGTTTCCTGTGCGAAAAAGAGGAGGGCGGGATGTGCTATAAAAACTGTATCCCGGTGTGGCTTGATCTGGAAGATGGGATATACCGCCCGCTGTGCTGCTATCTGTTACCGCTTTTATTTGAAGTTCCGTGCCGTCTGGCGGACGGGCTGGTATCCGAAAAGTTTTTTGCGCGGATACTGCCATTTATGCTGGCAGTTCCCTGCCGGATACTTGATAAGTTTGTGGGGGGTATAGTGTATGTTGTAAACCGCACTGTTTTCAGGCAGGTTCGGGAGAAGGAACATGTGGTGATGGGGGACAGGTTAGCTTATTATGCCGGAAGCGCGGCGGATTGTATTTCGCGGATTTACCGGAGAGTTTCCAAAAAGGGTGAGAAGGAGGGGCGTTCCTACGTCGAGCGCTTTCGTGACGGGGAGGAAAAATTGTCGCGCACGGTGCGCCTTGTGACAAGGAGTGTTTCCTACGGGCTGCTGCTTTCATGCATCGGGCTTTTGATGACCATGTTGTACCTTCTGATGGAATAAAAAGAGGGGGATTTTTGCAATTTTATAAAAAAATTACTTGATTAAATTGCGCGGAACGATTAAAATAAACGTTGGCATGCGCGAAAGAATAATTTAAAAAGTTTATCAGGAAGCAGAATGGAGGAAGATATGAGCGGACAAACAAATGTGATGAAAGAGGAGGGGCAGGCAAAAAAGAAGCTGAAGCTCCCAGTAAAGGCGATTGCAGCGTCGGCGGCAGTTCTTTTCCTGCTGGTTGTCGCATTGTTGGTGGAAGCGGCCAATACCAGGCGGGTTGTAATCAAGAACGGGACGGAGCGGCAGATCGAGTCCATCCGGCTATATTTTGAAAATACGGAGGAGGACTTCTATTTTGTTTCCGAAGACCTGGTAAATACGCAGATTGCTGCGGGGGAGAAGTATAAGGGGAATTTCGAGACGCAGAAATATACACAAGCGCCGGGCTATTTCCTGATGATCCGCGTAAAATTTGCGGACAAGGAGGAAGCGGAAACATACGCCGGTTATTTTACCAGGACATTTACGGGAAAGATCAGTCTTAATTTTACGGAGGAAGATGGCAATATCCTTATGAGTGTGAAGGCGGGCGACGGGCTGTTCCAGACCACAAAATATACGGACTGCGATGAAGTCCAGGAACTGTTTGAATAGAGTGCAGGGATATGTCTGAAAACTTATTCAGCCACCTGCACGCATAGGTTTGTGTTTCTTTGCACCAAATTGTGGGGCATGGGTAGCAGAAAGTAATTTTCAGATATGCCAGGGTATTTGTTTAGATTATGGAGGGGATCGAATGGAGCTATATAAAAAGGGCGCGTATCTGATCCGTGGCAGGGAGCTTGTCGCGGAGGAAGATGGTGAGGTTTTATCGGCAAAGCTTAAAGAGGTGCCTGATAGGGCTGTGGCCGCCGGGCAGACAATGGCTTACAGAATCTTAAAGTCACACAATACATCGGAGAACATGGAGAAATTAAAGCTGCGTTTTGACAAGCTGACTTCCCACGATATTACCTTTGTTGGGATTATCCAGACTGCAAGGGCAAGCGGACTTGAAGAGTTTCCGGTTCCGTATGTGCTGACCAACTGCCATAACAGCCTCTGCGCGGTAGGTGGGACAATCAATGAGGACGACCATATGTTTGGCCTTTCCTGCGCAAAGCGCTACGGCGGCATCTATGTCCCGCCGCACCAGGCAGTAATCCACCAGTTTGCGCGCGAAATGCTTGCCGCTTGCGGACAGATGATCCTCGGGTCGGATTCCCACACGCGCTACGGCGCTCTTGGGACGATGGCAATCGGCGAGGGGGGGCCGGAGCTTGTCAAACAGCTTTTGAAAAAGACCTACGATATCAATATGCCAAAGGTGGTGGGCGTTTACCTGACCGGGAAACCTGCCCCGTTTGTCGGACCGCAGGATATCGCCTTAGCGATTATCGGCAAGGTGTTCGCGAACGGCTATGTAAACAACAAGATAATGGAGTTTGTCGGTGACGGTGTGGCAAATTTAAGTGTGGATTACCGTATCAGCATCGATGTTATGACAACCGAAACCACCTGCCTTTCCTCCATCTGGGAAACGGATGATGCCGTGAAGCAGTTCTATGAGATCCACGGGAGAGTTCAGGATTACAAGGAGTTAAGACCTGGCGAGGTGGCATATTATGACGGGATGATCTATGTTGACCTGTCAGAGATCAGGCCGATGATTGCCATGCCGTTCCATCCAAGCAATACATACCAGATTGACGAGCTGAATGCGAATCTTACTGATATACTGGCGGAGGTGGAACAGAAAGCGAAGGTAAGCCTTGACAACAACAAGGTGGAATATAAATTGCGCGATAAAGTAAAGGGCGGCAGGCTCTATGTGGAGCAGGGCGTGATTGCGGGATGCGCGGGCGGCGGCTTTGAAAATATCTGCGATGCGGCGGATATTCTGTCGGGGAAGGATATCGGCGCGGACGAGTTTTCTTTGAGCGTGTATCCGGCGAGCCAGCCTGTCTTTATGCAGCTTGTGAAAAACGGGGCGGTGGAAAAACTGATGGGGGCGGGCGCAACCGTGCGCACCGCGTTCTGCGGACCGTGCTTTGGTGCGGGGGATGTTCCTGCTAACGGCGGATTAAGCATCAGGCACTCGACTAGGAATTTCCCGAACAGGGAGGGCTCTAAGGTCACAAGCGGGCAGATCGCTTCCGTGGCGCTGATGGATGCGCGTTCCATCGCGGCAACCGCGGCGAACAAGGGATACCTGACTTCTGCGGAGCATATGGATGCCGCGTACACAAAGCCAAAATATTTCTTTGACAGCAGCATATATGAGAAGAGGGTCTTTAACGGTGTCGGAAAGGCGGATGGGAATGCCCAGGTTAAATTTGGACCGGGTATCAAGGACTGGCCTGAAATGGGCGCACTTACAAAGGATCTTTTGTTAAAGGTGGTTACCGTGATTAACGACCCTGTGACTACGACCGATGAGTTGATTCCGTCCGGCGAGACTTCTTCTTTCCGCTCGAACCCGCTAGGGCTTGCCGAGTATACTCTCTCTCGCAAGGACCCGCAGTATGTCGGGCGCGCAAAGGCGGTACAGAAGGCGGAGAAGGAAAGGTGTGCGGGCGGCAGGCAGGCGATGGTGGCTGTTCTGCCGGAGCTTGAAGAAGTATTTTTGAATTTGGAAAAAATTGGAAATGTGGATGTGAAGGACATGATGGTCGGCTCCGCAATCTATGCCGTAAAGCCGGGGGATGGTTCCGCGAGGGAACAGGCAGCCAGTTGCCAGAAGGTGCTTGGCGGCTTAGCCAATATCGCCGGGGAATACGCAACAAAGCGTTACCGCTCAAACCTGATTAACTGGGGGATGCTGCCGTTTTTGATTGACAGGGGCGAGAGAGGGGAATTGCCGTTTGCAAACGGGGACTATATTTTTATACCGGATGTCTTAAAACAGGTACAGGAGAAGGCTGTGCAGTTTAAAGCTTACGTGGTCGGTGATACGGCGAGGGAATTTGTACTTGGTCTTGGCGAGCTGACTGACGATGAGAGGGAGATCATCCTGAAAGGATGCCTTATCAATTATTACCGTGCATAAGGGAATTTATCGGTCAAAGAGGATGGTGTGGTATCAACCCGCCATCCTTTTGTATTTTGTTTTCTTTATACAAAGTTTATTTTTGGAATATTGAACCATTTGGGAAAATCGTATATAATCCAATATGGTGGGATATGGAGAAGAGGAGAATAAAACTTATGAAGAGTAAAAAGATGATTGTTTACCGCATTTTGATCGTGGGTGCATTGCTGATCCTACAGGTGGCTTGGCTGATGCTTTCCCTGCTTACATTCTCAAATATCTCCCCGGTGGTCAATATGATTTTCCGCATCACAAGTATCATCGCGCTTTTTGTTGTGATTAACAGCAGGCAGAACCCGGCGTACAAACTGGCGTGGGCGGTGCCGATCCTGATTTTTCCGCTGCTTGGGGGCATGATGTTCGTTTTTTTCGGAACCAGGCAGCCGGCGAAAAAACTGCGCGAGAAGCTTAATGAGTCCTGGGAAAAACTGGAACCGCTGACCGCCCCCACACCCGGTTTTCTTGAGGAGGTCTGGGAGGAGTCGGAGACCGTATATGGCCAGGTGCGTTATCTGAATGATTATGCGAATGCCCCGCTATGGAAAAACACGCTGACAAAATATTTTAAGAGCGGTGAGGAAAATTTTCCGTATATTGTGGAAGAATTAAAAAAGGCGGAACATTTTATTTTTATGGAGTATTTCATTATTGCGGATGGCAGGATGTGGAATACGATTCTTTCGATTTTAAAGGAGAAAGCGGCGGCGGGAGTGGATGTGCGCCTTCTGTATGACGATGTTGGATGCCTGCGCCTTCTTCCCCAGGGCTACTATGCAACGATGGAGGAGTATGGGATAAAGTGTGAGGCGTTCAATCCCTTTGTGCCGTTTGTATCCGTTGTCATGAATAACCGCGACCACCGCAAAATCCTTGTGATTGACGGGGATGTGGGTTTTACAGGCGGGATTAACCTAGCGGATGAATATATCAATGAAAAGGAGCGCTTTGGCTACTGGAAGGACACCGGCATTATGTTAAAGGGCGATGCAGTGTGGAATCTGACAGTGATGTTTCTGCATATCTGGAATGCATTAAGGCCGACGGATACCTCTTTTGACTGCTTCCGCCCGCACACTTACCGAAAGCAGGAGTACGGGAGCGACGGTTTTGTGCAGCCTTACGGCGACAGCCCGCTGGACTTTGAAAATGTCGGCGAGAATGTGTATTTAAACATTATCAATACGGCAAAAGAGTATGTTTATATTTTCACGCCATACCTGATTATAGACAACGAGATTGCGACGGCGCTTACGCTGGCGGCGAAAAGGGGGGTGGATGTGAGGATTGTGACACCGCATATCCCGGATAAAAAGACGGCATTTATGCTGACGCAGAGTTATTATGAACAGTTGATGGGCGGCGGTGTGAAAATATATGAGTTTACTCCGGGGTTTATCCATGCAAAATGTTTTGTCTGTGATGACAGGGTGGCAACGGTGGGGACGGTAAATCTTGATTACCGCAGCCTGTATCTTCATTTTGAGTGCGGGGTGTTTTTGTACCGGACAAGCTCGGTTATGGATGTGAAGCAGGATGCACTTGAAACAATTGCAAGGAGCATACCTGTTACGCAGGATATGTTAAAACCGGTGCTGCAAAAAGTTTTGATCCAGGCGATCTTAAAACTTTTCGCACCGTTATTCTAAAGGAGGCAGTATGGCAGAAATAATTGACGGTAAGAAAATATCGGCGCAGATTAAGGAGGAAGTGAAGCAGGAGGCGGAAAGACTTTTAAAAGAGGGTGTTACGGTTACTCTTGCAGTGATCCAGGTGGGGCAGGATAAAGCCTCAAGTGTTTATGTGGGCAACAAGAAAAAAGCCTGCGAGTATGTTGGTTTTCGCTCGCTTTCCTACGAACTGCCGGAGGAAACCACGATGCAGGAGCTGCTTGATCTGGTCGGGGAGCTAAACGGCAGGATGGATGTGGATGGGATTTTAGTCCAGTTGCCGCTGCCCGCCCATATCAGTGAGGAAAAGGTGATCCAGGCAATTTCCCCTGACAAGGATGTGGACGGGTTCCATGTGCAGAATGCGGGGAGGCTTGCGGTGGGGATTGAGGGTTTTGTTTCCTGCACGCCGGCGGGGATTATCGAACTTTTAAAGCGTTCGGGGATAGAAATTTGCGGGAAGGAGTGCGTGGTGGTCGGCCGCAGCAATATTGTCGGCAAGCCGATGGCAGCCCTTTTGCTCCGGGAAAACGGGACGGTGACAGTCTGCCATTCGCGCACAAAGGAACTTCATAAGATCACGGCGCGCGCCGATATCCTGGTTGCAGCATTAGGAAAGCCGAAATTTATTACGGCGGAGTACGTAAAAGAAGGTGCCGTGGTGATCGATGTCGGGATTCACCGGGGGGAAAATAATAAGCTCTGCGGCGACGTGGATTTTGATTCGGTTGCACCAAAGGCCTCCTATATCACGCCGGTTCCAGGCGGTGTGGGGCCGATGACCATCGCGATGCTGATGTCAAATTGTCTAAAGAGCGCTAAGATGAGGATGGATAAAAGTTAAAAGCAGCGTTTTTGCGGATATTGTGAGTTTGTCCTGTGGCGGGAGTTTGGGTTCTTTTGTGGGTATTAGGGGAAAAGGAGAATAATCAGGAATAAAATATTATAGAATTGCAGGTTTTTTTATGAATGTATGTTTTATTTCGCTTGGATGTGATAAGAATCTGGTAGATAGTGAAGTTATGCTCGGGCTTTTGCGCGATGCTGGCTATTCGCTTACAAACGATGAGGCGGAGGCGGATGTTATCGTTGTCAATACTTGCTGCTTTATCCACGATGCAAAGCAGGAGAGTATTGATACGATACTTGAGATGGCAGAGTACAAAAAAACGGGGAAACTCAAAGCGCTTATAGTGGCGGGCTGCCTTGCTGAGCGCTATAAGGAGGAGATCGCACAGGAGATCCCGGAAGTGGACGCGATGGTAGGAACCACGGGCTTTGATGCGGTTGTAAGCGTGATTGAAAGTGTGCTTGCGGGAAGAGCCGAGAGTGCCTTTAGGGGGCTTAATGTCCTTCCGCTCCCTGATACAAAGCGCGTAAATACCACGGGCGGTTACACGGCATACTTAAAAATTGCCGAGGGGTGCGATAAGCATTGCACTTACTGCGCCATCCCGAAAATGCGCGGGGAGTACCGCAGCGTCCCGATGGAGCGCCTGGCGGCGGAGGCGGAATTTTTGGCGGAGGGAGGATGCAGGGAGCTTATCCTTGTCGCGCAGGAAACTACAGTGTACGGGGTTGACCTGTACGGGAAAAAATCCTTAGCCACATTGGTCCGCCGCCTATGCGCCATCCGGGGTATTGTCTGGATAAGGCTTTTGTACTGCTACCCGGAGGAGATTGACGGGGAATTGATCGAATTGTTTAAGACCCAGCCTAAGTTGTGCCGCTATCTTGATATGCCGATCCAGCATGCTGCCGACCATGTCCTTCGCGAGATGGGGCGGCGCACAAGCAGGGAGGAGCTGGAGAATTTGATTGCGACCCTGAGACGTGAAGTGCCGGATATCGCCCTGCGGACAACTCTGATTACAGGATTCCCGGGCGAAACAGAACAGGATCACGAATGCCTGAAAGATTTTGTTGAAAAAATGCGCTTTGACCGGCTTGGGGTTTTTACCTACTCGAAAGAGGAGGGCACACCGGCGGCCGGGAGAAAGGATCAGATACAGAAGAAAGTGAAAGTCAGGCGGCAGAAGGAACTTATGCACTTGCAGCAGCAAATCGCGTTTGAAAATGCCGGCGGGATGGTTGGGAAGGTACTTTTAGTGATGGTGGAAGGGAAACTGGTGGAGGAGGATGTGTTTATAGGCCGCTCCTACATGGATGCGCCCAAGGTGGACGGATACATTTTCTTTTATGGGCAGGATGAGTATATGTCCGGCGACTTCGTTGAAGTTGAGATTATGGAGGCAAAGGGTTATGACCTGGTTGGCCGGGCAAAATAGAAAGAGGTAGCATATGAATTTACCAAATAAAATTACAGTGTTTCGTGCAAGTATGGTTCCGGTTTTCCTGGTCTTTATGCTGATGCCGGGAATCAGCGGGGGAAACTATATCGCCGCGTCCATTTTTGCCATTGCCTCCGCGTCCGATTTCCTTGACGGGTACCTGGCACGCAAGAATAATCTTGTGACGGATTTCGGGAAATTTATGGATCCGCTTGCGGACAAGCTTCTGGTGTGCTCGGCGTTTATCTGTTTTGTACAGTTTGGGACAGTGCCCGCATGGGTGGTCGTGCTGATTATCGGCAGGGAGTTTATTATCAGCGGCTTTAGGCTGATTGCGGCGGACAACAATATCGTGATTGCAGCAAATTACTGGGGAAAGATAAAGACTGTTGTACAGATGGTAATGTGTGTACTTTTTATTGTTGACCTTGACACTAAGTTTTTTAATGTGACGGAGCAGATTTTTCTCTACGCCTCGGTTGCGCTCACTGTGATTTCCCTCTGTGTGTATATATACCAGAACCGTCATGTGATTGCGGCGGGGACTAAATAATGCCTGGATTGCTATTCTCCCTGCCCGTCATGAAGGTGTCATAAAGCTAACATGGAAATGACATAGTCCTGTGTTACCATCCAGGTATAGAATGTATGTTTCCCGGGCGGGAAGCAGTCCTTAGAAAAGAACATATGTTCTCATGGTTCCGGAAATGCGATAAGGTTTTGTGGGGGGTTCAGGAAAGGATGTGGCATGATGGGCAGAAAAATCACGGCAATATGTGTTTTAACGGCGCTTCTTTTGTTGCCCCTAGCGGGATGTGGCAGGGACAAACAGGGTGAAAACCGGGTCACAGGGGTTCCATCCGACGTGCCGCAGCAGACGAAGGAATCCTCCCTTTTTCCTATTGAAGTCACGGAGATTACTTACTATACGCTCTCGGAGGAACTTGAGACAGTCGAGGTCACATCGGTGCTTACGGGAAGTGTTGACATGACACCGCGGGAACTGGCGGAATATGTAGCCGGGACGATGGGGGATGTTTCCGTTGCGGTGAGCATCAGCGATGTCACGGTTGAGGACGCGAACCTGGTTGTCGATTTTAAGGAGGACAGCGAACCAGCCCGCTATGCGAACGCCAGGCTTGAGAGTGCGATTTTGGACGCGCTGTCCCAGAGCCTTTTAGATAATTTTACCGATTATTCCGGGATAATCTTTCGCGTGGGCGGGGAGGCTTACCGGTCGGAAAACAGGAATTTTGAAATGGATTATGTGTATATGGGCAGGTAATCCGAAAAGAAAAAATCAGATTGGCAGGTAGTTATGGCAAGGATATTGGTGGTGGGCGGGGGAGCCGCCGGGATGATGGCATCGGCTGTGGCAGCAGAACAGGGGCATAAGGTCGTGCTGTTTGAGCAAAATGAAAAGCTTGGGAAAAAAATATATATTACCGGAAAGGGACGGTGCAACCTGACAAATGCCTGCGATATGGAAGAACTGTATAAGAACGTGGTAACCAACCCACGTTTTTTATATAGTGCTTTTACAAAATTTTCCAACCAGGAAACCATAGCCTATTTTAATTCCATCGGGCTTTCGACAAAGATCGAGCGCGGGGGGAGGGTATTCCCCGTATCCGACCACTCCTCAGATGTTATAAAGGCTCTGGGGCAGGAGTTAGGACGCAGGGGAGTGCAGGTTTTTCTTGGTACAAGAGTAGGGGAGATTAAGGAAGTCGGAGGAGCGTTTTCCTCGCTGGTCACAAAGGAGGGGAAAGAATATTTTGGGGATGCCTGCATCCTGGCGACGGGCGGATTGTCCTATCCGACCACCGGGGCGACGGGGGATGGCTACCTGTTTGCGGAAAAACTCGGACACCATGTGACAAAACGCTATCCCGCCCTGGTCAGTTTAAAGCTTGGCAAGCCGTTTTCTTCTTTGCTTGAGGGACTGTCCTTAAAAAATATCAGCGTGCGGCTTATCGCGGATGAATGGAGGGAGGAGGAGTGCGGGGGGACAAAAGCAAAAAAGAAAAAGCGCCGTGCGGGCGCGGTTCTTTTTGAGGACTTCGGGGAGCTTGTGTTTACGGGAACGGGGATTAGCGGACCGGTTGTGCTAAGCGCGAGCAGTTACGCTGCGCCGCTTTTTGATGAGTGCAGCATGTCGTTCCATATCGATTTGAAGCCGGCTTTGTCAGAGGAACAGCTTGACGCACGGATTTTGCGGGGTTTTGACGAAGCAAAAAATAAATGTTTAAAAAATGCACTCGATCAT
>ERZ808051.1638-NODE-1638-length-13925-cov-5.266248_pt1 | contig 13925 bp, 10 predicted proteins | sample MGYA00380199_ERZ808051 | MGnify/ENA primary metagenome ERZ808051 (study PRJEB31490, sample SAMN06133391) | mouse gut metagenome | isolation source: J11 | host: mice | place: China: Chengdu | collected 2015-05 ...
CTCTTTTCTTATTTCGTACAGTAATGGTAAATTTATGTTCTTTTTCAAATCATTTATTCTTTTACGTCCCCCTGTTCTAATGAACTGCAATACAAATTTTATTCTCACGTTCGTGTTCTTTATTTAGTTTTCAAGGTTCAGCATATCTTATGCGGCAAGTATAACATATGGATTCCAACATAAAGGACAATATATTGTCGCCCACTTTTCCGACATATATATCATTGTTTTCAAAAACAAAAAGGACTACTGGAAATACGCTTTCCAACAGTTCCCTTCATAGTCAAAAACAATCAGGTAAAAATTTCGTCATTTAGTCTGATTAGTTCCCTGATCTGTATTTCATTCAGGTTTTCCGTTCCTTTCCTGACAAACTTAACAATGCACGATTTTTTTCCTTCCATTTTATCAGATATGTCCACCTCATCTTTCAGATAATACTTACATAGAAAATCCGCTATTTTCCACTGAATATTTCTCTGCATAATCCCGCCTTTATAAGCGCGTTCCGCAGACTCAAACTTACATTCAAGAAACAAAAGCTTCTTTTTCCCTTTTTCATTATAAATTACTGCAATATCCGGTTTGACATTCATCATATATCGAATGGTTTTCCTTTCGTAATCTGATAATTCATCGCGGGCAATTTCATTATGCCCCAGATTGTTTTCTTCGCCCGCATATGACATGAAACTATCCGTTCCCTTTACATACTGAATAAGTTTAGAATTAAAACTAAAATCTTGATTCATGGGCTTTGATACTGACGGAGAAAATGTTTTTTGCAGCAATCTTTTCTTCACACTTTCACAATCTTTATCTCCAAGAAGCATACGGCGGTTTCTTTCAAAGAAATCTCTCATAAAAGTCGCTTCATAGAAAATATTTTCAATTTCAGCTCTTTCACATCTATTTAAAAATAATATGCTTCCCCATCCTGAAGAACCCTCACCCTCTCCTGATACGCTGCAAATATTGGCATGGTTCTGAACTTTTCCGCACATTCCGTATGCATGGGAATGATAACTTTTGGATTCGTCAAGCGTATCAGTTTTTCAATTGTTTCCACATAAGCGTGTCCGCTGGTATGCAACTTTTCCATTCGATGGTTTCCGATAAATTCTTTTACCCTTGGATCGGCATGTTTTCCATCCAGGTATCCTGTCCACTTGGAATAAATAATAAGCGGATCAGAGAAATGCTCCATGATTTTTTTAAACCTTGGATTGCTTTCCCTTGCAAGCATCGCAAATCCTTTTCTTTGCAGAATAGAAAAATCCGCCTTATAGCAGTTCTCTTTTGCCCCAAGCCCCTCCATATCATTGCCGACAATGTACAGTCTTCTCGGCTTTCCATGAATCATCTCCGGCCTGTATTGCTTATAATATTTCCCCTTGTCTGCCATCGCTGCCAGTATCAGCTTTGCCTGATACGCATCACAGACAAAATCCATTCCCCACGGAAGCGCATGATAAAATTCCATAATGCTGTCCAGATTGGTAGAGGACACTAAAATCACGGATTCCTTATTTGCCCGAAACAGTTCCCCTGCACGCTTTCCCAAATCCGATTCGGTGCGGATTAAGTTTTGTTTTGTTTCATTAGTACGTGAGAGCATCGTTCCCTCTGTAATCAAAATGTCTGTTTCGCCTATGTATGTCTGGATCATCTTTTCAAGCGTATTGTTCTCTCCGATAATGCCATGTTCTCGGAAATCTCCTGTAAACAGGATTTTCTTTCCGCCAGTTTCAATGGAAAACATATAGGCATCCAATGCAGAATGGTCAACAATAAAGGGAGTTACATGAATATCACCGAACACTTCCAGCTTTTGTCCCGGGAAGTAACACTTTATACTTTCGATGCGCGGCAATCCTTTCTCTGCTGCTTTCATACCGGAATCAAGTTTTTCAGTGAGGATTTCCAAAAGCTTCTTAGCTGTAGAACCAATATAGAGCGGGATATTCTGTGGGATTTCTTTATACAGTCCAATATGATCTCCGTGATAATGCGTAAACAATACGCCGTCACAAGGTTCACCGCTAAAAATAGTTTGGGTAAGCGCCTCGTCCCCCATAGCGCCTTCCACGTTGCTGCTCGGAAGATTTGCCCCAAAGTCGATAATAATGCGGTGGTTATTTGTGCGGATTTCCGTTACGCATCCGCCGATCTGATGGCTTCCGCGGTATATCGTAATCCTATTCCTCTTCTGATTCATAAATCACTCCCCTTTCCAACAGTTTTTTTATAAGCGGCTTTTCACAAATGAACATATTAATGTCGCTCAATATAAATCAAACCCCATATACCGCATTAATTTCCCGTCTTTCAGAAATACACCAAAATCTTCTCTTAAATAGCTTCCCTCCCACATTTTGTAGCGCCGCTCGTAATTATTATAGGTTATAGTATAGCCAATATTGTTTAACTGTTTAAAATCCCTCTGCCTCATACGCTCGTTCGATTCCGGAAACAATTCATAATAACATGTTTTACAGGAAAAATATGTGTCTCCGTCTACGTCATAATAAGAGCTTGTATCCATACAAAGCTCCTTCATCAGTGTTGCAATCCTTTGCAGCTTCATCAAATGTATGCGGTATCTTCCTTTTGCATTTTCATTAAAGGACGGTGGATGCTCTGAATCATGTATATATGCGTTACATTTTTTAGAATACTTTATTCGTATCAGACCAGCGTCTGTCAATGTCTTAATATCACGCTGCACCATTTTTTTGCCAATTGGAAGCCTTGATGTAATATCCTCATATTCCACCTGTTGACTTCTGACAAAAATATCATATAGCAAAAGCTGACGGTCTGTTTGGCTTAATTCTATCACTTCCATATATAACTCTCTTTCCCGCCTTAAAGTGTCAAATCAGCTTAATAAAGTAAACCCACATCATGCACCGCCTGCCGCTTAACGAACCGCATGACCATCCATGCGTTGAAATTTAAAGACTTTAATTCCGGTGATGCCTTTATAAAAGCCTGTTAAAATGGATCTATCAGCAGCAACGATTTTTGCTACTCTTGGCAACGCTGCTGTTTACTTTGTTTTTCCATCTTCGATTGAGACTTAAATGGACGTTCGCTACCAGATAGATGAGGGAACCTTCCTGTCCACATAATCCTCTCATGCAGGATTTCATAAATTCCTGATGCGGCTTCAAAAAACCAGTGTTTATGCGGCTTTCAGTAATTACCCACCTAATTTGGGGCTAATAAAAATATAATTCATGCTAATTCATGGAAAAAGTAAAGGATTTTAACAGATATGGCAGGCTTTTCCATGCCCTTTGACAAGCCGGAAAAGCCCATAAATACTGGCCTTAACGCATACCGCCTTTATTCGTTCACCTCAAATTTGTAAATCATACCTTTTTCCCCTTGTGGTAGAAACTACCCTATTTCCTCATTTACTGGTAGTAATTGCCTACCCCTCATATCCACTTACATCTCTATTTTAACGCCCCTCTCTTAAAAAGTCACGTCCATTTTCCCCTATTTCGTACATATTTAAGGGATATTCCATGCCCTGCGCCTTTCCTTCATTGTCACTTGCACCTTTTCCAAAGTCACCAATGCACTCTACATAATAGCTAACCTTTTTATTACCTTTATGTTTTTATCAAACTCGCCAAAGTTCCATGTTCATATCTAAACCACTGTCTTCATTCATCCATGACAGACTGTTTACACCAGTTTTCAACTGTAAGTTGCTCATGTTGAAGCCTTCTGCATCCAGCTTAAGAACTTCTTTCCCGTCCTCTTCCCCAAGGATAAAGCCGTAAACCTTTTCATCCTTTTTCAGCTTACTTATAATCTGCTTCTCCGTTAAACCAATGAAATCATGTCCTTTAGGGCTGTATACCTCACACCCAATGAGCCTGTTGCCAAGATACATTCCGTCAACTAAATACATTTTCATACACATAATCTTTCTCCTTCTGTGCCCTACACTAACCATTTATTTATCTTACACATATATACTAACGCTGAAACATCTATGTACATAGACGTGATAGTGCAAGGAAATGAACCATTATGTAGCACATATTTTTAGGGAGATTGACGCTCATATGATGATTTATACATATCCGTCACCTTGTTAATATTCCTATTCTCCATGCTGTCCTGTATCAATATTTATTGCATATCTCAAATAAACTTAAAATTTTATTTCCTGCTCTCCTGATTTTTCTATACTGTTTAACTCAACTTATTATGCTGTTTCGTATATTTTCTTCTGTTTAAAATTTCCCTCGCTTTCACCTACACTTCACTTACTAAGGAAATCTTGCTGGCAGTTTTTCCCCACTGCATGGGTCGATGTATACATATTTTTACCCTACTGCATACGAAGTGAAATTTCCCACCAGATTTTTTTACCATGTTAAAACGCTTATCATGCTCTAAGCAAATCCCTTTTTACGGTATGAACCGGCACGCCAGTATCTCCATTTTTTAATTGAGAAATATATGTATTCGTGTTATAATGGGATTGTGTAATTGAAAAGGAAGCAGGATGCGGTTTTCTGATAGATGCCCTCTAGTCTTACGAAAGAGGGTGGTGCCCATGAGCGTGATGGAAGTTTTGACATTATTGCTTGTTATCTTTGCGGCTCTGTCTTACATAGACAATCATAAAAAGAAATAAGCATCCCTACCGCCCAAAGTGAGGATGCTTATTTCTTATTAGCAAATTTTTACTGAGGGCAAATCGGAACTCGTGTCCGATAAACCTTTCTGATTAGATTATACACTAGAGCCGCCTGTTTTGCAAGCGGCTCTTTTTTACATATTTTTCCTGTATTTTCTGTCATATACAGGAAATCAGAACTATTGTACGGATTATTCAGCACTTGTTACAAGCCATTCCCCAGAACTTTGTACGTCGATGTTTACCTGGAACGTGTTTTCTATATTCTCAATATCCAAATGAATATTTGCACTTATATCTGTATTTTTGCTTTCCCAATCAGCCCAAATGGAGTTAAATTCTTCTGCACTGATTTCTCGTGTTTCTCCATTTTCTGTCAGGGAATATTTGTATCCTTCCTCTTCGTTCAGTTCACGTATTATTGAGAATGTTGTTCCGTCATAAACATATAAACACGCAATTGCGAACACTGAACCTCCTGTGCAAAGATAGGTTCCCTCTGACAGATTTGCTCCATTAATGCTTGGTAAAATTTCTTCAAAAGATGAACCCAGATATAAATTTGTATAACTAAAATCCCAATCATCCCGTTTATAAGAAACAAGGATATCCTGTTTACTGTCATTGTTTAAATCGGCTAATCCAAAATAAAAGTCTTTTGCGCTTTCCTCCCATACTTGCCCCGTAGATGGGTTGGCATATGTCGATGAATCGCCATCATTGACACATCCTATCCCTACACCTCCAATCATGTATTTCCTTAATATTTCAAGGATATCCACTTTCTCCTGCGGCACTTCTCCTTTCGTCGTAATACCTGTCCCGTCATGCTTGACAATCTCTGCTTTCTTTATCTCAACAGGCAAAGACTGGCCGTCGCTCATGACTGATGCATAGGCGTTGAGATAATTGACCATTTCTTCTAAGGTGCATGGGGTCATATCGTAGAAGCAGGTGTAGGGTAATGTATGTTGATGCTGTGCTTTTTCTAAATATGTTTCGTAGTCTTCCTCTGGACATACCCCCGTTTGTTCACCATTCTCTATAATATAAAAAAAATCGCTATTGTCCAGTGGATCTAACTTTGCTAATGCCCGCTCACTGACCTGTTCTAAATTTCCATCAATAAATGCATATTCCAAATATGTTACAGCTGCCCATAAGCATTCATCTTTGCGATATGTTTCTGTATTAAAAGCTTGCTCCACAAGTCTTACTGTTCCATCTTCTTGTTCCGATAATGAATATTCGGCCCGAACCTGTATTGTTCCAGAACCAGATAGTATTGGCTCATTTCCATTCCATCCATATACTTCAAAGGATGAAGGTTCCCGACTGCTGTATATATATAAATATGGTTTTCCATCATCTGAAAAATCTCCTAATATCACTTGTGTCCTATCAACTTCTATCGGATTGTCATATTCATATTCATAAAATGGTTCGCTCCAAGAAATAATGTTAAATCTTTCATCATATCCACCACGAAAACTGAAATCCCCGGCTAAACCATCTGCTATTAGCTGTGCATATGCGGTTGCCTGCTCCGCTGTCATTTTACAGTTGGCGGTATCGCCATAATATGGCATCTCACCTATTGCGGATTGTAACTTTTCTTCTGCCGTAATTTCCGGCTCCGGTTCTGGTATGCTTTCTTCTTCTGTTACCTCTGCTTCTTCTGTCGCTTCTGTTGTTTCCACTGTTTCCTCAACACTTTCTATGTCCGTTGGTTCTGTTGATACAGCCGTTTTATCCCCACAAGCGGATAAACTGACTGAAAGTGTCAGAGCCATCATAAGTGCCGTTGTTTTTCTTTTCATTGGTTCTCTCCTTTTCCCTCGTGTATGTGTTAAATAGTATATGATTTATTTACTTTTTTCAAGCTGTTTTCTTCCCTCAAAAGCAATAAACTCACTGGCTATTATATCATCTTTACGCATAGTTTTCAATGCTTTTAGCAAACTAACCATATCCTAAAGCATATTGTTTTCACGTACAATCCTTACATGGAGGTGCTTACATGATAAATGGATTAGGCCAGCGGCTACAGCAACAGCGCATTTTACGAAATCTTTCCCAGAAACAGGTTGCTTCCTCTATTGGCGTGTCTGCCTCCGTCATATCTAATTATGAGAGCGGAGAAAGGACACCCAGCATTGAAAACCTCATATCGCTTGCACATTTATATCACTGCTCCGCTGACTATCTGCTGGGCATTGATAAAACTGATACTGTTAAACTTCTTGATGTATCTATGCTGAATGATAAACAATACCAGCTTTTACAATCTTTTTTACTAAGTTTACAGAAATGACAGAAGTACCTATATCACATACTCTGTCATTTCTGTTTTTATCACCACCTTTTAACATGCTCCTGTCAGAACCGTTCTTTTATCTCTGTCAGCATAGTCTGAATCTTTGCAATCTCCGTGTCATTGATTGCCAACAGGTATTCTTCCAACACAATCACACTTGAAATTTCATATGTGTCATCCTGTTTATTAAGGCGTTCCATGCCTGACCGTATAAGTTCAAGAAGCCCTGCTGTATGATGTAATTTCCTCTCAATGGAATCAACCACATCTTCCAGCCTTCTCAACTCTTTACGAATGTTCTTCGTTTCTTCCATACCGCTCAATCTCCTTTCTACTTTTTAATGGGTGGAGATTGTAACGCTGAATAAATGAAAAGGCAATAGCCTATCTTTCATTCATAAAGTTTTAATAAACAGTAAAAATGTAATCTCTTTTAAACAATAAAAAAATGCCAGACGCACTGACATTTATTCCATGCTTTATATTTTCTGTTTTAAAACTATTTTCTTCTTATATGTTGCATCTTATAACTACTCTCTTGCACTTAGACATATCATTTATTTGTATGCTGAATTATATTTATATTATCATCTTATATATTATAATGGCTTATGACCTATTACTTACATTCTCTTAATTTATTAAATGAATTTATTCTTATAAATATAGTGTTTATCCATCTGTGTTACTTTGTATACTGTTTATCTACTGATGTATCTTTTAATAATTGTATTTACATATATTTTATTACTTTATTGCTTTACTTGTTTTAGTTGCCTATCTTTTGTTTTCTTAGATGAACTTATTCTCATAAATATAGTGTCTATCTATCTGTGTTACTTTGTATACTGTTTATTTACTTTGTGTCACATATTTATTTATATTGCTTCTATATCAACATGAATCACATATACAAAACTATACTCTGCTACCACGAAAACATATTTCGTTCTGTCAATCGCACTGGCTTTTATCATTATGTATCAGTACATATTATATTGCACCCTAACCTTTGCTTCATCCTAAAAGTGGCTGGGTGTATCTATGTACCTATTTTGTACGTTTTGCTGTATATAAATTTTAAACATAATGGAAGCGGCAAAAGTCACCTGTACTTTTGCCACCTCGTTACGTTTTTTGTTTAGAAAAATTGAAAGCACTGATTTTATGTGTTATCTCTTTTGTTTGCTATTGCTGTTATTCTCTATCACTCATGTAATATTATCAAATCAATGTTTTATAATGCCAATATCCAATCCTAATTTAATATTGCCACCATGATTAACATTACTTATCTGTTTGTCCGCTTAATATCCTCTCACCCTCTTTACAGCGCTTCCGTATTGTCTCTCTGTTTGTGTTATATTTCTTTGCCGCCTCTGTTATCTTCATACCATTATATATATCCCAAAATACCTGTACCGGGTCAATATCACTTCTGTAAGCATTTTTATTTCCCTGTTTTGCGCCTCGTGTTGTATATCTTTCCAGCTCTTTTTGAAGTTTGCGTATGGTTTGGGATTGTTCTAATATGTTCATTCGCAGGTCACACGTTTCCCTATATACTATCTCTCGCCTTGATTTATAGTAGTAATCATTTATTTCTTCCAGTTCATGTACTTTTTTATAATATTCCTGCAATTCTGCCCCTATACGTTGCTTTTCCTGCTGGCATTGTTTTAGCTGATATTTCAGACGATATATTTCTTCTTCATAGTCCTCTTTTTCTTTCATTTGGCCTACAATAAATCCAAGCACTTTTAATTTACCCCAGATATCATCACGGGTTGCACACAGACTCGCACTGCTGTTATCCAGTTTATAACAAATAGAATCCAAAAACCTTAAAATATCATCCTCCGTCACTTCATATTCCATATCGAACCCTCCTCTCAAAAATCTATCGGCTTATTATCCGCCTCATATGCTGTTACTTTTCTGTAGAAAGTACTGCGGCTGACATTTAGCTGTTCACTGGCAAAAGTAGCCGTTATATTTCCAGACTTCCATTGTTGATAAATTTCATTAAAGTTATCAAGCTGTTTTTCCGGCCTACCCTTATACTTCCCCTGCTCTTTTGCAATCTCTATGCCTTCTTTCTGGCGTTGCCTTATGTACTCTCTCTCTAACTCTGCCACTGCTCCAAAAATCGTAAGCATGAACTTACCAGCCGGAGTGTTTGTGTCAATGTTTTCTTTTTGGGAGACAAACTGAACTTGCTTATTATTTAACTGCTCTGTCAGTTCCAGTAAATCTTTTGTATTCCTCGCAAATCGACTTATACTCTCCACGATAACAGAATCACCCTCACGCGCAAATTTCATCATATCCTGTAAGGCTGGTCTTTCCATATCCTTACCGCTCATTTGGTCAATGTATATCTTATCTACTCCAAGTACCTTCATCAATTCTTCCTGACGTGCCGTATTCTGTTCTTTTGTACTCACTCTCACATATCCTATTTTCATATTGGCTGCTCCTTTCTCAACTAGATTTTTAAATGCCGACATCCTCAAAAAATGCGTTATTTCTGAAACTGTTCTAAAAAGCTATACCCTACCCATGCGAAACAATCATACAATTTTTATACACCAAAATTGTTTCAGTAGAGCAGGAATACTATTTTTGAAACACTTTTTAAAACATATCTCATATATATCCATTCTTATTTCAGAGCAGGTTTACAGGTACATTCCAGCAAAATAAAATGCCAGAAGAAATCCATATACCGCATATGACTTTCCACTGACATTTCCATTTCTTGTGAGTGTACTTACAAAATCACTTTTCCACTTTTATATACTGCTCATTACAATCCATACAAAGTACACGAATCTCTTTCGTTGCCCGAAAGCTGTTCCCACAACAGGGACATTGATATTTCCGTGTGCTTGTCTTTCTTTTCCCTGTTTGAATCCCCTTTCCGTCTGCGCCGCCCTTTCCATTATCATCACCAGAGCCATTCCCTCCAATGCCTGCAATTCCCATAACACCGTCACGGTTTATATTCATAGGTTTTTCTATTCCATTGCTCTGTAATACCTCTATAAACTCCTGTGAAGGCTCTGTAACCGAATAGCCTATATACTTTGCATAACTGATCGACAATCCCCTTGCCTCTGCTTCCCTCTTAAAATTCTTATTATGATAACGTCCACTCTGGCTTGTATCTGCTATATTGTTTAACTGACAGTAGAAATGGATTAACTCATGCTGTAATGTCGCCATGACGTTTTCTATATTCCTATCCAAATGCTCCGCACTTATATTTATCTCGTTAAAATGGTTTTCCTCTGCTTTCCATACCTTACCTACTGTAAAGTGTCCGTATGTCCTTGGACTGCTCATAATCGTTATCACGACTGGCGGCAACATATTATCAAAATAAACCTCATTGAGAACCTCAAAGCCATACTCCAATACTTCCTGCATATTTTTCAACATCCCTATGTACCTCCAATATATTTCATTTTTTATTTTTCTTCATTCTAACGCCGTGTGCAATGCCTGTCTGTGGTGTTAATGTACGGTTTTATCAGTTGCTTTTTATGCAGGGTGTAGAATGTTTTCCATACTTAAATCCATTGTCTGTCTCAAATAAACTTAAAATTTTAATTTACTGCTTTATTCATTTTTCTATATTGCTTAGTCAGTCTTGTATTGTCCTTTCATCCTTTTTTATCTGTTGATTTTTTTCAAGACTTTCACCTACACTTCACTTACTAAGGAAATCTTGCTGGCAGTTTTTCCCCACTGCATGGGTCGATGTATACATATTTTTACCCTACTGCATACGAAGTGAAATTTCCCACCAGATTTTTTTACCATGTTAAAACGCTTATCATGCTCTAAGCAAATCCCTTTTTACGGTATGAACCGGCACGCCAGTATCTCCATTTTTTAATTGAGAAATATATGTATTCGTGTTATAATGGGATTGTGTAATTGAAAAGGAAGCAGGATGCGGTTTTCTGATAGATGCCCTCTAGTCTTACGAAAGAGGGTGGTGCCCATGAGCGTGATGGAAGTTTTGACATTATTGCTTGTTATCTTTGCGGCTCTGTCTTACATAGACAATCATAAAAAGAAATAAGCATCCCTACCGCCCAAAGTGAGGATGCTTATTTCTTATTAGCAAATTTTTACTGAGGGCAAATCGGAACTCGTGTCCGATAAACCTTTCTGATTAGATTATACACTAGAGCCGCCTGTTTTGCAAGCGGCTCTTTTTTACATATTTTTCCTGTATTTTCTGTCATATACAGGAAATCAGAACTATTGTACGGATTATTCAGCACTTGTTACAAGCCATTCCCCAGAACTTTGTACGTCGATGTTTACCTGGAACGTGTTTTCTATATTCTCAATATCCAAATGAATATTTGCACTTATATCTGTATTTTTGCTTTCCCAATCAGCCCAAATGGAGTTAAATTCTTCTGCACTGATTTCTCGTGTTTCTCCATTTTCTGTCAGGGAATATTTGTATCCTTCCTCTTCGTTCAGTTCACGTATTATTGAGAATGTTGTTCCGTCATAAACATATAAACACGCAATTGCGAACACTGAACCTCCTGTGCAAAGATAGGTTCCCTCTGACAGATTTGCTCCATTAATGCTTGGTAAAATTTCTTCAAAAGATGAACCCAGATATAAATTTGTATAACTAAAATCCCAATCATCCCGTTTATAAGAAACAAGGATATCCTGTTTACTGTCATTGTTTAAATCGGCTAATCCAAAATAAAAGTCTTTTGCGCTTTCCTCCCATACTTGCCCCGTAGATGGGTTGGCATATGTCGATGAATCGCCATCATTGACACATCCTATCCCTACACCTCCAATCATGTATTTCCTTAATATTTCAAGGATATCCACTTTCTCCTGCGGCACTTCTCCTTTCGTCGTAATACCTGTCCCGTCATGCTTGACAATCTCTGCTTTCTTTATCTCAACAGGCAAAGACTGGCCGTCGCTCATGACTGATGCATAGGCGTTGAGATAATTGACCATTTCTTCTAAGGTGCATGGGGTCATATCGTAGAAGCAGGTGTAGGGTAATGTATGTTGATGCTGTGCTTTTTCTAAATATGTTTCGTAGTCTTCCTCTGGACATACCCCCGTTTGTTCACCATTCTCTATAATATAAAAAAAATCGCTATTGTCCAGTGGATCTAACTTTGCTAATGCCCGCTCACTGACCTGTTCTAAATTTCCATCAATAAATGCATATTCCAAATATGTTACAGCTGCCCATAAGCATTCATCTTTGCGATATGTTTCTGTATTAAAAGCTTGCTCCACAAGTCTTACTGTTCCATCTTCTTGTTCCGATAATGAATATTCGGCCCGAACCTGTATTGTTCCAGAACCAGATAGTATTGGCTCATTTCCATTCCATCCATATACTTCAAAGGATGAAGGTTCCCGACTGCTGTATATATATAAATATGGTTTTCCATCATCTGAAAAATCTCCTAATATCACTTGTGTCCTATCAACTTCTATCGGATTGTCATATTCATATTCATAAAATGGTTCGCTCCAAGAAATAATGTTAAATCTTTCATCATATCCACCACGAAAACTGAAATCCCCGGCTAAACCATCTGCTATTAGCTGTGCATATGCGGTTGCCTGCTCCGCTGTCATTTTACAGTTGGCGGTATCGCCATAATATGGCATCTCACCTATTGCGGATTGTAACTTTTCTTCTGCCGTAATTTCCGGCTCCGGTTCTGGTATGCTTTCTTCTTCTGTTACCTCTGCTTCTTCTGTCGCTTCTGTTGTTTCCACTGTTTCCTCAACACTTTCTATGTCCGTTGGTTCTGTTGATACAGCCGTTTTATCCCCACAAGCGGATAAACTGACTGAAAGTGTCAGAGCCATCATAAGTGCCGTTGTTTTTCTTTTCATTGGTTCTCTCCTTTTCCCTCGTGTATGTGTTAAATAGTATATGATTTATTTACTTTTTTCAAGCTGTTTTCTTCCCTCAAAAGCAATAAACTCACTGGCTATTATATCATCTTTACGCATAGTTTTCAATGCTTTTAGCAAACTAACCATATCCTAAAGCATATTGTTTTCACGTACAATCCTTACATGGAGGTGCTTACATGATAAATGGATTAGGCCAGCGGCTACAGCAACAGCGCATTTTACGAAATCTTTCCCAGAAACAGGTTGCTTCCTCTATTGGCGTGTCTGCCTCCGTCATATCTAATTATGAGAGCGGAGAAAGGACACCCAGCATTGAAAACCTCATATCGCTTGCACATTTATATCACTGCTCCGCTGACTATCTGCTGGGCATTGATAAAACTGATACTGTTAAACTTCTTGATGTATCTATGCTGAATGATAAACAATACCAGCTTTTACAATCTTTTTTACTAAGTTTACAGAAATGACAGAAGTACCTATATCACATACTCTGTCATTTCTGTTTTTATCACCACCTTTTAACATGCTCCTGTCAGAACCGTTCTTTTATCTCTGTCAGCATAGTCTGAATCTTTGCAATCTCCGTGTCATTGATTGCCAACAGGTATTCTTCCAACACAATCACACTTGAAATTTCATATGTGTCATCCTGTTTATTAAGGCGTTCCATGCCTGACCGTATAAGTTCAAGAAGCCCTGCTGTATGATGTAATTTCCTCTCAATGGAATCAACCACATCTTCCAGCCTTCTCAACTCTTTACGAATGTTCTTCGTTTCTTCCATACCGCTCAATCTCCTTTCTACTTTTTAATGGGTGGAGATTGTAACGCTGAATAAATGAAAAGGCAATAGCCTATCTTTCATTCATAAAGTTTTAATAAACAGTAAAAATGTAATCTCTTTTAAACAATAAAAAAATGCCAGACGCACTGACATTTATTCCATGCTTTATATTTTCTGTTTTAAAACTATTTTCTTCTTATATGTTGCATCTTATA
>ERZ808051.1639-NODE-1639-length-13917-cov-4.592124_pt1 | contig 13917 bp, 13 predicted proteins | sample MGYA00380199_ERZ808051 | MGnify/ENA primary metagenome ERZ808051 (study PRJEB31490, sample SAMN06133391) | mouse gut metagenome | isolation source: J11 | host: mice | place: China: Chengdu | collected 2015-05 ...
TAAAACCTCTGATTGCATAACCTTACATACCGCATACCATTTCACGGGCAGATATCCTTATCTGCTTTGTTTTCATGGCTTAAAATCCTTGTTATCCACATCCACCTCCTGTAAGTCCGGCTCAACCGATCCTTTTCCCTATTGGAATCAAGATTTTGAACTTGTTTCGCAATTACCTAGGGCTGTCTTTTGTTATACCCAAAAGGGACATAACGGGCCGGGGTTATTCGTAAAGTTTATAAATTTATAGGTGGCAAAGCCGTGGCAGACATGGTACAATATTGGCACAAAATGATTTTATGTGATCTTTGGCACAAAATATGACAGAAGAAAGGCATGGGCACGATATGTATGACGTAGCAATCATAGGCGCAGGGGTGGTAGGCGGAATGCTGGCCAGGACGCTGGCGGCCTACGACTTGAAGATCTGTATTCTGGAAAAGGAAAGCGATGTGGGGATGGGTGCCACCCGGGCCAATTCCGGTATTGCCCACGCGGGATATGACGCCGAAGAGGGAAGCCTGAAAGCAAAGCTGAATGTACAGGGCTCCCGGATGATGGAGCAGATCACAAAGGAACTGGGCGTGCCGTACCGCAGGAACGGTTCCTTGGTCATAGGCTTCGGAGACGAAGACAGGGAGAGCATAGAGAAGCTCTACGCCCGGGGCTTGAAGAACGGAGTGGAGGAGCTGCGCGTTATAGACGGAGAGGAGGCCAGGCGCCTGGAGCCGGGTCTGGCTGACGGCGTGACCTGCGCCCTCTATGCGCCCACGGCCGCAATCGTCTGTCCCTATGAGCTGGCTGTCGCCGCGGTGGGGAATGCCATGGACAACGGCGCGGAGCTGCTGCTGGATTTTGAGGCAGGGCATATTGAGAAAAAAGAGGGATATTACGAAATCTGCGCCGCAGCCTGCAGCCAGGGAAGCTGCGGGAGTCCGGCAGAGGCGGAGCGGGAGGACAGCTTACAGGGAAAAGAGCCGTCGGGAGCTTCCGCTTTCCCGCAGATGCCGCAGCCGCGGAAAGTCTGCGCCAGATATGTGGTGAACGCCGCCGGAATCTACGCAGATGAGGTGGCGAAGCTGGCAGGAGACGGCTCCATACAGATTCATCCCCGCAGGGGCGAGTATCTGCTGCTGGACAGGGAGTGCGGCGATGTGGTGTCCCATACCATCTTCCGCACCCCCTCCAAAAAGGGAAAAGGCATCCTGATCACGCCCACGGTGGACGGAAATATTCTGGTAGGCCCCACCTCGGTGGACGGAGAGGACAAGGAGGACAAGGCAACCACACAGCAGGGGCTGGCTGAAATTACAGCCAGGGCCCGGGAGAATGTGAAAGATATCCCCCTGCGCAAGGTCATCACCTCCTTTACGGGGCTTCGCGCCGCAGGGAACACAGGGGACTTTATCATCAATTCCCCCAGCCAGGGCTTTGTCAATGTAGCCGGAATCGAATCCCCGGGTCTTACAGCCGCGCCCGCCATTGGGGAGTATGTAAAAGACATGCTGGCCGGACAGGGACTTGAACTGCGCAGGAAACCGGACTATCAGCCCTGCCGCAGGCCCGTGTACGCGTTCCGGAATGCATCCGTGGAAGAAAAGAATGAGATGATCCGCCGGGACAGGGCCTATGGCAGGGTGGTCTGCCGCTGCGAGACAGTGACCGAGGGGGAGATCGTGGCTGCGATTCGCCAGAACCCGCCCGCCCGGGACTTGGACGGCATCAAGCGCCGCACCCGGGCTCAGATGGGACGCTGCCAGGGAGGCTTCTGCATGCCCTATCTGGCAGAGATTCTGTCCAGGGAGCTGGGGATTTCCTATGAGGAGATCACAAAGTCCGGCAGGGGATCCGAAATCAACGTATGCAAGACAAAGGAATAGTATATAAAGATACATCGCAGCCGGGCTGCGGCATGAGGGATAGAATGAAAGCTGCGCCGGAAAGAGGCTGACAGGCGCCGGCAGGGAAACCAGCCAGGACAGAGAATGGCACAGGGACGATAAAGGAGACGAAAGCAAAATGACGGATTTGGTTATCATCGGAGGCGGACCCGCCGGGATGAGCGCGGCAGTGGCCGCGTATGAGAGCGGCATCAGGGATATCTTGATTCTGGAGAGGGACAGTCAGCTGGGCGGCATCCTGCAGCAGTGCATCCACAACGGCTTCGGCCTGCACCGCTTCGGGGAGGAGCTGACTGGCCCGGAATATGCCTGGAAATATGAAAAACAGGTGCGGGACCTGGGGATTCCCGTGAAATTAAACACCATGGTGCTGTCCGTCACGCCCGAAAGGACCATCACCGCCACCAACGAAGAGGAGGGCATCTTTACCATTGAGGCAAAGGCCATTGTCCTTGCCATGGGCTGCCGGGAACGGCCCAGAGGCGCCCTGAATATCGCAGGCACCCGCCCGGCGGGCATTTACAGCGCGGGAACGGCCCAGAAGCTGGTGAACCGCAAGGGATACATGCCCGGAAAGAGCGTGGTCATCTTAGGCTCCGGGGATATCGGCCTGATCATGGCCAGGCGCATGACCTTGGAGGGCGCAAAGGTAAAGGCCGTGTGCGAGCTGATGCCCTATTCCGGAGGCCTTGCCAGGAATATCGAGCAGTGCCTGAACGATTTTGACATTCCCCTGAAGCTGAGCCATACGGTGGTGGAGATTCACGGCAGGAAACGGCTGGAGGGCGTCACCATCGCCAAAGTGGACGAAAACCGCCGCCCCATCCAAGAGACCAGGGAGTACATTCCCTGCGACACATTGCTGCTGTCCGTGGGCCTGATTCCGGAGAATGAACTGTCCCTGCAGGCAGGAGTGGAGATGGACAGCGTCACCGGAGGCGCATTGGTGGACCAGGACAGACAGACCTCCGCGGAGGGCATTTTCTCCTGCGGCAATGTGCTCCATGTACATGATCTGGTGGACTTTGTGTCCGAGGAGGCTGCCATCGCGGGAAAGTGCGCGGCGGAATTCATCCGGGAGGGTTCCGGGGAGAGATGCGGCGCTTCGGCGCAGGCTGACATTCCCGCGGAAACTTTCCTGGAAACTTCCCTGGAAACGGAAATTCCTATTACAACAGACGGAAAAGTTCGGTATACCGTTCCCCAGAGAATTACAAAGCGCAAGGATTTCACCCTGTACTTCCGGGTGGCGGACAGGTACCGGAATGTGAAAATCAATGTGGTCAGCGACGGTAAAGTAATCCATTCTGTCCGCAGGCCTAAGGCCGTGCCGGGAGAGATGGAGAATATCAGGCTTAAGGGAGATCTCCTGGAGGGAGTGACCGGGCTGCGGGTAGAGCTGGAGGAGCTGGCGTAAGGAAAACGAAGACGGCGCCAGGCAGAGCACGGGCCGGGAGATCAGGTTTTTTGCCAAATGGCCCACAGCCGGCCGTGGGGTAAGAAAACCCGGAACACCGGCTTTGGCAGAGACAGGAATGCAGGTTTGCAGGAGCAGGCCGCGGCTGTCAGGGCTCAGGAGATAAAAGGAGTGCGAAAATGACGAAGCGAGAGATGACATGTATCATATGCCCTATGGGATGTTCTCTGACAGTGGAGATGGAGGGAGAGGAAATCACATCCATAAGCGGCAATACCTGCAAGCGGGGGGCGGCCTATGCGGAGGCGGAGGTGAGCCATCCCCAGAGGACCGTGACCAGCACCATGCGCTGCGATAACGGGGAAGTCCTGGCTGTGAAGACAGACAGGCCCATCCCGAAATCCAAAGTCATGGAGTGCATGGGCCTGATCAACGCCCATACCGCGAAGCTGCCGGTGGCTGTGGGGGAGGTGCTGATCAGAGACGTATTCGGCAGCAATATTATAGCCACAGAGAACAAAACGGCCCAGTAAGGCGGCAGTAAGGCTGCCGGAAATTCGCCGTGGGAAAGCGGAGGGCGCAGAAAGCCGATTTTTGAGAGAAGACTGAAAAAGAGGTGGTTGTGTGAACCAAAAACTGAAAGAAAAGATATTGGAGTCGGTCTCGGCCGTGCTGCCCATTACGGGAATCGTGCTGCTGTTGAGCATCCTGCTGGTTCCGGTGGATCTGGGAATCATGGTGATGTTTCTGGTGGGCGCGATCCTGCTGGTGATCGGGATGGGCTTTTTCCAGCTGGGGGCGGAGATGTCCATGACGCCTCTGGGAGAGGGTATCGGCGTCCAGATATCCAAGGCCCGGCGGATTCCTCTGATCTTTCTGATCGGTTTTTCCATGGGGGCCATCATTACCATATCGGAACCGGATCTCCAGGTGCTGGCGGAGCAGGTCCCCGGCATCCCCAATCTGACCCTGATCCTTACGGTGGCAGTGGGAGTGGGGATTTTCCTGGCGGTGGCCATTCTCAGGATCCTGTTCCAGATCAATCTTTCCACCATATTGATCGTTCTGTATATGGCGCTGATCGGCGTGTCGTTTTTTGTTTCCAGGGACTTCCTGGCAGTGGCTTTCGACTCCGGCGGCGTGACCACGGGCCCTATGACGGTGCCTTTCATCATGGCCATGGGTGTGGGTCTCGCCTCTGTCCGCGGCGACAAGAATGCCTCCAGCGACAGCTTCGGTCTGGTGGCTCTGTCCAGCGTGGGGCCTATTCTGGCAGTATTGATACTGGGCATGTTTTTCAGCCCCGGGGAGACGGCATACAGCGGCGCCGTGGTGGCGGACGTGAGCACTACCCGGGATGTGGTGAAAGCATTTCTGTTTGACATGCCTCCTTATATGAAAGAGGTGCTGATATCCCTGGTTCCGGTGGCTATTGTGTTCGCTCTGTTCCAGAGGCTGACCCGCCGCTATCCCCGCAGGCAGGTGAAGCGAATCACGGTGGGCTTTGCCTATACATATCTGGGGCTGGTGCTGTTCCTCTGCGGGGTGAATGTAGGCTTTGCGCCTCTGGGCGCGCTGCTTGGCAATGAGATCGCCGGGCAGGTGTGGAGATGGCTGCTCATCCCCATCGGCATGCTCATCGGCTATTATATCGTAAAGGCCGAGCCTGCCATCCAGGTGCTCAACCGCCAGGTGGAGGGCGTGACCAACGGCTCCGTGTCCGCAAAAGCCATGAACCGCTGCATGTCCTGGGGGGTGGCGGCCAGCGTGGGCCTGGCCATGATGCGGGTGCTCACAGGGCTGCCCATCCAGTATATCATTATCCCGGGCTATCTGATCGCACTGCTTCTGTCCCGGTTCGTGCCCAGGATGTTCGTGGGTATCGCTTTCGACTCCGGCGGTGTGGCCAGCGGACCTATGACCACCACATTCCTGCTGCCCTTGAGCATCGGGGCCTGCCAGTCCATGGGCGGCAATCTGATGACGGATGCGTTCGGGGTGGTTGCGCTGGTTGCGCTGACGCCTTTGATTGCCATCCAGCTCATGGGAATCCTGTATCAGTACAAGCTGAAAGTCACGGAGAGAGCCGCGGTACGGGAGGCGGAAATCCCTGCTATGGATAGCGCTGCAGACGACATCATTGAATTTGAGGAGGAAGACGGAAATGGGGGACAATCATAAAGCTATGTCTGTTCGGATGCTGCTTCTCATCGCCACACCGAAGCTGGTGGGCAAGGCGGCGGGACTGTTCAAGGAGGGGAATGTCCCTGTCCAGTACATCTTCCACGGCCAGGGCACTGCCACCAGCGAGGTCATGGACATGCTGGGGTTAGACGGGGTGGATAAAAATATCCTCATGGCCATGCTGCCCAAGGCATTCGCGGACGAGATGCTGAAGAAGCTGCGGAAAAAGCTGCACCTTGGCATGCCCAATACGGGGATTGCTTTTACGCTTCTGATGTCGGGCAGCAGCGGACATTTGGTCCAGCTCATGGAGAGCCTGGAGCCCGAGGAGAAGAAGAGACTTTTGGAGAGGAATGAGGCGGATATGACAGAGAACGCATACAGCATGATCATGGCGATCGTAAACCAGGGGTTCAGCGAGGAAGTGATGAACGCTGCCAGGCCCAAGGGGGCTTCCGGCGGCACCGTGTTCCACAGCAGGCGCATCGGCAATGAGGAGGCCATGAAGTTCTGGAAGATCAGCGTCCAGGAGGAGCGGGAAGTGGTATTGATCCTGGCTCAAAAGGAAGACAAGATGGCCATCATGCGGGAGATCGGCAGGCAGTGCGGCATGAACAGCAAGGCCCAGGGGATCGTCATGTCTCTGCCCGTGGACGGGATTGCAGGGCTGGACTGATCAGAAATCAATGGCTTCGTATAAGTACAGATTTCCCTTTTTGCCCACCCGGGCCACGACCTCCATGTGGTACAGGATGTTCAGCGTCACCTGGGCCAGGGGCTGGGAGATGCGGGCGGCTTTGGCCAAGTCTTTCGTGGTAAACTGCCCCTCCAGTTCCGGGGGCACGAACTGCAGGAAATCCTCCGGCCGTTCCATCTCCAGCTCCTGCACCAGCTCCGTGGGGATGCGGTCATAGCGGCTGGCCCTGATCTTCCGGTTCTTTCCCCGGCCGTTGAGGAGCTTATACTCCTCCATGTCCAGCAGGACCAGCCGAAACCGCAGATGGGGGTCTTTCAGAAAGGCCTTGATTTTGTACAGTTCGGGAAAGACGGTGTAAGGGCTGCCTTTTAAAGGGGACTTGCGCTTTTTGCTCAGCTCCCCGCTCTCTTCGTCGATCCAGATAATCCACTTCTCCCGGGGGATGGGGTAGACGATGGTCACAGGGTACAGGGGCAGAAAGGCGGAGAGCTTGCCCCGCATCTTCTCGAACTGTCTGGTCTGGATCTCGATGATCTCCCCGTCTGCAAAGATGTCGGCCACATAATTTTCGACGGGAATCTCCTGCCTGTCCTCGTCGGGTTCGTAATAGTTCTTCAGGATGGCATGGACTGTCTTCTCAGACAAAGTGCCGATGCCAAGGCGCTGTCTGTGGACTCCGATGATTTTTTTCTTCGCTTCTTCAAAGGCCTTTTTATCCGGCATGGTATCCCCCGCTCCTGGTTTCTGGGTCAATATTGTAACACATTTCCGGGTTTTTTGCTATCTTGATTTTCTGTCGTCCCAACTTCTCTTTGATTCCCGCGAGCAACGAGCCCAAGAAGTCAGAACAAAAGATCTTGATTTTTATGGCATTTGTGGATATGATTATTTCAAATCACGATTTAGTAAATCAGGATTAGATATTTTGAAAGGAGCCGGCATTATGTTCATAGGAAGAGAGACAGAGCTAAGATTCCTACAGGATAAATACAATGAAAAAAAGGCACAGTTGATCGTCTTGTATGGAAGAAGGCGTGTGGGAAAGACGGAAACCCTCAGAGAATTTTGCAGGGATAAGCCCCACCTCTTTTTTTCCTGTACACAGACTACGGACAGAGTACAGCTCGCAAGATTTTCAAGCCAGATTCTGAGGGAGGACATCCCTGCAAAGCAGTATCTCTCAGAATTCGCGGATTGGGAAAAGGCTTTCCGGGCAATTCCGGATCTCCCATACGGAGAAAAAAAGAAGCTCATTGTAATCGACGAGTTTCCCTACATGTGCAAAGGGAACAAAAGCATTCCGTCCATTCTGCAAAATCTCTGGGACATGGAACTGAAGGACGGCAATGTAATGATTGTCCTGTGCGGCAGCGCCATGAGCTTTGTGGAAAAAGAGCTGCTGGCAGAAAAAAATCCGTTATACGGCAGGGCCACAGGCATCTACAAGATGACCGAAATGGGATTTTACGAGGCCGCCTGCTTTTTCCCGGATTATTCGGAAAGGGACAAGGTGCTGGCCTACGCGGTGCTTGGCGGCATTCCCCATTATCTCAATCAGTTCAGCCCAGAGCTTTCCGTTCAGGAAAACATCAAGCGCAATATCCTGACCAAGGGCTCCGTGCTCTACAGCGAGGCGGACTTCCTGCTTCATCAGGAACTTCGGGAGACCCCGATTTACAACGCCATCATTGAGGCAGTGGCTCTGGGCAGCACGAAGCTGAATGACATCAGCCAGAAGTCCCTGCTGGAGGATACCTCCAAAACCAGCGTCTATTTGAAGAACCTGATAGAACTGGGGATTGTTCGGCGGGAGTTTTCCATTGACGCAGGGACGAAAGAGAAAGCCAATGCGAACCGGGGGACATACCGCCTGACCGATCATTTCTTCCGTTTCTGGTATGCATTCGGCTTCGCCAATCTCTCGCAGCTTGAGGACGGGGATGTGGAGGGAGTCTATGAATATCTCGTCCGCCCTGCCCTGCATGAATTTGCCTCATCCGTGTTCGAGGATGTGTGCAGGGAGTTCGTGCGGGAGCTCCAGAAGAAAAACGCCCTGCCATTCCGCTATGCCAGGATGGGGCGTTGGATGGGAAAGACCACTGTCCGTGACAAAAATGCGGAAAACGGACTGCGGATGGCAGAGACGGAGATAGACCTGTTAGGCATCAGCAGAGACGGGAAAGAGTATCTGGTGGGCGAATGTAAATTCAAGCACAGCCCCTTTGCCTACGGCGAGTATCTTGACACAAAGGCAAAACTGGCTCCGCAGAAAGAAAATGCAAAATTTTACTACGCCTTGTTTTCCGAATCCGGCTTTGACGACAAAATTATGACAGAAGCAGAAAGTTCGGAAAGCCTTTGCCTCTATGACCTTGATGCGATTGTAAACTTTGAAAAATAAAATCGGATTTATGTGACATTATCACGGAAGAACAAAGAAATCCATGATATCATGTACCCACAAAAGAAATAATAGTACTTTGATAATAGAATCCTACCTTGGATTCTGTTAGAGAAAACAAAAGGAGGACAACAATATGTCTGCTGTCAATATCAACAAGAACAATTTCCGGAGCGAAGTCATGGATTCCGATAAACCTGTGCTGCTGGACTTTTGGGCTCCCTGGTGCGGGCCCTGCCGTATGGTGGTTCCCATTGTGGAGGAGATCGCCAGAGAGCGCTCGGATATCAAGGTGGGCAAAGTCAACGTGGATGAGGAGCCTGAGCTGGCAGGGCAGTTCGGCGTCATGAGCATCCCCACTTTGGTGGTGATGAAAGACGGGAAAATAGTCAACCAGGCCATGGGGGCGAGACCCAAGAGCGCCATTCTGGGAATGCTGTAAGGAGGTGGAGAAATGGGATTCTTGGACTTATTCAGACAGCCGGATATCAACCGGGGCGTAGAGGAGTACCGGGCCGCTCCCCAGGGAATCCTGGTGGATGTCCGTACCCCCGAAGAGTATCGGGGAGAACACATTCCCGAAAGCAAAAATGTGCCGCTGCAGCAGATTGACAGAATCAAATCCGTGGCGGTAAATAAGGAGGCGCCTCTGTTCGTCTACTGCCAGTCCGGCGCCAGAAGCCGTCAGGCGGTGAGCCTGCTGCAGCGCATGGGGTATGTGAACGTGAACAACATCGGCGGCATGTCCGCTTATCAGGGAGAGGTGGAATGACATGAAAGTGGTAATCGTAGGCGGCGTGGCAGGGGGCGCCACAGCCGCGGCAAGAATCCGGAGATTGGACGAGACGGCGGAAATCACGGTATTTGAGCGTTCCGGATATATCTCCTATGCCAACTGCGGCCTGCCCTACTATATTGGCGACGTGATCACGGATTCCGAGGAATTGACCCTCCAGACCCCGGAGAATTTCTTCTCGCGCTTCTACGTGAACGTGAAAGTCCGCCATGAGGTCACGGGAATCCACCCGGAATCCAAGACGGTTTCCGTAAAGAATCTGGAAACCGGCGAGGAATTTCAGGAGAGCTATGATAAGCTGATCCTATCCCCCGGGGCGAAGCCCACACAGCCCAGACTGCCGGGCACAGGCATTGACAGGCTCTTCACCCTGCGCACGGTGGAGGATACTTTGCACATCAAGGAATACATCCGTAAGCACAGGCCGAAATCCGCCGTGCTGGCTGGCGGCGGATTCATCGGGCTGGAGCTTGCGGAAAATCTGCGGGAGCTGGGAATGGAAGTGACCATTGTACAGCGCCCCAAACAGCTGATGAATCCCTTTGACCCGGACATGGCTGCCATGATTCACGGCGAGATGCGAAGACATGGCGTGAAGCTTGTGCTGGGGCACACCGTGGAGGGCTTTGAAGAAAAAGGGGACGGCGTGGACGTGCTGTTAAAAGACAATGAGCCCCTCCATGCCGATATGGTAGTGCTTGCCATCGGCGTCACGCCGGATACGGCTCTGGCGAAAGAGGCCGGTCTGGAACTGGGAATAAAAGACAGCATAGTAGTCAATGAGCGGATGGAGACATCTGTCCCCGACATATACGCTGGGGGGGATGCGGTTATGGTGAAGCACTCCGTCACCGGCGAGAATGCCCTGATCTCCCTGGCCGGGCCCGCCAATAAGCAGGGGCGTATCATTGCGGACAATATCTGCGGCGGAGACAGCCGATACGCAGGCAGCCAGGGGAGTTCCGTGATCAAGGTATTCGACATGACCGCAGCGGTCACCGGCATTAATGAGACCCATGGGCGGAGGGCCGGCCTGGACGTGGATACGGTTATCCTCTCTCCCATGAGCCATGCGGGCTACTATCCCGGCGGCAGGGTCATGACTATGAAAGTGGTGTTTGAGAAAGGGACATACCGCCTGCTGGGCGCCCAGATCGCAGGCTATGAGGGCGTGGATAAGCGGATCGACGTCCTGGCCACTGCTATCCATGCGGGGATGAAAGCCACTGAGCTGAAAGATCTGGATCTGGCCTATGCGCCTCCCTATTCTTCTGCCAAAGATCCCGTGAACATGGCAGGCTTCATGATCGACAATATCGCGGGCGGCATATTGAAACAGTGGCATCTGGAGGATGCGGACGCGCTGCCCAGAGACGGCAGCGTCACGCTGCTGGACGCCAGGACACCAGGGGAATATGCTCAGGGGCACATCCGGGGATTTTCCAACATTCCCGTTGACGAGCTGCGGGAGCGCCTTGCCGAAATCGAAAAAGGAAAGCCCGTCTATGTGATCTGCCAGAGCGGGCTGCGCAGCTACATTGCTTGCCGGATTCTGGAGGGGCATGGCTATGAGGCCTATAACTTCGCCGGCGGATTCCGCTTTTACGATGCGGTGACAAACGACCGCTGCCTGGTGGAGAGAGCGGCCGCCTGCGGCATGGACACATAGAGAAAATCGCCGCCGGGACTTTCGTCGTGCCGGCGGCGATTCCTATTTTCGTCCCTGTTCACGGCTTTGCCGCTCACAGCAACATGATGCACACATACAATTGTATGGCGCCTGCTGTCAAAGCAATCGAAACGATTGCTTGGGATTGTTCGTGCAAAATGCGCACGAAAACACTTCGCGGAACTACCCGTGCAAAGTAACCTATTTTCAGCTTTCATCAATCTTTCTTTTCCTGTATTTCCCCAAAGCGCAGATCAGGAAGCGCTTAATTCTTCCAGCTTGTCCGTATCCGTGATCTCGATGACGCCCCGGCTCAGGCGGACCATTCCCTCATTTTGAAAATAGCGGAGCATCCGCGTGATAACCTCCCGGTGGGAGCCCAGATGATTGGCAATGGTCTCGTGGGTGATCTTTAATTTCCCGGTTCCTTCGATGGAGGCCTCCTCCAGGAGAAAAGACGCCACCCGCCGGTCAAGGCTCTTCCACATGATCTGTTCCATCAGCCACATAACATCGGAAAAGCGGGAGGCCATCAGCTCATTGGTGTAATTTGCCGCCGGTGCGGATTCCTCCGTAATGCCTTTGTAGACCTCGGCGGGCACCACCCAGAACTCCGTGTCCTTTTCCGCCGCGATGGTCACGTCAAACTGAATGGAGCGCAGCATGCAGGAGGCCGAGAACAGGCACATATCGATATCGAATAGTCGGTAGAGGGTGATTTCACGGCCCTCTTCCGAGAGAATGTAGACCCGGAGCTGGCCGGACTTTATCAAAAGCAGGCCGGTGCAATCCATGCTTCCATTGTGGAGGACGGTTCCCTTTTTGACATGGTGGCTTACCAGACTGCCCAGAATGCGGTTCTGCTGATCTGTATTCAGTTTATCCCATATGGGAAAGCAGCTTTGAAAATCCATGGCTTCCTCTCAAAAAAAGCAGGCTCAATCGCCTGCTGAATTATCGGTGTCAATTGCTTGCGAGCGGGACTAACACATAACCCTTACCGCGACAGAAGCGCTTACACAAGACTTGCTGTGGACATCTTAACCGTATCATATGTGGGATAGTTTGTCAATATTCCCGTTGATTTCCTGCAAAATGCGCACGAAAACACTTTGTGGGACTACCTGTGAACAGTAATTCTTTCCCCGCAGTCTGTCTGCTTTCTGCATATATTCCGGGGGTCTTACGTATGGAAATAAAATATATCTCAGAAAAATATACTGCAAGAAAAAATATACCTTGACAGACGAGGTATATTGCAGTATAGTGTAACCAGAAAGGAGATGCCTATGTCAATTACGTCCGATATTTTGCGAGGGCACACGGAGGCCATCATTTTATCCCATCTTCTGGAGCAGGACAGCTATGGCTACCAGATCAATAAGGATATCATGAAGAAGACCGACAACCGGTGCGAACTCAAAGAGGCCACCCTGTATTCCGCGTTCCGGCGGCTGGAGCAGGCGGGCTACATATGCACTTACTGGGGAGATGAGACGGTAGGGGCCAGACGCCGCTATTATTCCATCACGGACGCGGGCCGAGAGGCTTACCAGGCTTACAAGAGAGACTGGGAGGAGGCCAAGTTTACCATCGACCAGCTGCTGAAATGAAAAGCGGGCCCCCGGAAAGACAGAAAGACAGAAAGGAAACAAGAGCATGAAAGAGAAGATCAGAAAGCATATCAATGAACTGTTCAAGGATGCGCCAAAGACCAGAAAGGCCCTGGAGCTGAAAGAGGAGATGACACAGAATGTCACAGAGAAGTACGAGGACCTGATCAGGGAGGGATGCCGGGAGGAGGATGCGTTTCAGGTGGCCATAGGCTCCATCGGGGATGTGACGGAGCTGTTCGAGGATCTGAAAGACAGGAGCTTATTTTTGCTGTCGGAGGGAGAAAGGAAGAAAAAGGCCGTGCTGACAGCCGCCGCCGTGGGGATTTATCTGTTGGCGGGCGTGGTCCTGATCGTGTGTCTGGCGGTCAATGACGTGTATTTCATGGGGTCGGAGATGGGGGGACTTATGGGGCTTGCCCTCACGGGGCTGATATGCATCCCGCCTACCTGTATGCTGGTCTATGCGGCCAATATGTATCCTGTCCACAATAAGAAAGAAGAGAATCTGGTGGAGCTCTACAAGGAGGCTGCTGCCTCCGGCAACCGGGAAAAGGCAGTCAGGAGATCCGTCTGCATGCTGATCTGGTTGGTGACGCTGCTGCTCTATTTTGCCATCAGCCTGAAAACCTGGCGTTGGGAGGTGACCTGGCTGGTATTTCTTGTGGGGGGCTGCGCCCAGATGATAGAGGTGCTGCTGTACAACTTGAAGCATAGCGGCTCGTAAAGGCGCAGAACCCGCAGATCGTTGATTCCCGTGGGCAATGAGTCAGGCGGGCATGCCTGCATGGACATTTGGCGAATGCCGCCAGGGTCAGCAACCCTGCCGGCAGCGGGGATGTTGACTCCGTTGCCGGCAGGGGCGCACAGGCAGCAGAAATGGCTGCCCGGTCTGCGGCGGGGATATCTGGGCGGAGGAGCGGAATAGGGAGGAATCAGGATTATGAAACGATTACACATTGCAATGATTGGTCTGGTGGGCACGGTGATGGTCTTCCTGTGCGTGATTCTGGGGAGGTTACTGACACAGAGCGTTCCGTCAGGGGCTGCCCATGGGAATTACGGTCTGGTCCAGGAAAAGAAATTCCGGGCCGGGGATATAAGGAGCCTTGAGATTGACTACGGAAAGGGTTCCGCAGGGCTTACGGACGTGCTGTTCTATGAGAGCCCAGGGGATGAGATCATCGTCCGTGAGTACATGAATTATGAGCCGGAGCAGAGCCAGCTCTCCGCTGTGGA
>ERZ808051.1641-NODE-1641-length-13911-cov-3.874223_pt1 | contig 13911 bp, 12 predicted proteins | sample MGYA00380199_ERZ808051 | MGnify/ENA primary metagenome ERZ808051 (study PRJEB31490, sample SAMN06133391) | mouse gut metagenome | isolation source: J11 | host: mice | place: China: Chengdu | collected 2015-05 ...
CTTTATTTGTAGATAAAAAGTATCAAGGATGTAGTATCGGTAGTAAATTGATTAGATATGTGGATAGTATATATAATGGATTAACATTATCTGTATACAAAGATAATAGTAGAGCTGTTAATTTTTATAAAAATGGATAAATATAATTATGGTTAAATACATATTGAGAAATGAAGGATATATGGGTGGGATAAATGTAAATTGGTACGCTATGAAATGTATTTAAGATTAAGAATGTCTACTTAATAATATGGAAGGGATTAAAGACGAAAAATTAATAAACTGAACCATCAGGAGGTAGCAAAATGAAAAGAGTATATGCTCTATTTATGTCATTGGTGCTTGTGCTGGGGATATCAGCGTGTGGAAGTGAAGAAGCCATTACCATTACATTCCCATTTGCCGCAACAGATGTTGAAACTATAGAATCATATTACGATAATAGCGGTGCCGAGATTCAGAAAAAAACAATAACAGAAAAATCAGATATCGATTCGTTATACACCTACTTTTCTGAGTTGTTACTAAGAAACAAGTCCTCATCTGATGACGGTAGCACACTAAAATTCGTTTTCAATCTTGCAGATGGAACAACCTATGAACTCACTTATATAAGTGTAGGAACCAAAACAGGGCGACTACAATCTGAAACTGCGGATTTTAACTACTTTACATCTTCTGATGTTGTCGGTGTTTGGTTAAATTTATCTGGAGAAACCGAACAGATTTCGTCTGAAAACGTTTCCTAATCAAAGGATGTACAACTATGACCTAAAAATCAAATAATAGTATGAAACGGTCTGCTTTAGTGGGTCGATTTATATTGTAGAGAAACAGGCTTTGAGGTAAGTTCCCGAAATTAAATAGATGCCCAATATGATATTTATAGCCCCTGTCAGGGCACAAAAGCACTTTCATACTGATGCCCCAACAGGGCGGCGGTGTGAAAGTGCTTTTGCGTTACTTTCTCACAAGAAAGTAACAAAGAGGTTGTGGTCTGCGCCCAGTTATAGTAAAATAGGAGTAGTAGGGTATAGGCTTTTTGCAGGAAAGGGGCGGGTGATTTTATAGGTACAACCATTTCAGGAATGACGAGCCGGGGAAGTATCCGGCACAACAACAGGAGTTTTTCAGCGACGAATGTAGACCGGAGCCGTTCGGGGCAGAATGTCAACTTTTGCAATGAGGATTTGAAAAAGGTGTACCACGAACTTTTCAATGAAGCCCTGACCACCTACAACGCCAAAAAGAAAAAGACCAGGGACAAGATACCAGACTACTACGAGCATATCCAGCAAAGCAAACAGGAGAAACTATTTCACGAGGCTATCTTCCAGATCGGCAACTTGGCGGACTGCGGGTGCAGCTCCCCTGGAGGGGAAAGAGCGGCGGATCATCAAGAAGGAGCAGCGGGACGAATTGACCACGGAGGAAATCGAGAAGATTGTCCGCCGCCCATCCAGATACCGCCCGACAAATGACCGCTTTACTTATGATGAGGAAAAGCCCGGCAAATAAAGCTTTCCGAGCTTTTAGGTATCATTTTCTATCATCTTTTTGACGTACAGAAACAAGTCTTTCGGGTGACGTGCCTTTGCCATCAGGATTGCTTGCCGGAGGTAGTCAGCCGTTGCATATTCTCAAGCGGTGGGAAAACTCCCAAGGGTTTCCGGTGCTGCTCTATGTCACTCTCACGCTTTCTTGACTAACCAAGGTCTTTAAGCAGTACAAGCTGTACGTCCGTAAATCCGGAAAACTCTGAATCCCCGAATCCCCCCGCAAATCTTATCACGCCTTGACTTTTCTTCGTCATAGACATCATCATAGGACGGCGGCATAATCTCCAGGAAATCATCAATAGATATTTGCCTAGGCATATCATCACTCCTGGCAAGTGGCTCAAGAGTGAAGCGTACCGCCTTGACTGTCCTGCCCCTCTTTATCGATTCATAGGTGAATTTACAGTCAGTCTTGTTATTCAGTTCTTCAGAACACTTCTTCAGCACCAAGTCATTAAACCGCTTGAATTGGGTGTAAGTTTCAGCAGTACACCGCAGGAGGGCTTTCAGTTCATCCAGAGCAACATCCCAAGATAATTTGCGTATAACATAATTAAGGAATAACGGAATGTTATTATAAAGTAAGTTAATAGAAACAATCATGGCATTTATATTGAATAAATATATCGTAGATATATAATAAGCAAGAGTTTACTGTGGCAATTGTTTGAGAGGTATTGAATAATGTTTCATGTGAAACACAAAATAAATGTAAGGAAAACTAAAATAGTAGTTATAATGGACTAAATATTAGCAAGAGTTGTAAAATCTTATTAATCTATCAAAAAGTACTTACTCTTCTAATTAGTAAAAATAAAAGCGATGTGTAAAGGGATTTCAAATTATGTAAAAGTTCTATTTGACAGCTTCGATATCAGCATATAGATATTAAGAAGCAACGGAACAGATTTTAATTTTCTTTGATTAATTATAAAGGGATAATTTATAATCAATAGTCACGTAAACAGAGATAATGTTTCATGTGAAACATTTAGAAGTGAGTAGTAAAAATAATAAAATTAGTCTGGAAATATTTCTAAGGCAGCAGAAGATACTGCCTTAGAAATATTATGTTTCACACAGGAAATATGCAAAGAACAGTGTTTTTCATTTTTATTTGAGCCGACCAAAAGCGGCAAGTGAGATTAAAATGGTTAATATTATAGTGCAGCTACATTATTGAAAGCGTAATATATAAAAAGTTAAAAATAGCTTTAGTTACTCCTTTACATAAAATATAATATTGATAATGTCAAGTTATAGTGTTTGACATATTTAAAAATATAGATATAATAATTCTATGGACTTTAGTTTTTTATGGAAATAATAGAAGGTTTAAATAAATTATAGTAAAATGTTATTTTGTTATATTCTATTTTCTGATATTTCCGATAGCTACTTAAACAGACTAGAGAATGTTTCACATGAAACATTTTAAAAATTTAGACTGGAGGTTATTTCTTGAAATTGAAATGGCATAAAACCAATTATAAACTAATGACAGGAAAGTGGAAAATTGGTATCTTATTGGAAGCAGGGTATTGTGTTGTCCAAAGCCTTGTTAGAGATGAATTATATATTAAGATTGCAAGAAATATATATTTTTTGCCAAAATGCATTCCCTACCCCAATTCACAATTACTAAGTAGATGGGAATTGAATTATTTTTGCAATGGATTAAAACTTGTAAAAGAACAAATAATAGTAAAGCAAAAGGAGTTAGCGGGTGAAAATATTACCGACGGAAAATTGGTAATTATCCTGAGATCAGTACAGTTTTCTGATTGTAACATACAGGATGAGGCATTTGCTGTGACTGCAATTCAGTGGGCGGCAGAAGTATTTGATTTTATGAAACCAGAAGTTACTGTATCCTTTGATAAAAACTGTACAGTGGGTGGGCTGAAAGGTAGATATTTTTTTGATTTTTCCACTGTAAGAAATAATAGCAATAGAGGAAGGTTGAAAAAATTATACAATATAAATCAAAATAAAAAAAGAAATTAAAAAATTTATAAATTAGTAGAACAGATTAAGAAAAGGTGTTATAATATTGTTTGTACGTACAAACAAAGGAATGGTGGTGGATTATGGGACGAGTTATTGCAATAGCAAATCAAAAAGGTGGGGTAGGAAAAACTACCACTACAATTAACCTTTCTGCATGTCTTGCAGAAAAAGGGATGAAAGTGCTGGTTATTGATGTTGACCCTCAGGGGAATACAACGAGTGGTCTTGGAATCGATAAAGACAATCTTGAAAACACAGTATATCAGCTTCTGTTAGATGAGTGCACTGTGGAAAAATGCATGTATGAGAGTGTTGTAAATAATCTGTTTGTCCTTCCGTCGGATGTGGATTTGGCGGGAGCGGAGATTGAGCTGATTGGAATAGAAGAAAAGGAATACATATTAAATAAGCAAGTGAAACTGATTCGTGAGTTTTTTGATTATATTATTATTGATTGTCCTCCTTCTCTAAATATGCTGACCGTGAATGCAATGACGGCAGCAGATTCTGTTCTTGTACCTATACAGTGTGAATATTATGCGTTGGAAGGGTTATCCCAGTTGATTCATACGATAAATCTTGTGAAGCAGCGCTTGAATGAGAAACTTGAAATAGAGGGTGTTGTTTTTACAATGTATGATGCAAGAACAAACCTGTCTTTGCAGGTGGTGGAAAATGTGCGTAAGAATCTGGAGCAGAATATATATAATGCTATTATCCCAAGAAATGTCCGGTTAGCAGAAGCACCAAGTCATGGACTTCCAATAAGCATGTATGATGCAAAGTCGGCAGGGGCGGAGGCATATCGCGATTTAGCAGAAGAAATATTAAAACAGGATGGGCATGGGGAACCAGAAGTTTCAGAACTTTCTGGTCGTATGGATATGGAACAGGAAGATAAAAAGGCAGAGAAAAATACGAAAAATGCAAAAAGTGAAAAGAATGAGAAGGCAGAAAAAAAGAAGAGGTTCAAAAGAAAATAAATTAGTTAAAGATTGGATTTATAGATATGAATGAAAAATGCTGTTGACAAGAAAAATATTTTGTGGCAGCATTTGCAGGCATCTGGCATGGAGGGAAAAATGGCAGTAAGAAAAGGTTTAGGAAAAGGTTTGGATTCCTTAATTGTATCAAAAAATGAGGGGAGTCCAGAAAAGGAAATTATTACGGAAAATGTTTCACATGAAACATTGGTGAAAATAACACAGATTGAACCAAACAGGGGGCAGCCAAGACAGCATTTTAATGAAGATTCATTGCAGGAATTGGCAGACTCTATTAAACAACATGGTATTATTGAGCCGTTGATCGTACAAAAAAAGGGTGGACAGTATGATATTATAGCGGGGGAGCGAAGATGGCGGGCAGCAAGGTTGGCAGGTTTAAAGGAAGTTCCTGTTATTGTAAAAGAATATTCTGACCAGGAAGTATTCGAAATTGCCCTGATTGAAAATATCCAGAGAGAAAATTTAAATCCGATTGAAGAAGCGGTTGCTTACAAGAAGTTGATAGATGAATTTTGCTTAAAGCAGGACGATGTGGCAAACCGAGTTGGTAAGAGCCGAACCGCTGTAACCAATTCTATGCGATTATTGAAACTGGATAACAGAGTTCAACAAATGTTGGTTGAGGATATGTTGAGCAGTGGACATGCGAGGGCATTGTTGGGGCTCAATGATTTGGAATTACAATATCAGACAGCTATGAAAATCTTTGATGAGAAATTAAGTGTCCGTGAGGTGGAGCGTCTTGTAAAAAAGATGACCGAGGAAACACCAGAAAAAGAAGAAAAGAAAGAAATTGATATTGAGGCTAATAATGAAGCCGTGTATCGGGATCTGGAAGAAAAATTAAAGACTATTATTGGCAGCAAGGTAATGATAAACAGGAAATCGAAGGATAAGGGAAAAATTGAGATTGAATATTATTCTTCAGAAGAACTGGAACGTATTGTTGATTTGATGAACCAGATACAGGGTAAATAGTTTTCAAATAAAGAAAAGAGGTTAATATTTTTATGGATATATTTGAAAGGGCGGGGATTGATGCCGGCTATGTTATTTTAGGTTTGCTGGCGGTTGATCTTATATTAATTATTTTATTTTTGCTTCTATTTGTGCAACATTCAAAAATGAAAAAGAGATACCAGACTTTCTTGCAGGGAGAGAGTGGTAATAACCTGGAGAAAAGTATTCTTAAAAAGTTTTCTGAGATTGACCGGCTTAGCAGGGAAAATGAAGTACTAATGGCGGATGTGAAAAAAAATCATGAGGATATCCAGATGGCTTTTCAAAAGGTTGGTCTGGTAAAATATGATGCTTTCCACGAAATGGGTGGTCGGCTTAGCTTTTCCCTCTGTCTGTTGGATAATGAGGATAATGGTTTTTTGATTACTGCCATGCACACACGGGAGGGTTGTTACACTTATTCTAAAGAGATAATTAAGGGAGAATCTTATGTGGTACTGGCAGAGGAAGAAAAGCATGCGCTTGAGCAGGCGAAAGCCAGGGCGGGTTCAGAAAAATTGGAACAGGATAATATGAGGAAATAACTGTGGGAAGTCCATCCTGCGGAATTTCCTACATCAGAATGGGGACAAAATAATGCATAGTTTTTTGAGAGCAATTGGATATGGCAACTTGATAAATCATACAGAAGAACAGGCTTTAATTAAAACGGTGATTGCTGAGGCACAGGAAAAAAATATTTATCAGGATGATAAGGTAAGGAAGGCGGAGCTGGTTTTTGAAGTTGCTCCGGGGGTTGGAATAGTGGTGCGCGGTGAGTACGATAAGGAGGAACAGTTCCATATGGAGCATTATTTTCCATATCTGAAAGGGACTACGGTTAGCGCGCAGGAGGAAATCTTTATCAGCAAGCGGGTGGATACAGATGCTTACACTGGGATGTGCGATGATTTCAGACTTGGAGTTTCCCTTATTTTTTATTTGCAGAATGCTGTGGATTACATGAGAATGGACAGGAGGAGGGAGCAGATGCCCCATCCTGTAATTGCGGCAGGATTGGCTAGGGAAGGAAAAATCTTGCTGCCCGTCAAGCAGGATATTCGTGCGGAAAAAATTATGAATGCAGATCTATCACATCGTTCTAAGTTGTTATCTGAGGCGAAGAAAGGAAATCAGGAGGCGATAGAGAGTCTGACACTTGATGATATTGATATGTATTCCGCTGTTTCAAAAAGAGCTCAAAGGGAAGATATTTATTCAATTGTCAATACCTCATTTATTCCTTATGGTTCTGAATCGGATAATTATACTGTACTTGGAACTATCGATGATATGAGAACTGAAAAAAACTGCCAGACAGGGGAAGAAATCTACATTTTACAACTTAGTTGCAACCAGATGGACTTTGAGGTTTGCATTAACCAGAAAGACCTGTTGGGGGAGCCTCAGATTGGCAGACGTTTCAGGGGAATTATCTGGATGCAGGGATATGTGGATTTCAATTCGTAATTTATCCTTTATTTTCAACCATGGGGATAATGTAATAGGATAGATTTCATACCAATTTGCAGGAAAATACTTCGGAATTGTAATTTATTCATTGTTTAATTGGATCTGGAGATTTAAGTTTTATTTAGTTTTTATGTAAGGTAAAGGGTAGTTTTTCGAAAGATTAAGAGATTGAATATTCTTTCTTTTATTTGTCATATCTTATGGATTATGAGTAAATAATAGTATTATCATTGACTTTAATTGCTGTGTAAGTTGCAGAATATGTTTTTTTATTAGTTTTGATATTATATTTTCCAGAATAATGTATTTTTATCTATTAAAGAAAACTCTGTTCCCCCCTCTTTTAAGTCGTTAAGAAGAAAGAGGGAGGGAACGGGGTTCTCTTTGTGTTAGGTAGGATGCAAACCTTATCTGGCATGTTAGAGCAGCACGGGGATATGGGAAAGGAGCGGATTCTGTAATTCCCTTGAACATATGATTCCTCAATTAATCATAGAAAATAAAAAAGCAATGAAAAATAATTTTCCATTGCTTTTTAACGTCCCCGAGACGACTTGAACGTCCGACCTACCGCTTAGGAGGCGGTCGCTCTATCCAACTGAGCTACGAGGACTTATATCAGATAACATACCTATTATAAAGAAAAATTGCGATAAAGTCAAGGGTTAATTTTGTCCTTTTATATCAAAAATAAGAAAAGATTCCATATTTTCAGTATATAGGTAATTATCAATCATTCCCACGCTGTAGTGAAAGGTATCATCCACATGTATTTCCTCGAGTATGTTGCAATTAACCAAGTCAAGAGGAAGTAATATGGTGCCGGCAAGTTCGGAGTAATCAACCAGCGGAAGGTATATGGATTCCCCGTCTGTCAGTGGGTATCCAGCGGAGATCATGGTGTCGTCGGAATAAGTGATTGTTTTTTTTGTCGGAATCTGGCAGTCAAAATAGGATAGTTTACCGTCCTGACTGTTTGTAAAAACATATCCATTCCAACCAATTAAGAAGTCCGGTTCCGCTAGGCGGTCAGAGAGAATAACATTATGACCAGTAGTCAGATTGACACAGATTAACTGGTTTGTGCCATCTGATTTTGTGACAATATAGGAAAGATAGTTTCCGTCCGTTGTCATGTAATGAATGGTTTCTCCGGAATTACCCTCATAATAAATAGTTGTAATTTCACTATTTATATCTTTGCGCTGGATTACAGTACTTGTGTTATCCGGGGAGTAATTTTTAGTGTCGGTATAATAAATATAATTGCCTGCAAGTAAGAAACAATCCTGAAAGTGTTTTTTAGGATTTTGGGACTGGATATAACATAATACTGTTGCGGTTTCTTCCCCCGGAATTATTTTTATTAACAGGGAGGGGACGGCTTCATCGTTATTCAGATAATCGTAATGTGCAAAAATCACCTGTTCTGATTGAAATGCTCCACAAAAGTACCAGAGATCAGGGTCGGATAAATCTAACCCATCAACATTAATGTTTTGTGACAGGCAAAAGGAATAGCAGTGGCCAGTTTCACTTACAACGGATACTGAATCATTATAATGAAATTGTACACTGTAATTTTCCGTTACCACCAGTGGGAAAGAATTGGCGTAATTAAGATACATACATGCCATGTTTGGCTCTGATATAAACACAGGTTCCAATGTTGGTGTTGGAGTGGAGATAGTGAGTTCTGGTGTAATGTCCGGTTGTGTTGGTAACGGAGTTATTTCTTCTGTTGGAGTGGCAGGATTGTTAGGTTCTAAAGAAAGAACAGGTGTTGTTGTGGAAGGTTCCGATGTAATTTCAGGGGATTCCACTTGCGGTTTGCCACATGAGAACAGTAGACCAACCAAAAAACAGGAGGATATTATAATGTATTTATGTTTAATCATAATTAATTCACAACTTTCTTTTAAACTATAGGATTGCAATAATTGCTGTTCATTATACTAGCACAAAAAAGTATATAAGACAAGGGGTGGCAGATTTTTTGTCAAAAGTGCTGATATTCGACAAAAAGCATTTTCTTTTTTTATATATTATGGTATAATGTCGTCAGATATTATACCAGCGCTGATTTGCTGTCCGACTAAAGGGAGGACAATTACCAAGGCAAATCATGCGCATCCCCCGGAGGGAATCATGTCGGAACGACATGGTATAATATCCGCAGGATATTATATATCTGTAGGATATTATACCAGCGCTGATTTGCGTCCGACCAGAGGGAGGACAATTTCTCTGGCAAATCATGCGCATGCCCCGGAGGGAATCATGTCGGAAGGACATGGTATAATATCGTTAGATATTATACCAGCGCTGATTTGCTTTCGACCAAAGGGAGAAAAATTTCTACAGCGAATCATGTGCATCTCCCGGTGGGAATATGTACGAAGGCCAAGGTATAATTTCAGAGAATAATATAAAAACTGATTTGCCCCTGTGGATGGAGTGCTTTTACGGGAGGAAATTAAGTAAAGTAAGTTTTGGAGGAGGTAGTTCGTTTGAAGCGGAAAAATACAATAGGAGTATTTTACAATTTGTTTTTTATAATAGCTTTATATTTTGCCCTATTTGTTCTTTTACAACTTGGGAGTGAACTTTGGGCAGTTTTAGTAGCGGGGATTGTTATTATTACTTCCGGTTATTTGTTCTTTACATTTAAAGCACAACAGAGGCAGGAAGAAAAAGAAAAGGAACAAATAATAATTGAGAGGAAACTTGATGAGTTGCTTAATGCGCAGCGGGCTATTTATACAATAACAAAGCGTGGAATGGGGAAGGATGGAAAGTTACCGTTTGAATCCCAGGGAGATGCTGATGTTGTAAAATTGTTGGAAAAAATTGCATCGGGTCAGGGGCAGCAGATTTCAGAGGCGCGTAAGTATGCAGAAACACAAGTGAATGCTTTAAAAACAGTTGCCTGGTACAATAAAGAAAATACGAAGCAAATGATAATTAACCTAGATAAAAATATAAATACAATTTTAGCTTTATTGCAGGGAAGCCAGCCCTCTGTTTCACCGGACGGTGTTGAAACGGAAACATTGAGTCGTCGGAATGAAGCGATGCCTGGAGAAGAGCTTGGAGAAAAAGGGATAGAAACCGAAGAAACTACAGGATTGTTTACAACAATGGAAAACGAATTGAAGGATGATTCATTTAAAGAAATAAATAGGGACGGGGAAACGAATGGAGGTTCACTGGATGAAGAAGATCTAACCCAAGAACAAACAGTGACGGATAAAGACCTGGATGTTGGCGAAGAGCTAATTTCGGAAGGGTTAATGTCGGAGGAAGCTTTGAAGAATAGTGAAGACTCAATTTCGAAACAGATAATGCCGGACAAACCACAGGAAGAAAATGAGGATTTGATCTTGGAAGGTCGGATGCCTGAGGAACTACAGAAAGAAAATGAAGGTATGGTTTTGGAAGGAATAATACCGGAGGAATCACAGAAAGAAAATGAAGATATGATTCTGGAAGGAATAGTAACAGAGGAATTGGTGGCAGCAGGACTTACATCCGTTTCCGGTAATCTAAATCAAAGTACAGATTCTTTACTTGATGGGGAAAGCAATGGGCAGAAAACCACTTTGGATATGGGGGTAAATAATGAGAATATTTCTTTATCAGTTCCAATACCGGAGCCAGATGATATATCCAACCTGATTCAAATGTCTTCACCAATGCCGGAATTAAATAGTTCTGACAATATGGCTGATTTCGATGGGCAAGAGGAAAACTTGAGTTCAGATGATCTTGATGCATTGATTGCGTCATTGACAAAGTAATAATACATATTTAACAAACAATGGATTTGTTGCAAAATGGCATATTAAAACAATATATAGCATGGATATCCAGAACATCTTTGCCTTATATTATAAGATTTTTAAATATTGTACCAACTTTTTGTTTGATATATTAACTTATTTAAAAATAAATATTAAACATATTATAAAACTACTTGGAATTTTAACTTATCAAAGAAGTCCCTCTTACTCACCGTTTCTAAATCCTAGAGATGAAAGTGGTGGGCAAGGGGGATTTCTTTGTGTCAGGAGGGAGATAAGCACTATCTGACAAGAGAGAGCAGCATAGGGATGCGGGCGGATGCTGAATTTCCTTTGACTGTTTAATGAATAAAATACAGGTTAAATATTGTATTTATCATCATCCTGCTGCCCATATGATCTTAACCTAGCTTCATGTCTTTTTTTATAAGCCTGTTTTTTTCTGCGGTGAGGCAGTTCAATCCGGATTATATACCAGCCGACAAAAAGAATAATAACCGTTGCAGCAACTCCCAGTATAACCGGAAGTAATTGAAACTTTTTGTCTTTTTCTTCTGTTTTGTCGTTTTCCCCATCCTCGTTAGGTATCTGTGTAACAGGATTATACATTCCGTTTTCTTCCTTGAAAACAATATCCGGCGGTATCATGTAGCTTGGCCATAAAGCTTCAAATTCGGCGCGCGTAATTGGATAATCCGGGTTATAGTATATAATATCTGCAAACCCAATGTATTTGCCTGCAAATTGGTATGATATCTGTCCAATTACATTATCCCCATGGACAAATTCCTCGACCGGCTTGTAAGTAATTGATTTTACTGCATCAGAAAAATTTGCTGAGTTTGGCAATATCACATTACAGTTTTCCCCAATATGGATCAGGGGTTCCCCGGCGGAGGAAAAATCAGCCGTCTGGGTGAACAGGGAAGGAAAACTGAGCTCAAGGTTAAGTTCCGTATCTTCAATATTGTAAAGGGCATAATTTTCAAAAGCAAAGTTTAGTATATTTATTGTGTCTTCATAAGCATGAAGTGCCGTGTCCACATGGAGTACAACAGCAACAAGGAGCAGCCCGTCCTTTTCTGCGAAAGTGACGAGAGTGGTCAGGGCTTCGGTGGTACCACCGGTCTTTCCGGCAATCGCATATTGGTAATTCAGGGTTTTGCGGATAAAGCGGTGATGGTTTGCCAGGGGTCTTGCAACGTTTTTGTTGGTGGCTGGAATCGTGTAGGTGCGGGTTCCGGCAATTTTTCTAAATTCCGGGTAGCGGATTGCTTCCCTGCCAATCAGAGCCATATCATAGGCACATGTATAGTGTTCCGCCTCGTGCAGTCCGTTCGGGTTGATAAAATTGCTGTTTACACCGCCAAGTTCTTTGACCCGCGCATTCATCAGCGCGGAAAACTCCTCCATTGAACCCGAATTGTTGTTGACTTTGGCAGCAACATGTTCACCGATTGCATAGGAAACTTCGTTGGCGGATTCTAACAACATGCCATACATTGCATCCTTAAGTGTAACTTGTTCGCCTGAAACAAGACCAATGCGGCTGCCATATACATTGTGTTCCGCAGCGTCTGACATGGTAACAATCTCGTTAAGAGAACAGTTTTCAAGAGCCATCAGTGCGGTTAATACTTTGGTAATACTGGCAGGGTAATAGGAGGTGTAAATATCTTTTTCATAAAGAATAAGTCCGGTGGTAACTTCCATCACAATTGCGGAATCTGCAAATACGGATGGTCCGGAAGGCCAGAGGAAATCGGTTTCCTGTGTGTTTTCAGTCGATATGTCCTGTGCTTTAACAGGATGGGCAATGGTAAGTGTAGAGGAACAATAAGTGAAAAGCAGTAAAAAAATAATACCCCACAAAAATTTATGTGCTACTTTTTTCATATTCTATTCTAACCTCAATCTATGTTTTATGGTAATGTGGTATCCTTCTTCAGTGTCTATTTCATTATAGAGTATTTTTTTTGAGGACGCAACCGGAAACTTGTGAAAATTCTGTGCATTGAGAAATGAAATTCTTATTTACTGTATATTTTATACTCTATTGCTGTGATGTATTTGATCTGGGTGGGGAAGTGAAATCGAGAGATGAAGATAAAACTTCAAGAAGATAAATCTTCTTGAAGTTTTATCTTCATCCTGCCCATGTGCCGGATATGGGCAGCCTTCGCTGCATATTTCTTTCCGCATCTGTGCACAAAAAAAGGGGACGATAAAATATCATCCCCCACGGTAAGGCTTAATTTTTCTTTGATTGACCATAATAAGCGTTTGCACCATGTTTTCTTAGATAATGCTTGTCCAAGAGTTCCTGCTGCATTGGCTTGATGGTATTGTTTGAGAGTGCCAGGTTGTGCCATGCCATAAAGGATACTTCCTCGAGTACAACAGCGTTGTGTACGGCATTATGTGGGTCAGTTCCCCAGGTGAATGGCCCGTGGCTATGGACAAGTACGGCCGGGACATCATCTGGCTCAATACCGGCATTTGTAAAGCGCTCGATAATTACGGTTCCGGTTTCTTTTTCGTATTCGCCCCTGATTTCTTCCGGGGTCATTTTGCGCGTGCATGGAATCTCGCCGTAGAAATAATCGCCGTGTGTTGTGCCGAGTGCCGGAACGCCCATGCCCTGCTGTGCCATTGTTGTTGCCCAGCGGGAGTGGGTATGGACAACACCGCCAATGTTTTTGAAGGCCTTGTAGAGTTCAATATGGGTTGGTGTGTCGGAGGAAGGGTTCAGGTCGCCTTCTACACGTTTGCCGTCAAGATCAACGACTACCATATCTTCCGGTTTCATCACATCGTATTCCACGCCGGACGGCTTGATAACAATCAGCCCCTTTTCGCGGTCGATTCCGGAAACATTGCCCCAGGTGAAAGTAATAAGACCATGCTTGGGCAGCAGCATATTTGCCTCATATACTTCCTTTTTTAATTGTTCTAACATAATACACATCCTTTCTTGTTTCTTTGCTATTAAACTGCCGCTTAATTTATAAGGCAGTAATGCACGGTATAATTTTTATTTGGAACCGGTTTTTCTTAGGT
>ERZ808051.1644-NODE-1644-length-13880-cov-5.353401_pt1 | contig 13880 bp, 12 predicted proteins | sample MGYA00380199_ERZ808051 | MGnify/ENA primary metagenome ERZ808051 (study PRJEB31490, sample SAMN06133391) | mouse gut metagenome | isolation source: J11 | host: mice | place: China: Chengdu | collected 2015-05 ...
TTGTCCTGTGCGCACATAGGTCTCCAGCGACAGCCGGGCCAGCCGAACCCAGGGGTCCTCTGCGGCCTTGCGCTCCGCCAGGCGGGCGCGCTCTATCTCCTCACACCGGGCGGCAAAGCGGCGGCTCTCATCCGGGCCGGTGACGGTAAAGGTGGCTACGCCATAGCCCACGCCGGTGACGCCCTCATAGCTGAGCAGCTCCGGCTTCACGCCCAGGCCGTCCAGCGCCCCGGCCATGATCTGGAAAGAGCGCAGGCCGCACTCCGCCGCCCGGTCACACAGGGCCGGGTCCATGGTGAGAAATTGCAGGAAGTCCCCGGATGCCATGGCGGCGGTGACCCGGCGGTCAAACACAGGGCCGTCAGGAGTGTAGCCGTAAGGGCCGTCGTCACGCAGCTTGTGGGACAGATCGCCGCTGGCCACAAACACGGCCCTGCGGCCCAGTCTGTCCACCGCTTTGGCGGTACATTGCCCCAATTGATAATGCTGTAAAGGAGAAAAACCTGACAGTCCAATGCGCAGGATAGGGCAGTCCACCCCGGCCTCTTGGAGGAAGTAGAGGGGCAGGAAGGTGCCGTGATCCAGGGACGGGTCACGCTCCCCCAGCGTTCCGGCCTGGAGGCCCGCCGCCTCCGCCTGCCGGACAAGCTCCTGACGCAGCTCTGTATCATACTTCACCTCAAGGCGGGTCTGAGGCGCGCCGAAGGAGGCCATGCTGCCGGACGCGCCCGCGCCGGGGGAAATGTGGAAGTAGTCGGCGTACATAACGGTGTGTGGCGACGAGATCACCACAACCTCCGGCTTCCAATCCGCCGCCTGCTTGGCAGCGGCGCGGTAGGCATCGATGGTGGCCTGAACCTGCCGCTCCTGGCCCCGGCCGACAGTGGGGATGATAAGGGGCGGGTGGGGGACAATGACGGCTCCAATCATTGGCATAAGGATCGCTCCTTCTCAAAATATTGCGACAAGTAAAATGACTTTACAGTACCATGACCAGCGTACCTGCACCGATGAGGATGCACCCGATGACAGACTTGGGCGTGAACTTCTCGTGGAGGAACACCGCCGCCATCACCAGCGTGATGACCACGCTCAGCTTGTCGATGGGCACCACCTTGGATACCTCGCCAATCTGGATGGCCCGGTAGTAGCACAGCCAGGACGCGCCGGTGGCCAGCCCGGACAGGATGAGAAACAGCCAGCTTTTGCGGCTGATCTCTGTAATGCCGCCCTGGGCGTTGGTGACAAACACCATAACCCAGGCCATGGCTACCACCACCATGGTGCGGATGGCGGTGGCCAGGTTGGAGTTGACGCCGTCGATGCCCACCTTGGCCAGAATGGAGGTGAGGGCGGCAAATACGGCGGAGAGCAGCGCAAAGATGAACCACATAAATAACAACCTTCTTACAGTCTTTCTGCGCACAGTTTAACACGGGGTGAGGCATTTTGCAATCCGGGCCGCGTCAAAATTTGATTTCTGCCACTCTGTGTGATATACTGCGAAAAAATCAGCCGAATGAGGGAACCCGAATGAAAGGATTTGTACGAAATGATCCGTACCTGTCGCTGTGCGGACTGAACTGCAAGCTATGCTCCATGGAGCTGGGCGGGCACTGCGGGGGCTGCGGATTTGGCAACCAGTCCTGTGCCATTGCCCGGTGCGGCATGGAGCACGGCGGGGTGGAGTACTGCGTTCAATGCCCGGAATATCCCTGCGGGCGGTATGAGGGCATGGATGCCTACGACTGTTTCATCACCTCTGTCCATCGGACGCGAGACTTGGAAAAGCTCAGGCAGATGGGCAGCGAGGGCTATGACGCGGAGCAGAAAGAGAAACGGAGCATTCTGGACCGCCTGCTGGCCGGATATAACGACGGACGGAAAAAGACCCTGTTCTGTCTGGCGGTCAACCTGCTGGAGCTGGACGAGCTGAGGGCAATCCTGGAAAAGGCGGACAGGGAGGCGGGGCAGCTGCCCCCAAAAGAAAAAGCGGCCTATGCGGCCAGCCAGCTTCAAGAGTGCGCCGCCAGGAACGGCGTTGTGTTGAAGCTGCGAAAGAAACCGACGTAATTTGAGGGGGAAACAGCGATGATAACCGGCGAACTGAAAAACAGAATCAACAGCATCTGGGAGATTTTCTGGACCGGCGGCATCACCAATCCCCTGGATGTGGTGGAGCAGATGACCTATCTTATGTTCATCCACGACCTGGACGAAACGGACAACCTCCGGGCCCGGGAGGCCGCCATGCTGGGGTTGGCCCACCAGAGCATTTTCACGGTGGAAGTGCGTATCGGTGAGCGCACCGTCCCCGGAAACCAGCTCAAATGGTCGGTGTTCCACGACTTCCCGGCTGAGAAAATGTATGCCGTCATGCAGGAGCAGGTATTCCCGTTCATCAAAAACCTCCACGGGGACAAAGCCAGCGCTTACGCCAAATACATGGACGACGCCATTTTTAAGATCCCCACGCCGCTGATGCTGGACAAGGTGATCACGGCGCTGGATGGCATCTACGAGCAGATGGCTCAGGTACGGGACGGCGACGTCCGGGGCGACGTGTACGAGTTCCTGCTGTCCAAGATTGCCACCGCCGGGGTCAACGGCCAGTTCCGCACACCCCGGCACATCATCAAGATGATGGTGGAGCTGATGGCCCCCGGCCCGGACGAGGTGATCTGCGACCCGGCCTGCGGCACGTCGGGCTTTTTGGTGGCGGCGGGGGAGTATCTCAAGGAGCGCCATAAGCAGGAGATCTTTTTCGACCGGCAGAAAAAGGCCCACTACATGAACCATATGTTTCACGGCTTTGACATGGATCGCACCATGCTGCGCATCGGGGCCATGAACATGATGACCCACGGGGTGGAGAACCCCTTCATCGAGTACCGGGACAGCCTGTCAGACCAGAACCCGGATCGGGAGAAATACTCCCTCATCCTGGCCAATCCGCCCTTCAAGGGCAGCCTGGACGCGGATATCGTGTCCGCCGACCTGCTGAAGCTGTGCAAGACGAAAAAAACGGAGCTTTTGTTCCTGGCGCTGTTTCTGAGGATGCTCAAGGTGGGCGGGCGCGGCGCTGTCATCGTGCCGGATGGGGTGCTGTTCGGCTCGTCCAAAGCCCACAAGGACATCCGGCGGGAGCTGGTGGACAACAACCGGCTGGAGGCGGTGATCTCCATGCCCTCCGGGGTGTTCAAGCCCTACGCCGGGGTGTCCACCGGGGTGCTGGTGTTCACCAAGACCGGCCACGGCGGCACGGACAAGGTGTGGTTTTACGATATGCGCTCCGACGGGTTCAGCTTGGATGACAAGCGCGTCCCGGTGGTGGACAATGACATCCCGGACATTGTGGCCCGGTTCCACAACTTGGCGGAGGAACAGGGGAGGGCTCGGACCGAGCAGTCCTTCCTGGTGCCGCGGGAGGAAATTGTGGAAAACGGGTACGACCTTTCCATCAACAAGTATAAAAAGACGGAGTACGTGCCGGTGGAGTATCCGCCCACCAGTGAGATCTTTGCGGAACTGCGGGCGCTGGAGGCGGAGATCCAGAGGGGGCTGGAGGACCTGGAGGGGATGGTGTGATGGCGAGACTGAACGAGGTTTGTTCACTTAATATGGGGCAATCCCCTGATTCTTCATCATACAACGAAAATGGTGACGGATTGCCATTTTTTCAAGGGAATGCAGATTTTGGAGCACTGCATCCGAAAGTTCGTATCTGGTGTAATGCCCCAACAAAAATTGCTCATTCGGGCGATATCCTGATCTCTGTCCGTGCCCCCATTGGGGCGTTGAACATTGCAGATAGAGAGTGCTGCATTGGCAGGGGGCTGGCAGCGTTAACAGTTGATGAAACTCTTTGCAACAGTAGATACCTATGGTATGCTATTGCAAACAAGGTGGATGAATTAAACTCTAAAGGCACGGGGAGCACATTCAAAGCAATAAGCAAAAATGTGTTAGGTGAAACAGAAATCCCTTTGCCTTCGCTTGATAGGCAACAGCATATTTCTGTAATACTGGACAAACTCAGTAGCTTGATCTCCCTGCGCAAACAGCAGCTTGTCAAGCTGGACGAGCTGGTCAAGGCGCGGTTTGTGGAGATGTTTGGGGATATGTTGTTAAATCCTATGTCGTGGACAGAAAAACCGCTTGAAGGTATAGCTGATATTGTTTCAGGTATTACCAAAGGACGAAAAACACAGAGTACAGAATTGATTGAAGTTCCTTATATGGCGGTTTCTAATGTTAAGGACGGTTACATTGATTGGACAACTGTTAAAACGATTATGGCTACACAATCAGAAATTGACCAATACCGCATATTGCCTAATGATGTTTTGATGACAGAAGGCGGTGACCCTGACAAGCTGGGCCGTGGAGCTGTTATTTGCGAACCGCTGGAGAATTGTATTCACCAAAATCATATTTTCCGAGTACGCCTTAATAGAAGTATCGTATTACCCGAGTTTTTTGCCGAATATTTGCAGCATCAAAAAGCGAAACGGTACTTTTTAGGATGTGCTAAGCAGACAACAGGAATTGCGAGTATCAACATGAAACAGCTTCGGGCGTTGCCTGTTTTGTTGCCGACTATTAGCAGTCAGAAAATATTTTCTGATTTTGTCGAGAAAGTGGGGCGACAAAAGTTGACAATCCAGCAGAGTTTGGATAAACTGGAAGTACTGAAGAAATTGTTGATGCAGGAATATTTTGGGTGAGGTGAGAGGATGATAGCGTGGTTCAATCAGAATGTAGGTTTTGTTTCTGCACTATTATCCTTTTTTACGATAGTATTGAGTGTTGTGGCAATCGTAGTTTCAATCCGTACGGCTAAACTTCCATATAAGAAAGCTATGATGGTTTTGGCAGGAAATGAAATTAGTGGGATGGGAGACGGGATATACGTTACGGCTATCAATACTGGGAATCGCCCTATAAAAATTAGTATGATAGGACTTATGATAGCTGGGAAACAGTATTTTACATATGACCAAATAGCTGCGAATCAAATTATTATACATACTGGAGAAACGACTGAACATCATATGCTGCTTTCTGAATTGCGACAGGTTCTCCCACAAACTGTATTACCGGAGGAAAACGTGTATGCATATGTAAAAGATGCAGAGGGATGTATTTATAAAAAATGGATAGGAATTGTGAGAGATATATATGACTAATTTCGACTTCCTCCTCTCCGACCCCCAATTCACCTCCTTTGCTCAAGCGGCAATAGCGGCGGAAAAAATCTACCAGATCGACCCCGCCGCCTGTATCCTGTCCTGCCGCCGGGCCATGGAAGCCGCCGTCAAATGGATGTACTCCGTGGACGGCAGCCTCACCCTGCCCCTTGACGACCGGCTGGCGTCCCTCATGGACAGCGGGGACTTCCGGGGCATCGTGGGAGGGGACGTCTGGAAGCGGATGAAGCTGGTTCGGGTGCTGGGCAACCAGGCCGCCCACGGGAGCGAAAAGCTCACCCGGGAGCAGGCGGCGGTGTGCCTGGAAAACCTCTACATATTCCTGGACCAGACGGCCTATTTCTACGCCAAGGACTACACCGAGGGGAAGTTTGACCCGTCTTTGCTGGACGCCAAGCCCGAACCCACCCCAGCCCTCATCCCGGAGGTGGAGCTGGAGCGGCTGATGGAGGAGAACCGCGTCCTGCGGGCCCAGCTCACCGCCCGCCGGGAGGAGCAGCAGCCCACTTATGTGCCCAAGCCGTTGGAGCTCACCGAGTACCAGACCCGGAAAATTTATATCGACGCCATGCTCCTGGACGCGGGCTGGGTCGAGGGAAAGGATTGGCTCAACGAGGTGGAGCTGCCCGGTATGCCCAACAAGTCCGGGGTGGGCTATGCGGATTATGTGCTCTACGGCGGCAACGGGAAGCCCTTGGCGGTGATTGAGGCCAAACGCACCTGCGCGGACGTGTCCAAGGGGCGCCAGCAGGCCAAGCTGTACGCCGACATTTTGGAGAAGAAGTATGGCCGCCGCCCGGTGGTGTTCCTGACCAACGGCTTCGACACCCGCATTGACGACGGGCGTTATCCGGAGCGGAAGGTAGCCATGGTCTACTCCAAGCGGGACTTGGAAAAGTGGTTCAATTTGCAGTCCATGCGGACAAGCCTGAAGAACGTGGCGGTAAACAAAAGCATCGCGGGGCGGTACTACCAAGAGGGCGCCGTCAAAGCGGTGTGTGACAGCTTCGACCGCAAAAACCGCCGCAAGGCCCTGCTGGTGATGGCCACCGGCTCCGGCAAAACCCGGACGGTGATCGCCCTGTGCGACGTGCTGCTTCGCCACGGCTGGGTGAAGAACATCCTGTTCCTGGCTGACCGCAACTCCCTGGTCACCCAAGCCAAGCGCAGCTTTGTCAACCTGCTGCCCGACCTGTCGGTGACCAATTTGTGCGAGGAAAAGGACAACTATGCCGCCCACTGCGTGTTTTCCACCTACCAAACTATGATGAACTGTATTGACGGAGTTCGGGACGAGATAGGCAAGCTGTTTACCTGCGGGCATTTCGACCTGGTGATCTGCGACGAGGCCCACCGCTCCATTTATAACAAATACCGGGATATTTTCACCTACTTTGACGCGCCGCTGGTGGGGCTCACCGCCACCCCCAAGGACGAGATCGACAAGAACACTTATGAGATCTTCGAGTTGGAGAGCGGCGTGCCCACCTATGGCTACGAGCTGGCCCAGGCGGTGACGGACGGCTTTTTGGTGGATTTCCTCTCGGTGGAGACAAAGCTCAAATTTCTGGAGCAGGGCATCGTCTATGACGATCTGTCCGAGGAGGACAAGGCGGCCTATGAGGACACCTTTGGCCGGGACGGCGAGGCGCCTGACAGTATTTCCTCCTCTGCGTTGAACGAGTGGGTGTTCAATGAGGACACCATTCGGGAGGTGCTCCATGTACTCATGACCAACGGGCTGAAAATCGACTATGGCACCAAGCTGGGCAAGACGATCATTTTTGCCAAGAACCACGCCCACGCGGAGAAGATTTTAGAGGTGTTCGGGAAGTCCTATCCAGAATTGCCAGGTTATGCCAAGGTCATCGACAACTATACCAACTATGCCCAAAGCGCCATCGACGAGTTCTCTGAGGCGGAAAAGCTGCCCCGGATCGCCATCTCGGTGGATATGCTGGACACCGGCATCGATGTGCCCGAGGTGCTGAACCTGGTCTTTTTCAAAAAGGTGATGAGCAAGGCCAAGTTCTGGCAGATGATCGGGCGGGGCACCCGGCTGTGCCCCGGACTGCTGGACGGGGCGGATAAAACAAAATTCTACATTTTCGACTTCTGCGGAAATTTTGAGTTTTTCCGTATGAGCAAGGGCAAGCCAGCCGCCAGCCAGACGGCGCTCCAAGGGGCGTTGTTTAAGCTGAAGTCTCAGATGGCGCTCAAGCTCCAAGATCTGGCTTATCAGACGCCGGAGTTGACGGCGTTCCGTCAGGAGCTGGTGGCCGAGATGGTGCGCAAGGTGCGGGAGCTCAACCGGGAAAACTTCGCCGTGCACCAACATCTGAAGTACGTGGAACGGTTCTCTGCCCCGGAAAGCTATGCCGCACTCAGCTATGAGGACACGCTGAACATGGAGGAGGAGCTGGTCCCACTCATCCTTCCCGATGAAGACGATGCCAGGGCACTGCGGTTCGACGCGTTGATGTACGGTATTGAGCTGGCGGTTCTGGCAGGACAGCCTTACTCCCGGGCCAAAAAGGATTTGCTGAACAAGGTCAGCGGGATTGCCGGAGTGGCCAACATCCCAGAAATCCAAGCCCAGTCTGAACTGATTGAAAAAATCCTGCATACGGATTATTTAGAATCTGCGGGGATCAGCGAATTTGAGAATATCCGGGAGTGCCTGCGGGATTTGATCAAATACATATCCATTGAAAGAACGCACTATGACACCGACTTGGACGATGAAATCCTGTCCATGGTTTGGAAGGAAGCGGAGTTAGAGAACGACGATTTGAAGAACTACAAAGCCAAAGCGGAGTTCTATGTGCGCCAGCATCAGGACGAAGCGGTGATCGCAAAGCTGAGGGGTAATGTTCCATTGACAGCCGGGGATGTGGACGCATTAGAGCGCATCCTCTGGAGCGAGGTGGGCACCCGTCAGGAGTATGAGGAGGAGTGCGGCCAGAAGCCGCTGGGCGAGTTTGTCCGGGAGATCGTGGGGCTGGACATGAACGCGGCAAAGACGGCTTTTGCGGATTACCTCAACGATGCCAATTTGGACAGCAGGCAGATTTATTTTGTGAACCAGATCGTGGAGTATATTGTCCAAAACGGGATGATGAAGGATCTGTCCGTCCTTCAAGAACCGCCGTTCACAGACCAGGGCAGTGTGGTGGAGGTGTTCACCGACCTGTCCGTGTGGCTGGGCATCCGAGCAGTGATCGACAGGATCAATTCAAATGCGTTGGGTGCAAAAAATATGTAGCTATTTCCCACAGACTGTGCTATTGTGTCTTGCTGACAGGAGGTAGGACACATGAACGAAACACTGAAAAATCTCTATGACCGATTTTATATGCCGCTGACTGCGTCCGAAGCCAGCCAGGAGATTGAGGATGCGCACCGCCAGCTTATCCAACGGCTGAACAAGCCTGAGCGAAAACTGATCCTGCGTATCATCGATGCAAAAGATCACATCGCTGAGGAGAGGTCCATCGACAGCTTCATCTGTGGCTTCGAGTTGGCGTGGAAGCTGTCCTCTGAATTGAACTCATATGATGAAACCCGTCCAGGCAGTCAGTCTGGACGGGTTTTCTAACATGGATTCCCTGCCACTCACGAATTTTTTAGCCATTCCTTGAACTCGTCCAGTGAGAGTTTCCCGTCATCGCAGTCCTTCTTTTTCGCCTGGGCCCGCTTGCTCCAAGCGGCAAAGTCCTCAGCGGACAATTTTCCTGCCCTGATCCAGGCGAAATGGCGCTTGTACTCCCGGCGGTACTCTTTGAACACGGTGTCGTCTTTGCGGTTCTCGGTCCACTTTTGAACAGCCCCGGTGTTCCGGCAGGGCTTTCGATCCGCATTGGGCCGTTCACAGTACTCCGCTGTCACCCGCCCGGTCAGAGGGAAATACCTGCCGCAATTCCGGCACCGGCGAACTGGGATTCCGCTGGTGACACATTCCCGCAGGGAAAAATCGATCAGGTCGCGGATTGTGTCCGGCTGGAGGATCTGGCCGCAGAGTTCCTCGCCCACGGGGCCGAAGCTGACCGGGATCGTCTGGAAACGAAACAGCGCGGGATCGCGGGGGCCATCGAACAGATACCGGCTGCACATACTGCGCTGCGTCTCCCGTCCAGCTTGGTCGATGTCCAGAACCTCCGCCAAAAAAGTCTGTGCCTGTCGTTGGTACATTGGGAGTTGATCCAAAAGCTGGAGCAACTCCGTTTTCATTTCAGGAGCCAAGGTTCCATCTGTCTTGTGCGCGAACCATTGCAGGTAGGGGAGACAGAAATAGATGTGCTGCGCCGCCAACTCTCCCATCTTCTGCATTGCATCGTCGGCGCACGTGGCGTCCCCGGTGGAGAAGAAGCACTCCCAGCACGTCAGGATTTCGTGAAGCTGGTGCCCAATCTGTGCGCAATCCAACTCCAAAAAGCTCAATAAGCTTTCCAGATAGGGATATGATTTCTGCGTGGCGGCAGACCCCTGACTTCCCCAGGGATCATATTCAAAATGCTCTTGACCATCCGCGAAGTACGTTCTGTAGCTCCACATAGACAACGCCCCCTAATTTAGACACACTGTAAAATTTTCGTAAAATAAGTCTTGACATAGGGACACTCATATGTTACGATACAACAGCCCTGAAAGTCTAACTAAATTGTACGATTAGTCTATCACGGAAAAACCGGGGCTGTCAACCCCTAAAAAGGAGGAGAAAATCAAATGAAAAGATTAAAGACCATAGACGGCGAGACACTGATGAGCAAACCGCTCCAACCGCTGAACTTTGTGGTGGACACGCTTATCTCTCAGGGCCTGCACATCCTGGCCGGGTCGCCAAAGGTGGGCAAGTCCTGGCTGGCACTGTGGCTGGCCGTCACCGTAGCCAAGGGGGAACCCGTGTGGGGTTTGCCAGTGAAGCAGGGCACCACGCTGTATCTCTGTCTGGAGGACTCCCAGCTGCGCATCCAAAACCGGCTGTTCGATGTGACAGAGGATGCTCCGTCCAACGTCCACTTCTGCACCGAGAGCCGCATCCTGGGCGACGGGCTGGAGGAGCAGCTCCGGCAGTTTCTGACGGAGCATCCGGACACGGTGCTGGTCATCATCGACACGCTCCAGATGATTCGGGGCACGACCTACGACAACACCTACGCCAATGATTACCGCGACCTGTCTGTGCTGAAAAGGCTGGCCGACGCCCACGGTATCGCCATCCTGCTCATCCACCATCTGCGCAAGGAAAAGGCGGATGATGTGTTCAACCGCATCTCTGGTACCACGGCCATCAGCGGCGCGGTGGACGCCAGCTTCACGTTGGTGGAGGAACAGCGGGGAAGCGGCAGGGCGCGTCTCTCCTGCATCGGTCGGGACATCGAGTACCGTGAGCTGGAGCTGCGCCGCAATGCCGACAACGTCTGGGAAGTGACAACGGACAGTTACCAATGCCCGGAGCTGCTGGGCGGTCGCATCATCTTTCTCCTCTCTGAATTGCTGCGTGACTGCTCAGGATTCATCGGCACTCCCACCGAGCTGGCACAGCGCATCGACCCTGATGGAACAGAGGGTGTTACACCGAAAAATGTGTCCCGCAAAATTCTGCAAAGCGTTGCATCTCTAAGCGAAATCGGTATCACAGCGGTGGTGCGCAGGAGCAACGGGAAGCGGTTGATCGAGCTCCATCGTACCGATAGTGCCGATAACGCTGGGGCCGGAAACATCGTCCCTGTTGACCCTGTTGCCATATGACCGCCGCGTTGGGCCGTGTGCGGCCCTGTGTCCGCTTTTGCGGCGCAAGGCGGGAATGTGTACCCGGAGAGCGGCCCAGGCGCGGTGTGCGGCCCCCATGGGCCGTCTGTGGGGAGCGCCCAGTTTAGGGCAACGCAGAAACGCCCCGTTGGGGCGGATGCCTACCCTTTAGGGTAGGGCAAGCATCGCGTCCGGCTATACGCCGTCCGCATTCGCCGGGGCTATGCCCCGGCACCCCCTGCCCTAAAGGGGGACCCCACCGCACCCTAACGAAGTGGTTGCGGTGGGGAGAGGAGGAGCAAGGGAGCGCAGTGGGGAATGCCCACAGGGCGTTTCCCACGGAGCGGACTTTGCTCCGACGAGGGAGAAAGGACATCAATGCAGAAGAAGAAAACGGAAATCGTCACCGCCCGGATGATACCGGAGGTCAAGCACCAGCTCCAGGCGCGAGCGCGTGATGCAAGCATGACCCTCACCAACTACCTGATCATCTGCGGACTGGGACAGGAAATCGTTCGGATAGATGGACTGGACAACCTGCTCTCTGAGCTAAAGGCCCAAGGCCGCAACCTTAACCGGCTCACCACGTTGGCCAACATGGGACGGATCACCGTCCTGCGCGGGGACGATTTGATTGGAGAGTACACCCGGCTGTGTGATGTGCTGGGTGCATTGATCCGGGAGGTGCGTTGATGGCGACCTTCACCGCGATCCAGTGCAAAAAGCAGACCGCCAGTTCGATGCGCGGCGTGATCGACTACGTGGAGCAGGAAAAGAAAACGCGCTGGGGCGATGCGAGACTGGTCACAGGTCACAACTGCGTTCCACAATCCGCGCTCGCCGAGATGCAGATGACCAAGGAACGTTTCCGCAAACCAGGAGGGACGCAGTTCTACCACTTCGTCCAGTCCTTCTCTGCGGATGACGATATCACACCCCAGGAGGTCAACGCCATCGGTTTGGAATTTGCGCAGAGGCAGTTTCCAGACTTCGAGGTTGTGGTTGCCACCCACGTTGACACCGGCCATCTGCACAACCACTTCGTGGTGAACAGTGTTAGCTGTGCGGACGGTCACAAGCTCCACCAGAGCTACAGCGACCTGCTGACACACCGAAAGGTGAACGACGAAATCTGTTTGGCCCATGGGCTGAGTGTGCTGGGTGAGTGCGATTCCCAGAAGAAAAAGAAGCGCATGAAGCCCGGCGAGTACCAGGCCGGGCTTCACGGTGACAGCTGGAAGCTGGATCTGATCCAGGCCATCAATGAGGCGCTGGACTATGCCACCAGCCGCGAGAGCTTCATCGAAAACATGGAGGTGGAAGGTTACGAGGTTTCCTGGTCGGATAGTCGGAAGCACATCACCTTCACCTGTCCCAATGGGCGCAAGTGCCGGGACAGCACCCTTCACGATGAGACCTTCCTCAAGGAAAATCTGGAAGCGCTGTTCGCTTACCGACAGGCCACAAACTTCTGTCCCCAAACGCCGGAGCCGGACGAGGGCTGGCTGGGTGAGTTGGCCACAGGTTGGTTTCAGGTGGTGGCCGACCTGGAGCGCGACGATGAGTGGCAGCTCCCCGTGCCGCCCGTCTGGACAGACAGCAAACAGCGCCGCCGTGAAGCAATCAAAAAGCTGGCCATGGGTCAGAAATTCAGCGGTGACCAGCACTGGGAACAGACGATGTAAAAAATTGATAGACTTGTGGAGGCGGGTGCGGTATATTGTCAGTACCGCGCCTGCCTTCCGGACAGGAGGATCAAAATGAACAGTCGCAAATATCACAGCACTCATTTGAACATCAGATAAGAAAGGAGCAAATCAAATATCAAAGTAGGCCTGTCCGATGCATACCCTTGGATCAAAGGGGGCACGCGGGATGGAGGAACGGGCGCGTCTAGTCGGGATCGAACACGACCGCAAGATCACCAAAGAGATGGACAGCCAGTTCCTGTTCGAGTATCAGAGAGCCATCCTGCTGTCGCTGAAGGACAGCGGAGCGCTGGATGAGGCGCAGTACCGATACGCGGAAGGGAAACTGGAAAACCAGCTTCGAGCGCACATCAGAAAACAAAGTAGCACGGAAGAAAGGGGAGAGAGGCCATGATGAAAGTAGCATCCTACTGCCGGGTGTCCACCGACCGGGACGACCAGTCCAATTCCTTCGAGAGCCAGCAGCGCTACTTCAAGGAGTACATCGACCGCCAGCCCGACTGGGAGCTGTATCAGGTCTATGCCGACGAGGGCATCACCGGCACCTCCACAAAAAAGCGGGCGGCGTTCAACCGTATGATTGCCGACGCCCACATGGGAAAGTTCCGGCTCATCCTCACCAAAGAGGTGAGCCGGTTTTCCCGAAACATCCTGGACACCATCTCCTACACCCGGGAGCTGAAGGCCCTGGGGGTGGGGGTGGTGTTCATGAATGATGGCATCAACTCCCTGGAGCCGGACGCGGAGCTTCGGCTGTCCATCATGGGCTCCATGGCCCAGGAGGAGAGCCTGGCGGCATCAGGCACCCTATACCGGACACTGACAGCCAATGAGGCATACTACAGGGAAAACAGGGCCTGCCAAACGATGATGTATACGGATTATGGCATCTATTCGCCGGATGTGATGTTTTTCAGGGACGGCAGGTTTCGGCTGACCCCGGAGCCGGTGAAAGCCTCGGTGCTCACCATGCCGGCGGTGAATATGGGGCAGGTCCTGCTAAAGGGCGAGGATATGGAGGAAGCAAAAAGGGTGATGCGGCGGCGGATGAAGCTGACGTTGGCCATTTTTGCCAGTCAGGGGGCAAAAGATCTGGTTCTTGGGGCTTATGGGTGCGGCGTGTTCCGAAATGATCCCTTGCAGGTGGCCGTGTGGTGGAAGGAGATCCTGGAGGAAGGATTTGACCGGTATTTTGAGTCCGTGATCTATG
>ERZ808051.1645-NODE-1645-length-13877-cov-3.344203_pt1 | contig 13877 bp, 11 predicted proteins | sample MGYA00380199_ERZ808051 | MGnify/ENA primary metagenome ERZ808051 (study PRJEB31490, sample SAMN06133391) | mouse gut metagenome | isolation source: J11 | host: mice | place: China: Chengdu | collected 2015-05 ...
TTGGCGTGGCTCATCGGATAGCCCGGCATCAAAAAATCAAAGATCGACCAGAGTTCCGACAGCGAATTCTCCACCGGTGTACCGGTCAGGGCAAAGCGATGGCTGGCTTTTAAGAGCTTTACGGACTGTGCACTCTGTGAGGTCGCATTCTTAATAAACTGTGCCTCATCAATAAAGATCGTATCAAACTGGATTTTCTGGTAAAATGCGACATCCCTGCGCAAAAGGGGGTAGGAGGTGATAACAACATCCCAGTGGCACTTGCCCGAAATTATAACCTGGCGGTCGGCGGGAGCACCGTTGCACACCGCCACTCTCACCTTCGCAGAAAATTTCTCAAACTCATCCTGCCAATTGTAAATCAGGGAGGACGGACAGATTACCATATATTTCCCACCCCTGGTGCGAAGCTGCGATGTGATATAGGAAATAGCCTGCAATGTTTTACCAAGACCCATATCATCCGCCAAAATCCCGCCAAGACCATCCTGGGCAAGCGCTTTCATCCATTCAAAACCTGTTACCTGGTACGGTCTAAGCTGCGCTGTAATCTCCTGCGGAAGCCTGAACTCCCTTTTTTCCTGATTCAGAATCCGCTTTACAAGCAGTTCGAAATTATCGTTTTTTTCGACCACAAAGTCCGCCCCCCGCAGCACATCCTCCAGAAAAAATGCACTGCTTGTATCAAGCCTAAGTGGTTGTCCATTCAGTTGTTTTGTGGTAACATTAAGGTTTTCCAGTATATCGGACAGGTTTCTTATATCCTCCCCATCAAGGCTTAAAAAGCTCCCGTCTTTTAAGCGGTAATATTTCTTTTTTAGCTGGAACGACCGGAATATACTGTGCAGTTCCTCCTGGGAAATCCCCTCGTGGGAAAGATCCATCTCAAGCAGATCAATATCCTTGCTGACCCGCAGCCCGATATGGAATTTCCCGCTGCTTCTTATCGTAAGTTTCTTAAAGTCGTTGGAATAAAATAGGCTGCACCGCTCGGACAATACCCCGAGATCTCCCTGCAAAAAAGAAAATATCCCCCCCTCATCCTTGAGGATATAGAAACTTGAGTGCGGCTCAAACCCCATGCCCTCCAACAGTCGCATGATTTCTTTTTCCTTCTCCGGCTGCCGCACAATTATATAGCCCGGCACATGTGGTTCCTCGAAGCAGTTAAACTCATACTCCCCATAACCAAATCGCAGCTCCGCCTTGATGGCATCGTTGTAGATATCAAAGTATATGCCCGGTTCGAGATCATAATGCAGATAGCGCCCCTTTAATTCGTCCGGCACCTCAATCATAATTGTAGAATGCAGTTTTGGCAGAACTTCCTCGAGGAAACGCTGTTTGTTTTCCCCCCGGAAAATAAGTGCATTTTTTTCCCTGCCGAGATTGTTATAAAAAGGGACATAATTGCGTAAGAACCTGCGGTCCGGCTCATAGAGTACGCCGCGGTAAAACAAGATCTCGCCGCTCTCAGTCAGTGGGATAATCGGCTCCTTAATCTCGTAATCAAGTGAAATCGCATCTTCCGACACGTCCAGATCATACTTGATCTCCGGATTTCCCCGCACAAAACTGGTGTTCTCGTAGATCTGTCCATAAAGTTCAAGATTAAAGCGGTTGCCCTCAAGCACATGTAAAAGCTGGAGGAGCATCCGTTTCGAGAGCGAGAGCTGCTGTTTAAAAAAGAGTTTTGAGGCATTTGGATGATCCGTAATATTTTGTATCTCGGCAACGTTGAGCAAAAAATCGAGCAGCCGCACGGAATCCCGGTCAAACTCACTCTCCGTCGCTATATATTGAAATTCCTTGCCGAGGGCTATGTTCTCCCCCTCCGCGTAATCCATAAGGAATTTTTTTAACAGTTGGACTTTGTAATACCGCCCTCCCCCCGCCATAAGTGACATAAACGCCTTTCCATCCGCCCCCCGCATCATGGAGCGCAGTGTGATGGTCGGGTAAATATGAAAAATATTCCTGGTAAACTGTACTTCGGATTGATTAGCAAAGTACTCAAGTATCTGGTAAACCCTCTGTTCGTCCGGGTTCTGCGGTGCTTCCATCGTGGATTTTTCCTGGTATTTCAACAGGAACATAAGCGCCGCCACCACATGTTTGCACGCCCCCTTTTCCCTGACATGGGACGGACAATTACAGCTATGCTCAAAAGAGCCATCCTCATTTTCCGTAACCGTGACATTGTAGCTGTAATTTCCCCTCACAGTCATCCGGTACTGGTGGCTTGTCTTTGAATATGCCACGTTTGAAACCCGTCCGGACTTATAATATTGCAGCCCACGGGAATAAACGGTATCATCGGTCGCCAGATTCCGGATACCGGTACGGGATAGTACTAACATGCTTTCAAGACCTCCTTTATAACCTTATTCTTACATTGTACCATATATTAAATGATTTGTGTATCCAATTTTTAGATTTTTTGTAATTTTTTTGCATACAGTATAATATGACCTTTTTCGCTTCCGCTGTTTCCCCAAAAACCGGATAAAAAAAGATGCAGTCCCTTAGGGCTACATCTCTTCTTATTATTGCACGCCGCTGTTCCATTTTGTTATAACATACCGCAGGCAGTACCAGAAATCAATTTCCGGCACCTCCTCCACGGTGCGGATAAAGCAGGAAGCGTATTCCACGCTGTCTATATAATATGTAACGGAGCCGACCACCTCGCCTTTTGCCACCGGCGCGTCTAACTGCTCTAGATATGAAACTTCTATGGAAGGCTGTTCCCAATCAGCGAGCAAAAGCGGTGCAGGGATTTCTCCCTTAGGCTGCGCCGCAACAAAGTCGGCAGTCCCCCCCGTAACCGGGATTGTAATCCGCTCTTTTTCTATATCAAACTCCCCGCTTGCCGTCTCCTTCCCATTAACTAAAAGAACCGCCCGCTCCTTGAAAGGAACGCGCCTGAAATGCTCTAACCCGTACTCCATCAACTTCTTCGTATCGCTCCATTTATAATTTTTGTTCGGCGGCCACCCGCAGGCAAGCATGGTGGCAATCAGGGTATGCTCCCCCCTCTTTAACGCCCCGACAAAACAATATCCCGCCTTCCCGGTAAACCCCGTTTTTATACCGATTGCCCCGTCCATCATATAGAGAAAACGGTTTTTATTTGTAACGGAAAAGGAGCGGTTGGTAGTCAGCTCATTAAACTGATAGCTTGTCGTATTGGTGATTTTGATAAATTCAGGGTTCCTGATGGCGTAGGAAGCAATTTTCGATAATTCTATTGCTGATGTGTGATGATTTTCCGCATCCAGCCCGTTCGGCGTTTCAAAACAGGTATCCGAAAGCCCAAGCGCTGCCGCCTTGGCATTCATCAAAGCGCAGAACCCCTCAACACTGCCTCCCACATGCTCGGCGAGCGCCACGGCAACATCATTATGACTCTCAAGCATCAGGGAGTAAACTAAATCGCCCAGCCGGTACTGCTCCCCGGAACGTATATTAAGCTGGACATCCGGCTGTGCCGCCGCATTTTTGGAAACGGTCACAATCTCATCCATCGATGCGTGCTCCAATATAACAATCAGCGTCATAATCTTCGTGGTGCTCGCCATCGGCAGCGGCTCGCTGCCATGCCGTTCAAAAAGCACGCGGTCATTATCTGCATCAATCAGGCAGGAGGCGTAGGAGTACAGCCCCTGCAGCTCTACTTTTTCTGCCCGACCATCCTGCCCTAAACCAGGGTTGTCAGCATCATCCCCCGGCGCAGCCGCAAGGAACTTCCCCCCGCTTTTAATCATCAGCTTTCCAATCCAAAAATCTTCCTCCCCCTTTGCGTGGACAATGCGGGGATTTTCAAATATAAGTGGGCAGAGCACGCAAAAAAGGCACAGACGAAGCAGTTTCTTTTTTCGCAACAGTTCCATATTCCCTCACTTTATCGTTTTGCCATCAATCCAGAATATGAACGGAACGCTTTGTCTATGCCTTTATTTTATTGTTTTTAAATTTTTTATACCGCCGATATTGGGCAATGCCCTTCCCACATACTCATATTTCCTCCCTGTTTTCCACCGGGCGGGCAATGTAGACGGTCAAATTCCCGTTGCGGCAGCGCACCGCGTCAATAAATTCTTTCTGGTTTGTCCCCGGGATAAATTCCGCTAAGTAGGTCAGTTCAAACATACTGCCCATATTGGTGGTCTTTACCCTCTCAAGCGACACGTTTTTTAAATACCTCGCAAATAAATCGTCGAACACACCGGTAAAATCAAGGCTCTCCGGGATGGTGATTTTGATCTCCCTCGCATCCTGCCGCCCCTCCCCGAATTTCGAATGGTCGAGCACAAAAAGCAGAAGGCAAAATACTACAGTCACAAACAATGCAAACGTGAGATATCCCATCGCGTTGGTAAGCCCGATTGCCATCGCGAGGAAAATTGTGCTGATCTCCTTGGCATTTGCTGGCTGGGAACGAAAGCGCACCAGGCTGAACGCACCCGCTATCGCAACGCCAGTACCGACGCTGCCGTTAACCATCATAATCACGATCTGGACTACCGCTGGCAAAATTACAAGGGTGATTGCAAAACTCTTTGTATATTTACCTTTTGACATGTAGGTTACCGCAACCAAAAGCCCGAACACAACAGAACACAGTGTCAAAATCACTACATTAAAGATTGTCATCCCGTCCGCAGCATTAATTATACTGGTAAACATTGTTAACCCCTCCTTTTACAAAAAAACTCTTCCCTATACATCCGCTTAAATCCGCCCCCGCAATCCTCCCGGCATGGCAGTCTGCAAATTCTTTCCTGTATATAGTTCCGTATTTTGAAAAGGACACCGGATAAACATCAAGCTCCCCCAGCACCTTGACCAGCCACATCGGATAAGCTCCCGCCGCCTTAATTTCAAGCAACCGGTACTCCTTTTTAAACAACTCCTCTGCCTCATCCCCAAACATCAGACTAAGATGCTCCCTCCTGCTGCGGATATGGGCATCAAAGGTCATTCGGAACTCTTTATCCTCCTTACCGTACCATGCCATCCTGTCATAAGCAATATAAATCCTTGGCTTTGTCCGGTAAAAAGAGATAAAATAGTCAATCTCACGCAAAATCTGCGCCTCAACCCAACGGTTTGTATTTTGCTTCTCCTTTAAATCAGGCTGCACCCCGGAATAAAGATATGCCTCCGCGTCCGCAAGGCGCAAGGCAACCCTTCGCTTATAGACAACATCCTTATATTTTTTCTTTAGTTCAAGATAGACCACATCATCCATCCCCGGGACACCATAGCTGCGCAGACGCATTTTTTCCTTGTACACAGGTTTTTCATTTGACCTGCGCACAAGCTCGTCATCAGCCGTGTCAAAATAGATATTGCATATTTTTGACAGCCCGTACTTATCGATTGCCATATAGGGCTCAATCGCGGTAATAAAGCTTTCATACTGCTCTTTTGTCAGCATGTATTTCTTCTCAATCCGCTGAAATATGTAAGCATTCCCCGACATTTATTTCCCCCGCTTCCGGGCTCCTAAAACTTTCGGAACCCTTTTTATAGACCTAATATACCGCAGGTTTGTGTTTAAACTGTGTAGGGAAATTGTAATCTCTGTGTAAGTTAGATGACTCTAACTCCGGCTTGTCCACCCGTTTTAGTCCCAAATCCTAAAATCCTTACGGTTCAAATTCAAGCGTAAGCTGTATTTCCTCCTCCGCTTCCGTCTTAAAATCCTCTAATTTATCCTGGTTTACCACCGGCAAATCTTCCAGGGATGTAATGCCGAAACTGCGCAGAAAATCCTCGGTTGTCCCAAACAAAATCGGTCTTCCGGGCGCATCCATGCGCCCCACCTCACAGGCAAGGTTATACTCGATCAGCTTGTTGACCGCGTGGTCACTCTTCACGCCGCGGATGGCCTCAATCTCCTGCTTTGTGATCGGCTGTTTGTACGCGATGATGGAGAGTGTTTCAAGCAGGACATCCGTTAAAACATGCTTCTTTGGGACATGGGCAATTTTTATCAGATGCTCGTACATGGAAGCTTTTGTGCACATCTGGAACGCCCCCTCAATCTCAATAATCTGGATGCCGCGCCCATCCTGCTCATATCGCTCCATCATGCTGCGCACCACCCGGCGCACAGTATCCGTATCCTGCATTAGCGCGGCGGCAATCCTTGAAACTTCCACCGCCTCCCCCATTGTAAAGAGGATCGCTTCCACCGCCGCCTCAAGTTCCTTTATCTCCATAATAGCCCCCCTCAAACCTCAAGCGGCGCGACATCCTCCGCCAGATAATCGATCTCAATATCCTCAAACAGTTCCTTCTGGCTGATTGCAACGCGCCCCATCTTCATCAGTTCAAGGATTCCCAAAAATGTGACAATAACCTCCATCCGGTCGGCGGCACCGGCAAGCAACCCCCTGAAACTGAAATGCCGGTGCATCATGCCAAAATGCTGGATCTGCAATATCTTATCCGAAAGATTGACTTCCTCCCTCTCAATCCGCCCGAAACGGCTGCGGATCGGGTCAATCTTATCATTCTGCCGTTTGATGACCGACTCAAAAACAGCATGAAGCTTTGAGAGCGTCAGACCGTCAAGCAGGTCTGCGGCGCGGATCTCCTCCTTGTAATCCTCAATCTCAGAAGGCAGCGTCCGGCCTTTAAAGAGAAGCATAGCCGCATCCATCTGACGGTCTTTCAGTTCCTGTGATATGTATTTGTACATTTTGTACTCAAGCAGCCGCTCCACAAGTTCCTGCCTCGGGTCAACTATCTCGCCATCCTCCTTTATCTCACGGGGAAGAAGCATCTCAGACTTAATCCTTAACAGGGTTGCCGCCATTACCAGGAACTCACTCATAATATCCAGCTTCTTCCTCTCCATCTGCCGGATATATTCCATGTACTGTTCCGTGATCTGTACAATCGGGATATCATATATATTTATTTTATTCTTGTCAATCAAATGCAGGAGCAAATCGAGCGGTCCCTCGAACGCCTCCAGTTTTACCGGTATTCCCATATTAAATCCATTCTGTGCACCTTATTTTAATCCTCTAACAATATACTAATTTTTTATCCTGTTGTCAAGATTGTTTCTTATTTATAATATGCCACGGTATCAGCGCCCAAAGTACTGCTTCCACACCGAAAACAACGCATCCGAATACTTCGCTTTTGCCACGGCATCCGCTGTCACAAGACGGATATTGCCAATTTCTTTTCCCCCGTATGAAAAAGTTACGCTCCCCGCGGGCGTTCCTGCTAAAACCGGAGCCATCAGCCCCTCCTCGTATGTGTAGGTGATCTCAATGGCATCCTTTTTGACATCCTTTGAACAAAGTTTTGAAAATACTCCCTCCGGTTTAAGCGCAATCTCCTTTACAACCCCCGCCTTAACCGGCACATTCCCGATTGCCGCCCCCTCAAAATCATAGGTAAAAAGCTGATAATTTGCAAACCCGTAATTTAGAAGTTCCGCCGCCTCCTTAAACCTTGTTTTTGTGTCAGGCGCAGCCATCACAACTGCAATCAGGTTCATGTCATCGCGCCTTGCGGTTGCTGAGAGGCAGTACTTGGCAAGCCCCGTCGAACCTGTTTTCAAGCCGGTAATTCCCTGGTAGGTTTTAATCAGCTTATTTGTGTTAGTCAGTCCAAACTCCGTCTGTCCCCTTGAAGTTGTATGTACAAAAGTATCCATCCACACCGTTGAATAATTGCTGATCTGGGGATATTTCATAATAAGCTCACGCGACATTTTCGCCACGTCGAGTGCGCAGGAATAGTGGCCGTCCGTATCCAGTCCATAGCAGTTGACAAAGTGGGTATTCTCCATGCCGAGCTCCGCCGCCCTCTCGTTCATGCGCGCGACAAAGGCTTCCTCCGAACCCGCAAGGAATTCAGCCATCGCAACACTCGCATCGTTCGCACTCGCAATGCTGATACATTTAATCATCGTTTCAACCGGCTGCTTCTCGTAAGGCTCAAGATAAACCTGGGAACCGCCCATTGAAGCCGCGTGTTCGCTGACTCCCACCTCGTCGGTAAGGCTTATTTTCCCGCTTTCCACCGCCTCGAAAATCAAAAGCAGCGTCATAATTTTTGTGATGCTTGCCGGGCGCAGCTGCTTGGTCGCATCCTTCTCGCAGAGTATCTCGCCGGTGGAACCCTCCATCAGCACATACGCTTCACTCGTTAAAGTAGGTTCCTCCGCCACAGTCCCCCACACGGGAAATACCCCTGCAAACACCACCAGGGCGCAGAAAAAAGCAACTCCCTTCAACACTCCCCTTTTCACCGCACCACACCGGATAATAACCTTATTCCCCCCGGCTTTTTCTTTTGCCACCTGTAAATTTACCATATTCTTCATACTACCACGCGCCTAAATTATATCTTGCCATATTGTACGGGCGTACCGGATAATTTATGCCTTGTTTTCCATTTATTTGCATATTTTACTATATTTTACCATATAAGATATAAAAAATGGAGCTGCCGCATCAATGTACCGAAAGTCCCAAAGACACCGCATGCACCCACTGAAAAAGTATCTCCTGCTCGCTTTAGGGCTGATACTGCTCTCCCGCTTCAGACCCCTGATCTATTTTACCGGATGGCATTTTCCGTTCACCCCCCATTTTACAAAAAGCTATGTGCTGCTTGCCCCGGGGGAAACTTACACATTGAGTGTCGGCGGTTTCCCCGCAACCATTAGCTGTAAAAGTTCCGTCCCGCTTGTTGCAACGGTTACACCTGGCGGCACCGTGCACGCGCTCAAATCTGGAAAAACAGTAATCACAGCAAAGCTTTTGGGGAAGGGCAAAAAAATAAGCTGCCTTGTCCACGTAACAAATCTAAACCAAACAAGCCTGGTACTTAGTGTGGGCGAAACGGAACGTCTTTATATCAAGGGATTCTTTTTTGGGTTCGGTGTGAAATTTAAAAGCGGTGACAATTCCGTTGCCAAAGTATCCAGAACCGGAAAAGTCACCGCTGTTTGTAAGGGAAATACCACCATAACTGCAACTTTAAAGGGAAAAGAATTCAGGTGCAAGGTAAAGGTGGTGGACTAGGATATCAGGCTAATTCTGACATCACTATATTCTTTATTTTCCGGATCAGTGTTGCCGCCCGCCCGATCCCGATCTGCTGTGTGCCAAACAGCATTGTAATACCACAGGATGGTTCATTGGAAAAGAACACTCCAAGCCACCCGTCCCATCCATATTCTCCCTCCCCGCTAAACAATGTGGTGCGGCTTCTCTCCCTGCACACCCGCATCAGATTTCCGTAAGTGTAGCCGGAAAGACATGGCCAGCCCTGCCACAAATACTTATCCTGCGACACTTCAAGCCCGCCGTGCGTAAGGTAATGTACCGCAAATTCCGGCAAAATCTGCTTTTCCTGCCACCTTCCGCCCTGAAGTAACATCTGTGCAAAATTTGCATAGTCATCGAGCGTGCCGCATAACCCGGCACCGCCGGACTGGAACGCAGGAACCACATCCCTGTTATAGCGCAGCCCCAAATGATCCGTAGGGCACTCACAAAGCCCCGCACTGCCGTAATCATAGACCTTTGCAAGCCGTCCCCGCTTTTCCTGCGGCACATAAAAATCCATATCTTTCATGCCGAGCGGCAAAAAGAAATTTTCCATCAGAAAATCCCTGAAAGGCATACCCGCCACTTCCTCCACAAGCGCGCCAAGGATATCCGCCGACGCGCCGTAACGAAACCTTGTCCCCGGCTCAAAAGCAAGTGCAGCGCCCGCCATCTTCTCAGCAAATTCCTTTGTTGTCATGGGCTGTGCTCCATAAAGCCGCTCCCCCAGCTCATAAAAGACCGCCCCGCTCTGCCTGCCCGCAGGGGAATCATCCGGATAGGATATTCCCGAAGTCATATTCATCAGATCGCGCACCATAATCGGATTTTCCACCGGGACAAATTCCCCGTCGCGGCAGACCTTAATATCCTGGAACTTTGGTAGATACTCAAACAGATAACCGCCAAGGTCTATCTTTCCCTGTGCCACCAGAAGCATTACTGCCGCAGCCGTTATCGGTTTTGTCATCGAATAAAGCCGGAAAATAGTATCCCTTGTAATCGGGGTTTCATTCTCGATATCCCTTAATCCGCATTCGCAGTAAGCCTGTTCCGTCCCGTCCTTTAAGATAAGCACATTGGCTCCTGAAACATCCCCTTTTTCCACAGCGCGCGCAAGCGCCTCACAAATTTTTTTCTCCATGTTGCCTCCATTCGCTCTACTGCCTGAAAATCATATAATTATATAAGGTCCATCCTTCACCCATCCTTCATAGACCAGCTCCAATGAGCGGATTACTTCACTTTTGGGGCGGATTGGAAATTCTTCGTGGCTTAGCACAAAGTATTTCACGTCAATCCCTTTTAATACCCCGATCATCTCCTTGAGCTTTTGCGCATTGTAGACGGATTTCACCACATGTTCTGTCCCATCCCCCCCAAAAAAGCGCTTGTCCCCCGTATAGAGGGCATCCCCGCAAAAAGCGTACTCCCTCCCATAACAGAGCACCACACAGCCCTTCGCATGGCTTGACGGAAGCGGTACTAAACGGACCGGGATATCCGCCCTTAAAACGGTATCCCCTATAACCTGCACTCCAAAACCCATATGTTTTATTGTTTCCCGCCCCGCATACAGCTCCTTAAAATGAATTTTTAAAAGATTACCCGTATGGTCGGCGTGGAAATGGGACAGCACAATAATTTTATCTTTTGTGATCCCCTCTATCCTCTCCCTCGCCGCCACACAGCTCCCGACATCATAAATAAACACCGCATCGTCCGTTTCAATGAAAAACACATCTGCGGAAAGCGGTTCTAACGTTGCCGGCAAATAAGTAATCTGCCCGCATATCCGTCTTACCTCCTGCTGCATAAAACTCCTCCCCCACTCGAGTTAAAGTTACTCCCCCAACGCCGCCCTATAGATCGGAAGCATCCACCACCTTTATCCCGCGCTGTCGAAGTGCCTTTGCCAACATCCCCTCGCCGGTTATAAGCCTCCCGGTAAAGCTGCCGTCATAAACCTGCTTTGTGCCGCAGGAGGGGCTGCGCGGCTGTAGGACTGCCATGGATATTTCCTTCCCCTCAATTTTCTCAAGGACTTTCTTAACCCCCGCCCGAAAATACCCGTCAACATCCTCACCATTCTTGTTGACAGCAACCCCGTTTTTAAGCTCCACACATGCCCGCGGCACCGAAAGACCGCCCATCACCTCCGGACAAACCGCAATAATCTCCTTATCTTCAAGGTACGAGAGCACCTTGCTGCTATAATTATTTTTTCCATCGTACTTACAGTTCTCCCCCAGAAGGCAGGCACTGACAAGCACTTTCTCTTTTTCCATTTTTTTCCTCCTACCAAAGTATTTTCGGTCTAACTATTTCGTTTCCTGCCCGCACTCCGGCTCCTTTGCCAAAAATTTGGGGAACAGCATGTACAAAAGCGCCCCGCCCGCAACAATCCCAACCGAGATAATCTGTGAGGTGGACATCCATCCAATACTTCCGCGGTAATCGTTGCGCAAAAATTCCACAGCAAAACGCCCGATCCCATACAGCACCAAATATGCCGATGCAACGCGCCCATCCCTCGGATTCCTTGCGGCATAGAACAGGAGTATCCCGCAAATTAAAAAATCACCTGCGGAGGAAATCAACTGCGTCGGTATAAGCTTAACATTATTCGGGGCAAATTTCGAATTGCGGAATGTAATCCCATACCAGGCATCTGTCTCCCTGCCGTAGCAGCACCCCGCAAAAAAACAGCCGAGCCGCCCAAGCCCCTGCGCCAGCGCCACCGCCGGCATTACAAGGTCAAAATATTTAAGGAAACTTACCTTCTTTTTGCGGCAGTAGAGAAAACCCGCTAAAACACCGCCGATAATGCCCCCGTAAACTACATACCCGTTCTTAAAATCCCACAAGATCGAGGGATCTTTAAAAATCACCGGCAATTCCACAATATAGTACAATAACCTGGTGCCGATAAGCCCCCCCACAATAGCACAGCATAGGATTCCCCACAAAATATCTTCGCTAAGCCCCCGTCTGCGCCCGCGGTATACACACAGATAGTAAGCACTCAAAAAGCCGAGGGCAATCATCAGCCCATACATATGGATGGTTACCGGTCCGATCGGAATATCATTAAACATTGTTTTTTCCTTTCTACTCTATACTTTTTAGCGATTCCACCATATCAATCTTCTTTAGCTTAAAATGCATCATCACACCGACCATAACCGCAAACAGCACGGTCAAAAGCCCGCTGTAAAGAAAACTTACAGGCTTGATAAGATGGCCGAACATCATCATGTCCACCTCGCAGGTCGTTATTACAAAGCCGTGCAGAAGTTTTCCCCCCGCCATTCCGAGCAGGATGCCAATCAACGTCATCAGCACGTTTTCGCGGTACACATAACCGCTGACTTCCCCGTCATAAAAACCGAGTACTTTCAGTGTTGCAAGTTCACGCCTGCGCTCCGTAATATTGATATTACTCAAATTGTACAGGACGATAAAAGCCAGCATCCCCGCACAGATAATCAGCACATAGACAATGATATTCAGACTTTTTAACATATCGTCAATCTGCTTTTGCAGTGTGCTGGTAACAGAAACCGAAGCCACATTGCTGTTCTGCTTCAGGATATCGGCTGCTGCTGCCTCCTCCGCATCAATACCCTTCTCCTCAAAAATTAAGAAGCACTCGTTGTATTCCGGCATCCCGCCAAAAACCTTTTCATAGACAGCCTGCGTCATAAATACATAGTGAAAAATATAATTCTCTGTCACCGCCCCGATTTTTACCGGGTAAAACGAGGACTCATCCTGCTTTAGCAGCACGGTGTCCCCCGCTTTAACATGCAGGAGTTTTGCAAGCTTTTCCGTCATGATAATCCTGCCATCATCGATTTTCCACACGTCCCCCGTTTTGCGGTCGCGGAAGCAGAAAAACCTGTCAAACGCATCGGAGTTTGGCAGTACGACAAGACTGATACTCTTTGTCACATCCTTTCCGGCAATATCCATCGCCGTCTCATAGACCTTTGAGGCATCGGCAATCGCATTATTCTGCATAAAGCTTGCAAAAAGTTCCTCTTTTTCTTCCTCCCCCGCCGCCGGGGAAACTGTGACACACCCGTCGTAAAGCCACAATTCCCCGTACTGGATATGCGCCATGGCACCGATGGAATCCTTCAGGCCATAGCCTACTAAAAGCAGCGCCATACAGCCCCCGATCCCAATTACCGTCATAAAAAAGCGCTTCTTGTAGCGGAACATATTGCGCAGCGATGCTTTTCTTGTAAAACTTAAATGCTTCCAGATAAACCCGACGCGCTCCAACAAAATCCGCCTGCCCTCCTTGGGAGCCACCGGGCGCATCAGCGCCGCAGGCTGTTCTTTAAACGAGCGCATGCAGGCCGTAAGTGTTGCCGCCAGGGTACAGAATACCGAAATCAGTATCGCTAACACCGAATAATACACATGGATCGGCATTACAACCCCCGGCAGGCACGGGTACATCAGCTTGTAAGTTGTAATTACAATATATGGGAAGACTTTTCCTCCGAAAAACACACCGGCAATGCTCCCGATCAGTGTCGCATACAGGGCATATTTTATATATTTTTTTGCAACGGAATGGCGGCTGTAACCGAGCGCCTTTAAAGTCCCGATCTGCGTGCGCCCCTCATCGACCATCCGCGTCATCGTGGTCAGGCTCACAAGCGCCGAAACCAGGAAGAAAATTGCAGGAAAAACTTCGCTGACCGCATCCATCCGGTCGGCATCCTGCTCAAATCCCACATAGGATTCAATTGTGTTGCGGTCAAGCAGATACCA
>ERZ808051.1647-NODE-1647-length-13850-cov-4.823858_pt1 | contig 13850 bp, 11 predicted proteins | sample MGYA00380199_ERZ808051 | MGnify/ENA primary metagenome ERZ808051 (study PRJEB31490, sample SAMN06133391) | mouse gut metagenome | isolation source: J11 | host: mice | place: China: Chengdu | collected 2015-05 ...
AAGAAGCATATGGGTTGCCTTTGACCTGCGCATGGTATGTGGTGAAACTGCTTTGTTTCCTAATGTTGGTTCCTTTTCGGCTGCAAGGGCGGCATATTTTTTCAAAATATAATCTATGCCGGAATCTGTGATCCGCCCACCTGATTTATTCAGGAATACAGGCCCTGTTTTTCGGCCATAGCGTTCCATTGCCTTACGGATAAGCGTTGCGCTTTGGCTGGTAAGATAAACGGTACGGTATTTTGATCCTTTCCCCAAAATAGTTACCGTGGCATCAGCGGACAGGTTAAAATGTTCGAAGTCCATGTTCACTGCCTCATCCACACGCGCGGCAGAATCATAAAGGATGCTGGCCAGGATATAGTGACTGAAGCCATTCCGCCTTGTTATGTCAATGCATTCGAGCATGGCTTTGTACTCTCCAATGGTAAGGAAACTCTTTTCAGGCTTAGGCGCTTTTTTTGCCTTTATGGAACGCACGTCCAAATAAGCCTGTGTATATACAGGACTGACCTGCCTTGCGAATTCAAGGAATGACACAATCCCCGCACGGCGCAGGCTGCGGGTGCTGGCAGACACCCCGTTGTCATCTTCCAGATGGTTCAGGAATGCGCGCACGTCGTCTTTTGCAAATGACGATGCGTCCATTGCCTCAGGTTTGGTTTTGTGTGTCCTTGTGTACCATTCTGTGTATTGGTCAATGGCCGTGTAGTATGACCGCAGCGCTGCGCCTGACTGTCCAGCCTCGCCTTTGACATGTATCAGCACATAGTCTGAAAGAATTCCTGTGAATGATTTATTCATAATCCGGGTCACGCTCCTTTTCCTCGAAAATCGTCTGGATGAAGGGAGCGCAGTTTTCCATCCGTTCCAAAATGGGCCGGAATGATTCGCCCGTAAGCCAGAGGTAATCCTGTGTCTCACGCAGCGAGGCATGCCCCATATATGTCTGGAGATAGTAAAGGTATGCGTTTACATCTATGGCGTTTTCCGTAAGGCGCTGGAGGGAATGGACGGCGAAAGTCACGCGCAGGTCATGGAGCCTTGGGCCGCAGCCCCGGCCTTTATGCTCGATACCGGCTATTTTGAGGTACCGCCGGAAATACTTGTAGATTGTTTTTGTCAGCACCCGTCCGTCATTCAGTTCCGCCCCTGTGTCGAAATAATACAGGCCGGATGAACGGTGCCCGCTAGAGAGCCTGGTATAATCCCTGCAGACATCCACAAGAGAAGGGGACATTGTAACAATCCGACGGTTATCATTCTCTGCATGGTTGATATGGATAATCCCGTTATCAGTGTCAACCTCAGATGCCAGAAGACAGGAAACTTCGCCCGCCCGCATCCCGGTACAATACAGCATTGCCATGATACAGCGCATACAGTTCGGAAGGTTCGTCGTGGGCTGGCCGCGCTTTGCGGGTTCATACTGTTCTGCCGCCCGGAGCAGTGACGCCACCTCATTTTTTGTGAACACATAGGGACGGAATGTCCTGCCTGTGCGCCTGACAACCCTGGCAGGGACATACACCTCAGCCGGATCAATGCCTTCGACAAGGATGAGATACTCGCTGAATGCCCTGATAGCAGACAGGTATCTCCTTGCCGTAGCGTTGTTTACATGGAGGCTGTCCACATATCCAAGAACCACTTCTGGTTCCAGGGAGATATGGCCCTGCGGACAGCCACAGCAGTAGGCATCAAAAAGCTTTAAAGGCTGGAGATATGAGTCAGGGATATATCCACAAGCATTTACCTTATATTCAACAAATCTGGAAAACGCTTCGGCCAGATAACTTGAAAACTGACTGGAGTCGCAGGAATAGGATTTATTCATAGTCCGGCACCTCCAGTCCTACAAGGCGCAGATGGGGGATGTCAACTTTGGCGTAAGCCTTGGTTGTAGCGACAGACGAATGGCCGAGCACTTTTGATATCGTCAAAATATCAACATCGGCGGCAAGCATGTTTGACGCAAGTGAATGGCGGATGCTGTGGCTGCCATGCTTTCTTCCCTTAAGCTCAATACCGCTGCAGATAAATGCATACGCCACCATAGGTGACACGGATCTGTCGGCAAGCTTTGTCCCATCCTGTTTCAGGAATACATGGATGTATTCTGATTCAGGCCTTTCATCCAGCAGGTAGTGCGCCAGCGCATTGGCCGTAAGATCCGTAAGCTTATGTTCCAGGGCTTTCTGGTTCTTGGACTGGACGATCCGTAAGGTTCCCTTTTCCCAGTCGATAGAGCTTAATGTAAGGTCAGAAATATCTTTTGCCCGGAGCCCAAAGACAGCGATAAGGAGAACTAAGGCATAGTTTCGGGCAGGGGTTTTTCCGTGTGAACTGACATATTTAAGCAGCAGGGAGAGTTCCTCTGGTGTATATATGGTTGCAATCTCAGCTCCCTGACGTTTTTTATATGGTAAAAAGCCTTCCTGGATATCCATAGGAAGGCCTTCGTTTTCGCTGCAGAATGCAAAAAAACGCTGCAGGACATTCCTGTATGTTGCTGCCGTCAGCCTGCGGTATTTGCCGAACCCGTTGACATACCCCAGGACGTTTTCCCTGGTAATGTCTTCGGCCGGGCACTCCGCCAGAAAGCGGCGGATGACCTGCAGGTTGTTTCTGGTGGTTGCTTCTGTAAGCCCGCGCCCAAGGAGATGGCCCTCATATCCATTGAGGATACGGCTGCTTTCGGCGGTCAGAGGTTTTTCTATGGATACCCCGCTCCGTGGCCGTCTGGATACACGGCCGCTGCTGTTAAATTCCCTGAGTGCACAAAACGCCTTCCTTGCATTGGATTCCGTCTTTGATAATCTATAGGGATCCGTGGAAAATATGTCTTTTCCATAAATGGATTTGACAGATTGGGATAGATTGCATTTTGAAAAATCTGTCTCCTCTCCAACCAGTCTCCTGAACTTGTTCCAATGCGGCCGGTATCCGAGAGTGATTGTTGCTCTACTGAACCCCTGGCGATACATCCAGCCTTCAGTGTCCTGGATTAATTGTAATACTTGCATAAATACCTCCCTATATTGTCAAGTGATTTTCCTTAAAAAATCAAGGAATTTATAGTTACATATCTCAGATGAATGAGCCAAGGAGATGGACATTTCTCTGTATCTGGTACGAAAATAGAGGGTGAAGGGTACACGAAGTAGAACGTCTTTGTTTTCGCTCTACATGGCCTTGTGTACCCATCCTTCTATGGCAGCGCACCTCCCGTGTCTACCAGGATCACCGTCCTACGGGTCCTAACTTCCTTCGTTCCGCCTGTCCATAACCAGGGTGCCAGCTTAGCTCCTTTACAGGGTCATGCCCTATGGAAAATATTCCTGCCGGCTACCGGCTCATTCTTTGTTATAAGTCTTACTGACCTGTTTGCTTCCCAGACTGGCACCTTGCGGTGGACGTTTTCCCGGTCTGTTCCACATGCTTCCCAGCCTTTCCTGTCATGGCTGGATTCAGCTCCCGCCACCGTCTGCCGGAGGCTCAGTCCAACCCTGACAGGGTGTTGCCTGTTCTTATTCCCGCTGTTATGCTGCCTGTACCTGCGGCCTCCTGACGTCGCCCAGCAGCTTCTCAGGGTCATAATGGACGCCTTTTGTAAGGATCGCGTAAAATATCCTCAGCGCCTTACATGCCACCGCCACCACCGACTGCATCTTTTTGAGCGGGTTCTCCTTCCGCGTCCGGTAATACTCATGTATCTCCCGGAACTCCGCGTTCTTCCCCACCAGCGATATTGCAGCCTCGTACAGCACATACCTAAGCCGTTTCCGCCCCCGGTAACTGATGCGGCTTTCCCCGTTATGCTTGCCTGAATCATTTGCCACGATGGCATAGCCTGCCAGCTTCTGCAGCTGTTTGGGGTTGTCAAAACGTTTTATGTCCCCCACCTCTGCTATAAAGCCACTGACCGTCACCATCCCTATCCCCTTGATTGCCAGCAGGTTTTCAATATGCGGGATCTTCTTCACCTTTTCTTCTATCCTCTGGAGCAGTTCCTCCATCCTTGACGCATATACATCCATGTCGCTCAACAGGTTCTTAAGCTCTATCCGCGCCGCTTCCGGCGCTTCCTTGCTCCCTACACTGTGCTCCGCAGCCGATACCAGGGTCTTTGCCCTCTTCATTCCGGCGCCCCTCAGCTTCGCGTCCCTCCAGACCTGGTTCACGCCTTCCACCCCAAGACTTATGATGTCTTCCGGCAGCGGCGCTGCCTTCAGTACCATCCTCCCGCTCACTGCCTTTAAGTCCCCGTAAACGTCTTTATATTCGGGAAAATAGATGGTAAACCATCTCGCCAGCCGGTTCTTGATCCTCGTAAGCTCCTCCTGTGTCTGGAAACGCAGGTTCGATAAGCTCCTGATCTCCGCATAGATGCCGACTGGCATGTAAGGGTAAGAGAACCTCCCCTCGTTGACAAGCGCGGCGATCGTCTTGGGATCCTTGCGGTCATTCTTGTTGGGATTGTTGTCATCCAGCTCTTTCGATTTCTTCACATGATGGGGGTTCACATGCACTGGCTTCATGCCGTTGTCCTGCAGGAATTTCCCCAATGCGAACCAGTAATGGCCTGTCGGCTCCATGCCGGGGATTACAGCAGTTTTACCGTACTTCTCAGCTATATCCTCCATCCATGCCTTGAATATCTGGAATCCCGCCTCGCTGTTGCTGAACTCCAGCGGCTTCTTTGTATACTCGTAGTTGCGCCAGTCAAATGCCCGGGCATAGTGAGTTTCACTTCCCACATCAATTCCAACAATCAAAGTTTTTTCAGTAATGGATGCAATTTTTGCGTTCTGTGTGTTATAATTCATCTTGGATACCTCTCTGTTCAATAAGATTTTCACTAACCTGCAAGTCAGTAATCTTATTTTACTCTGAGGTATCTTTTTATCAACCACCTTTCTTGGAATTCCCTATGTTTGTATTATACAGGAAGCTCCTTTTAAAACGCTAATCATTATATATTATCCCTATTATTTTTTACAAAATTACCTTATCTGCCGATAACTTTTCTACGCTTTCTATAGGAAACGTATAGAGATACTCCGGCATATTCTTTTCAATATTCTCTATTAAATAATTGTGTATTACGTCTCGATTTTTCTGTAACAAATTTCATCAATTTTCCCACATAATTTCTTTCTGAAATTTCTAAGAAATTGAATATTTTATAAACTATTATGACAAAAATAATAGCAGCTTTCATTTTCTGCCTCTCTTTGTTTTCATCACCTGCATGATTCGCATTCTGTCATTTGAGTTAAGGATAATGAACATATTAAGTGCATACCCAAAAAGCGCAGCAATAAAAACTGATACTAAAAAATACATCCAACTATTAAAGCAAAATAACGGTTTCATACAGAAAAATACAAAGCATGTTATCAAAAGTCCTAAATAACTTTTTTCGATGCTTCTAAAAAGTGTAAATGTCTTTAATCCTAACGCTCGCTCAATATATAATGGTACCCAAAACAAATTCACCAGACTCAAAATAATTGTACTTGTACCAGCAATTGCATATACTCCCAAAGAAGTAAACTTTGTTAGAAAAAGCGTTGTCAATATACTGACAATACCACATACAAATATTACAACAGCATACATTTTCACTTTGTTGACAGCAATATACAGTGAGTGGATACTATACATATATGCATTCACTATGTTATTTGATAGAGTCAGCATCATTAATATATAAATTTCCAATATTTCGGCCTGCACATATACATCATTTGGCAGCCAGAGAAGCAAAAATTCAGTGCCATAAATAATGATTCCGGCAAAAGGAACCGTCAAAAAGAATCCTAAAATACGTAATGTAAAATTCACCTCATTTATCAGTTCATCTTTTTTATCAAGAGCGACTAACTGAGTAAAGGACGCTGAAAAAATATTTGTGAGATACCCCAACAGACTACTTAATGCTATAGGTATTTGTTTTGATACCGATAATCTTCCCATAGCACTTTGACTAACCATCAAATTAGCAATTAACAAATCCATACCGTTTAAAAGCAGCCCACTTATATTGGATAGCAACATCCATAATCCAGATTTAGCGACTGTAATTAATTTATTAAAGCGAAAATTATCAAGGCAAATTTTAAATTCCGGAACCAGTCTTTTCCTTATAAAGCAATATACGATCAATACAAATAATGTTGCAATCAGGTTACCAAAACTGACATAATAGATTCTCGGTGTAAACATTACTAAACAGCCAATTGTTACAAGCAATTTGATTAATCTAGAAAATATCTGGACATAAGCATTGATATCCATTCTGTTGGTAATGAAAGTAGTCGATACATATGCCGTTGAGGTAAAAGAAGTAATAAGAGTTATAAACGTAAGGAAAAAAGTTATTTTGACATCTCTTACCATATAATCATCTATATTAATAATTCTCTCTATATTAAATATCAAGATAACCGATAAGGCAAAAATGACTACAGACAATACAGCATTAAACCAAAATACAGATGAAAAGTATTCATTTGCGGATTTGATATTACCTTTATTATACTCAATCGAAATAAACCTACTTGCCATTGAATTGACCGCTACTGTCAGAAATGTTGCATATTCAGTAAAATTTATAGCTAAAGTAATAAACCCATACGCACTCTCCCCTAACTTTCCAATTACATAAGGAGATACCCAAAAGCTGATGATAAACTGCACCATAACCGCAATAACACTAGCTGCAAGATTGACTAATAATTGTTTATTATTTGACAATTTCATTTTTTACCTTTTTTACCTTTTCTATCAATCCGTAAATCCTCAAAACATATCCTTTTCATTCATGTCTGTTTCCTCTACGCTTAGCTTGGGAAAATCATATAAATACTCTGCCAATTCTTTTTCTATGATCTGCGCCTCTTTCATATATTCAGGGTTTCTGTTAAAAATCTGAGTATTTATAATGGATTTATTCGGACAAAATGCACTAAACTTGTTTATATGCGTTGAATAGTCAATTCCTATAAAATCAAATATTTCTTTAATTGCTTCATCGTAATTGTATATTAAATCTTCAAAATGAATCCTTAAAATCCTCTCAAATGTGCTGGGACGTTCACTTTTGCGCATCTCACGGTAAAACCTACAAAAGGATAGAGCATCAAAAGGATATGGAATTCTCATTCCCCTGCAATTCCATATATATTTATTTAATAAAAAGACATCCCTCGGATCCCTGTCAACAACAATCACTCTTGTGTTATCATCAAAATAATGATCCATTCTAAATAAATTGTGCGGTAAAACCAACTGATCCGCAAGTATGCTGCCATCCCCCAAGCCCATGTCGATTAATATATTATTTAAAAATTTTTTTGCCGCACTATAGAAAACCTTGCTTTCAGGGAAAGCTATTATCATTTTTTTATAATTTACTGGCGGTTTCATGTGTACTTTTCCCAAACTGATTTTGGTCAATAATCTTCTTGCTAAACACAGTGCATTCTGTTTGATGGTAATTGGACGAACCTGATAATACCAGATCGACTCATCAAATACAGATGTCGAAATCTCAGCAATAAACTCGTCAACATATTTCATAAATTGTCTAGATACTGTTTTCTTATAACTACCAGGCCAATAATTGGAATTATTATATAGGAGATCCATTTCTCTTATAAAAGAGTGAACCGCTTCATCAGAACGGATTGCGTTATTACCAATTAGCAATTTATCCTCTAAGTCAAAAAGCCCATTAGGACAATGCATGAAAATATACTCATACGAGCCATTTGCAACGGATATACTAGCTGTTTCAGAAATCAAATCTGTGACTGCTGATGATCCGGATCCCATATATCCTGTAGCTATAATTAATTGATTCATAATGCCACCCCTTTTCGCTTTTTTGCTTACATGCCACTAAAAATTTTGTAGCAAAACCGTGCATTTACTCAGACAAACTACAATTTCAATACTTTGACAAGCACATATAAAAAGAACCATTTCTGCCTTTGGACTATAAAATATCTGATACAATCTTTTATTCCATATCGTTTATAGAATCTCAGATCATTATAATTTGTATCAAAGTCCAAACTATCAGCTATCTTTAAAAATTCACGACTATTCCATGATACTTTTGCAATATCTCTTAACAGTATATAAACAGCTAAAAGATAGTAATGCCCTATATTTTCATGCGAATAGGATTGAATGTTTTCCAGTTCGTTTTTTACATTAGACACGTTAATCAGGTCAAATTTCACTCTCACATGAGTAAGTGAAAAATCATTTTTTCGATAATAATAGCCTGAAAAATCAACGACTGAATAAGACTGTATCTTTGTCAAAATCCACGCGCTGCATAAAACATCTTCTCCGTTTTTTATATGATTAGGAACACGATTCTGACACTCCCTGTAAATATCTCTCTTCACACACTTAGTCCAAAGAGAAAACTTCATCATACCATTGTTATCCCTGTCCAACAACGGATTATATAAATAGTGATAACGGAGATTTTCCACATCGTCATACTTCCCCGCTTTCATATCATGTAAAATCGGTTTTGAAATTTTTCCGCAATTATCCTCACAATATCCGTAACATATCATGTCTATCGAGGGATACATACTTATTTGACCATTGAGCTGGAGCAATAAATCAGGGTGTATATAATCATCCCCGTCAACGCATACAATATAATCACCATTTGCGGCTTCCGTCGCGCTTTTTCTTGCAGATAATGCCCCTCCATTTTTTTGAGAAATCACATAAACCCGACTGTCCAGTTCGGCATATTCTTTACAAATATCAAGCGATTTATCCGAAGAACCATCGTCAACAAGTATTATCTCAAAATCATGAAAAGTCTGTTCCAGCACACTCTCTATACATTGTGATAAATATATTTCCACATTATATACCGGTACTATTATACTGAACTTCATAATTCAAATATCGGATCATATACAATTACTGTCCGTCCTTTCCTGATTCTTTTACAGCATGACAAAATATATGCGCAGTTACCTGTCCTCAGTCAACAATCTCGTAGAAATCAAAAAAGGAATTTTGACAAAAGAGATTTCATTATCCGCTTTACTGTTTCCACCGGAGCTATAACAAACAATGCATATCTAAAACCATTTCCTTTATGTAATAAATCCAAAAAGTATTTTCTCTTTTTTGTATTTTTTGAAGGATGCAATAACTGCATATTATTGTTTAACGCCTTCTGAATATCAACGTCCTTCAATTCAATATCAGAGTTTTCCAATAATTCTTTTCCTTTTTCCGACTGAATCAGTATTAATGAAACCCCATTCTTTTCTTCCATTATATATGACGTACCCCAGGAATCACCAAGCGTAATGTCCCCTGTCCTTTCAAGTGAGGCAAAACGACAGGAATAACAGTTTTTTGTATAATCTAATGATTTCAAAAACGCATACAGATAGTCATCAGTGGTATTTTTTTTTGCCAACCTTTTTCCATCAACAATAATGCCAAATATTGTTTTTTCCCTGAACTGTATGTCCTTGATTTCATTGATCTTTATGCCCTTATCTGTTAAAAAATGCTCCAAGACATTTAAATCCGGGGTTCCATGGCAAATCAAATCAATCGTATATAAATTTTCGTGATTTTCCGCATAATTTCTCATTGCCGCAACCTGGCAGGGCAGCCCTATAAATAGAACCTTATTCTTGTCCAACAGCTTTAGGACTTCAGGATAGATTCCCTCAGGATCGCTCTTGACATATTTTGAACCGGCAAATCTTATTGCCATATTGATATCATTGGTAATATGAAAGATAAATCTGCCATCTTGAAACATACAAGCAGCAACATAACCGCCTGTTGATATAAACATACGGGTCAATGCCGAGGCGACGCCTCCCGAGGAAGAGTAATTTCTTTCCCTTGCAGTAGCCCATCCCTGTTTCCACAGAATAGGCGTATGCAAATATTTCATATGTATATTGGGACACACCCTTCTACACAAATGACAGCCAATACACGCTTCCTCCCTGATTACCGCATTATAATTATATATTGTTTTTTCAATTTTTACACAATTCTTGGGACAGATTGAAACGCAGGCTCCACATCCGTTACATTGATCCTTATCACAAACACTTTTCACATTCATTTCTTTCATGTCTTTCCGTCAGCCATCTGGTTAAAGCTATCCAACGCAGCTTTTAGCCATTCCATTGAAATTCTTTTTTCATCCTCCAAAATATTATATATCGAATTCCAGTCCATCAGTGATTCGTCCCACGCTTTGCCCTTCAGCACGCCATTCACGCGTTCTTCCAATCCAAACAGTCTCAAAACAGATTCCAGCCGTGTTGAGTATTGCCTTGGCAATATTACCAGAAACGGCACTTTATAAATAATGGAAAATGCAATTGCATGAAACGAATCTGCATAGATGCATTTCGCATTTGCAAATAACCCTAGAAATTCTTCTATCGCGGGACAAAACACCCTTTCTCCCAAAGTCCCCCTAAAAGTACTTGTAATACTTACTACATCCAAACCTGAACCTTCAAGGTCTGTTTCAATTGCTTGATACATATTTGAATCACTGTGAAGGTTATAAATCAATGCATATGGCCTTTTTCGTTTTTTTCTGCATCGACCCGCAATATTGATCCAATAATCACGATGAATAACCAATGTAGGATCCAACACCTGCCGAGCTTCCATTCCCATTTTTTTGACTAACAATACGCCAGTATCTTCCCTTACCGAGATTTTTTTAAATCTCTTCAGATAACCTGCACATTTCCTAAAATCACTTTCACTTATTTTACTATCACCGAAAGAGGCTGCATATGAAAATATTTTGCAACCACTATCAGCCATCTTCCAAAAGTAATTTCCATCAATTTCTTCTGTTTTACCGGAGCCTACCAAATTCCATACCTGGTCGCTTCCGGTCACTAGCACACTGAAATCGTTGATACATTCCTTAACTGTTTCCTCCGTAACAGGATCAGTGCAATACAGATATCTTTTTCTCGCATAAGAAAGTTTCCTTTCAATACAAAAATGAGAAAAACGCCACAAAATATTATAATAGAGATAACTAACGATGTTCTTTTTTCTCTGAACATAAAAGTCGATTAGCGCCTGCGGAGTTTCATCTTTTCTCCTATAGTCAATAATTCTTGGTACATATCCCAATCCCTCAAATAAATATTCTGTGGCTAATGCCTGAAAAAAGGAGCCGTAATTTGGAACTGCGTGCCTAGTTATAATTGCAACTGATTTTTCATCCATACTGCACTCTCCTCATGTCAACTGCGCTATATTTACGAGCGCATTCGTTTGCTTATGGTTTCATTCGTATTGCGAAAGCATTCACTCAGCATCCATTCATGCTAGAAAATGTTTATGGTCTTGAGTATAAATTACCGCCTCTTTCAAAATCATTATTGCTATGAATTATGCCGGAAAAAAAGCCCATCAATAAATAACTATATATCCCAAATAAACCATGTACAGACTGTATGTATATTGCCACCAAAGAACTTGCCAATAACATAATGATTACGGATAAATACATTGTTTTATATTGAAAATTCGTGTATTTTAAGGCTATTATAACAGACCTGACAAAAATAATCATAAACCCTACCACTCCAAAAAGCCCATTTTTAATCAATATGTTCAGCCATGCCATTTCTATCGTTCCATTCCATCCTGTTATGCTTCTTACGGCAATATCATAACCATACGATTTGTCGTATACCATATCCGCAATACCAAACCACATTCGATGCCGATCATCTCGAAACGTATTCAAATAATTTACCAATCCTCTGTATCTATACAAGTAGGTTGCGCTTCGTAAAATTAAATTATTATATATATATAATGTAAATATAAAAAGCATAGGTACGAAACATAACAAAAATATAATTCTCTGGCTTTTCTTGATTTTGGAAAGCAGTTTATAATTTTGAACAAGAACAAATGCCAGAAATTCCATCCAGGCTCCCCGTGAATTTGATAACAAAAGAATAATAAAACATACTACTACTACTATCTTATCCATCGCTTTCCAGCTTTTTTCTTTTGAATAAAAAAATAGGCTTATCATAATGACAATCATCATCGTTGCAATATTTTTGTCCCTGATTCCCCCATTAAATGCAAAATAGATACCAAAAGTATCTTCACTGCTGGTCATTATCAAGGAATGCCCACAAACGCTACACAAAAACATCGATAAAAGACATCCTGTCAAAACCGCATATGCCATTATTCTAATAGACTCAAATCCTTGCAGAAATCTTTCAGACATAGTTGAAATCATAATAATTGCAATCATTCCAATTAATAAAATCGTTTTACGTCTAAAACTGACCTCCTGTGTCATTATTCCCACAGAAAATAAGAACAGCAGTACCAAAATCCATTTATTGATATATTTTTTTTTGTAGTCATATGGTAGTTTCATATAAGATATGAAAATTCCCGTTAGCAGAAATCCATATCCCAGATATTCCAAATTACTTTCCATTGCTGTCCCAACAATTGCCCTGCAATTTGAAAGCGTAATTATGAAGATAGAACAAAATAACAACATATCAAGCTTTTTCATTTTAATATGCAATTGGTTATTCATACTGACTCCCTTGACTCCGATTCGCGAAATGACAAATTCGGATATAAAATTCCTGTAAGACAATCACTGCCTCCACCTGTTAATTCTTTTATAAATTAACGGCATCAAAGGTTTTGCTGCAAAAAAAAGCATAATTGCCAATCTGGTTTTTTTTCGACTCTTTGTATCAAACAAAACTTTAAATCCATTTTTTCTTATCAACAATGAGGCAATCTGTATTTCTTCATCAAAAAATCCATCCCTGGGAGCATTTAAATATATCCTCAATGCTCCGACCACTTGATAGCAAATAGCAGCTTTTTTTAATTGACCGCTCTTTGTTGATAAATCTTCAACAATCTGATTACAGATCACCTGGATGTCACAATCTCTTTTGCTAAATTTTCCAGTTGTAATACTTCCTTCCCTGTGCAAATACCCATATACTTCAGCATTGCTGTATTTTATCATGGAAGCATTCTCAAAAATTTTATACATTATCGCGCTGTCTTCAAACAGCAGACCAACTGGAAACTCCAGATTATTAAAACAGTTATATTTAAAAATCTTTCCGCAAGCCGAAACCAGAAAGCTTTTTTGATACAATAATTCACATATGGCATCCTGAGGCGTAAAGGTTTTTCTCCTTGACTCTGACTTGAAATGGGTATCTTTTTCTGATAAACAATGGACTATATCACAAATCCCTATTTGCGCTTTTCTGTCCGACACTAATTCATACAATAACTCAACGGCATTATGGCTTATAATATCGTCACCATCCACAAAAACCAGATATTCGCCGTTCGCGTTTCTTATTCCGGTGTTTCGCGCATCTGATAATCCGCCGTTACCCTTATGAATCACTTTGATCCGTATATCTTTCATCGCATGAAAATCACATATCTTTCCACTTTCATCTGTTGACCCGTCATCAACAAGTATTATTTCCATATTTTCATAAGTTTGATTTTCTATACTATTCAAGCAGGGTGTCAGATACTTACCAACATTGTATACAGGGACTATCACGCTGATCAATTCACTCATGCCTTTTTCTCCAAAATACATTTTTTAACCTATCGATTATTCTTTTCATTATCCATGAAAAAATCACAGTAAAAAAAATTACCATTATGCATGTAAATACATACTGTATCCAGCCATTTCCAAAGCATAAATTTAAATGCACTTTTTCAATTAACCGAAATATCACCATGTGTGAAAGATAAATTTC
>ERZ808051.1650-NODE-1650-length-13814-cov-3.979835_pt1 | contig 13814 bp, 10 predicted proteins | sample MGYA00380199_ERZ808051 | MGnify/ENA primary metagenome ERZ808051 (study PRJEB31490, sample SAMN06133391) | mouse gut metagenome | isolation source: J11 | host: mice | place: China: Chengdu | collected 2015-05 ...
CGGATACCTATTTGACAGATTTATCCAAATGATTCGAACGAGTGAAGCGAGAGAGAATCATTTTGTGGTACGAACGAGCGAAGCGAGAGAGGATCATTTTGTGGTAGAAACCAGCGAAGCCGGGAAAGGAGGCGAATCCCATGCCTAAGAATCCAAACGTAAAACGAGTCATGGTCATCGGCTCCGGTCCCATCGTCATCGGTCAGGCGGCGGAGTTCGACTATGCAGGTACCCAGGCCTGCCGCTCCCTGAAAGAAGAGGGCGTGGAGGTCATTTTGGTGAATTCCAACCCGGCTACCATTATGACCGACCGGGACATTGCGGACAAGGTTTATATTGAACCTCTCACCGTGCAGGTGCTGGAGCAGATCATCGAAAAGGAAAAACCAGACAGCATTCTGCCCACACTGGGAGGCCAGGCGGGCTTAAACCTGGGGATGGAGCTGGAGGAATCCGGGTTTCTGAAGTCTCACGGCGTGACCCTGCTGGGGACCACGGCAGCCACCATTCGAAACGCCGAGGGGCGTCAGGAGTTCAAGGATCTGATGGAGCGCATCGGGGAACCCTGCGCGGCATCGAAAGTGGTGGAGACGGTGGAGGAGGGCGTGGCGTTCACCGAGTCCATCGGTTATCCCGTTGTGCTGCGCCCGGCCTATACCCTGGGCGGCTCCGGCGGCGGCATCGCCTATAATCAGCTGCAGCTGGAGGAAATCCTGGAGAACGGCCTGCGCCTTTCCAGGGTGGGGCAGGTTTTGGTGGAGCGATGCATTGCGGGCTGGAAAGAGATCGAGTACGAGGTTATGCGGGACAGCGCCGGCAACTGCATCACGGTCTGCAACATGGAGAACATTGACCCTGTGGGCGTGCATACCGGAGACAGTATTGTAGTAGCACCCTCCCAGACTTTAAGCGACAAGGAATATCAGATGCTGCGTAGCTCTGCGCTGAATATCATTGACGAACTTAAAATTACCGGGGGATGCAATGTGCAGTTCGCCCTGCATCCCACCAGCTTTGAGTACTGCGTCATTGAGGTGAATCCCCGGGTGAGCCGTTCCTCGGCGCTGGCTTCCAAGGCCACCGGATATCCCATCGCCAAGGTGGCGGCCAAAATCGCCTTAGGCTATACCCTGGACGAAATAAAAAACGCCATCACACAGAAGACCTACGCCAGCTTTGAGCCCGCGCTGGACTACTGCGTGGTGAAGATACCGAGACTTCCTTTCGACAAATTCATTACGGCAAAACGTACGCTGACCACCCAGATGAAAGCCACCGGGGAGGTGATGAGCATCTGCGACAGCTTTGAGGGAGCTTTGATGAAAGCCATCCGCTCTCTGGAGCAGCATGTGGACTGCCTGCTCAGCTATGATTTCAGCGGACTTTCCGCGGAAGAGCTGAAAGACAGGCTGAAAGTGGTGGACGACAGGCGGATCTGGATGATTGCCGAGGCACTCCGCAAGGGCGTCAGTTACGAGGAGATCCATGCCGTCACCATGGTGGATGTGTGGTTCATTGACAAAATAGCCGTTCTGGTGGAGATGGAGGAGGCCCTGCGGACAGGAGAGCTTACGCCCGAACTTCTAAAGGAAGCAAAGCGCATGGAGTTTCCGGACAGCGTCATCGCAAGGCTCACCCACAAAAACGAGGAGCAGATCAAGGCCATGCGCCATGAAAACGGTATCCGCGCCGTCTATAAAATGGTGGACACCTGCGCGGCGGAATTCGCGGCGTCCACACCTTACTACTACTCTGTCTACGGCGGGGAATGTGAGGCGAGCTCTGCCGGCGGGCGGAAAAAAGTCCTGGTGCTGGGCTCCGGCCCCATCCGTATCGGACAGGGGATTGAGTTCGATTACTGCTCTGTCCACGCTACCTGGGCATTCTCCCGGGCGGGTTACGAGACCATTATCATCAACAACAATCCGGAGACGGTCAGCACGGATTTTGACATTGCGGACAAGCTGTATTTCGAGCCCCTTACGCCGGAGGACGTGGAGTCCATCGTGAATATCGAAAAGCCTGACGGAGCGGTGGTGCAGTTCGGCGGCCAGACTGCCATCAAGCTCACGGAGAGCCTGATGAGGATGGGAGTGCCCATCCTCGGCACAAGGGCGGAGGATGTGGACGCGGCGGAGGACAGGGAGCTCTTTGACAAAATTTTGGAGGAGACGGAAATACCCAGGGCGGCCGGGGGAACGGTGTATACCGCGGAGGAAGCCAAGGCCGTGGCAAACCGCCTGGGCTATCCTGTGCTGGTGCGGCCCTCCTATGTGCTGGGTGGACAGGGCATGCAGATCGCCATTTCCGACGAGGAAATTGAGGAATTCATGGCCATCATCAACCGCATCGCCCAGGACCATCCGATTCTGGTGGACAAATATCTCCAGGGCAAGGAAATCGAGGTGGACGCGGTCTGCGACGGCACGGACATCCTGATTCCCGGTATTATGGAACACATCGAGCGCACAGGCGTACATTCCGGGGACAGCATTTCCGTATACCCGGCCCATACCATCGGCAAACTGGTAAAGGACAAAATTGCGGAATACACCAGGCGGCTTGCGAAAGCCCTCCACGTAAAGGGACTTATCAATATCCAGTTTATTGCCATAGGGGAGGACGTATATGTCATTGAGGTGAATCCCAGGTCTTCCCGGACAGTGCCCTATATCAGCAAGGTCACGGGGATCCCCATCGTGGATCTGGCCACGGAGGTCATCCTGGGAAAGACCATAAAACAGCTGGGCTATGAGCCGGGGCTGCAGCCGGAGGCCCGGTACTACGCCATCAAGATGCCTGTATTCTCCTTTGAGAAGATTCGCGGGGCAGAGATCAGCCTGGGGCCGGAGATGAAGTCCACGGGGGAGTGTCTGGGGATCGCGCAGACCTTTCACGAGGCGCTCTACAAGGCGTTTTTGGGGGCGGGGGTGAATCTGCCGAAGCATAAGAATATGATCATTACCGTAAAGGATGCGGATAAGGGGGAGGCCATTGAGATCGGGCGGCGCTTTGCCCGGCTGGGCTATACCATCTATGCCACCAGAAGTACGGCCGCGGCGCTGAACGAGGCGGGGGTAAAGGCCAGGAAAGTGAACAAGATTTCTCAGGAATCCCCTACGGTGATGGATTTGATCCTGGGACACAGGATCGATCTGGTCATCGACACACCCACCCAGGGGCGGGACAAGTCCAGGGACGGTTTCCTGATTAGACGCACGGCCATAGAGACCGGGGTCAACTGCCTGACTTCGCTGGATACCGCCAGGGCGCTGCTGACCAGCCTGGAAAATGCCGGGCAGGAGCTGACGCTGGTGGATGTGGCGAGGCTGTAGGGGAGCTGAGGCGGAGCCCGGAAAGCAAGACGACTATGCCGCCAAAGGCTGCCGGCAGGATGAGAAATAAGGGAGAATAGAGGATGAGTGTGACCAACGCGCCCAACATACTGAAGAATAAGACTTTTCTGTATCTGACCGAATTTTTTGCGGGAATGTCCGTGATGGCGGTGGAACTGGGCGCCAGCAGGCTGCTGGCGCCGTATTTCAGCTCCTCCCAGATTGTGTGGACCATCATCATCGGAACCATCATGATCGCCATGGCTCTGGGAAATATCTACGGAGGGCGCAGCGCGGACCGGAATCCGGACCCGGGCAGGCTCTACACCAGGATGCTCATAGCCGCCGTGTGGATAGCGGCCATACCCGTGGTGGGAAAATATATCATACTGGGGATTTCGGCGCTGCTGATTTTCTCCGTGAGCAGCAATTTCCTCATTGTGGCTGCCTTTGCGGCCTGCATGGTCATCTTTGTGTTTCCGCTGTTTTTGCTGGGCACGGTGACGCCCTCTCTGGCGAAATACACCGTGGGCAATCTGGAGGAAAGCGGGAAAGTGGTGGGAACCTTGGGGGCTTTCAACACCATCGGCAGCATCATCGGCACTTTCGTGCCTACTTTTGTGACGATTCCCTCCGTGGGCACCTCCGTGACTTTCCTGATCTTCGCAGGGATATTGCTGGCGCTGGCCATTGCCTATTTTATCAGTGCGGGGAAAGCGCAGGGGAAAGCGGCAGGCGCTCTGGTTTGCTACCTGCTCTGCTGTATTCTTGGATATTCGGACAGCTTTGCTTTCTGGGAGAGCGGTTTGACCTATGAGGGAGAATCCGTCTATAATTATCTGCAGGTGAAAGAAAACGACAGGAGTGTCATTCTGTCCACCAATGTGCTTTTCGGGGTCCAGTCCCTGTATATGAAAGAGGGCGGGCTTACGGGCATGTACTATGACTATGCCATGGCGGCGCCTCTGATGGTGGAGGGAAAGAGTCCCCGGGACTGTTCTGTGCTGATCCTGGGTATGGGCACAGGCACCTATGCCACCCAGTGCAGAAAGTACTACGGCGATATGGACATAGCGGGCGTGGAAATCGACGATAAGATTACGGCGCTGGCCAGGGAATATTTCTCTCTGCCGGAGGATGTGCCTGTGACCACCTATGACGGCAGGGCCTTTTTGAACGCTGTGGACGAAAAGTATGATGTGATCATGGTAGACGCCTATCAGGATATCACGATTCCGTTCCAGATGTCTTCGGTAGAGTTTTTTACGCTGGTGAAAGAGCACCTGGCTCCCGGCGGCGTCATGGTGGTGAACATGAGTATGCGGGGAAGCGGTCAGGGCAATATCAACCAGTGCCTGTCCGACACCATTTCCGCCGTGTTCGGAGAGGTCTATACGGTGGAGGTCACCGGCTCCACCAACCGGGAGCTGTTTGCCTCGGACAACGTGGATATGATTGCCAATCTGGAGGCGGGCAGAGCGCTTCTGGAGGACGAGAGCCTGTATGCTATGATGGAGAGGGCCGCGGGAGCATTGACAAAATATCAGCCGGGGAATTATATTCTGACGGATGACAAAGCGCCGGTGGAGCTGCTGGGTATGCGGGTGATCGACGAGCTGATAGGTGCTGAGGTGGCTTTTTACAAGGCGATATATGAGGAAAAGGGCATTGAGGGGCTGATAAATGCCTTTTAGGGGAAGTGTGGATACAGGCGGCTAAGGACATGAATAAAAGCCGGCAGTTTACATATACTACCAATAGAAAAGTCACCGCGTTGTCTGCGAGCGGTGACCAAAAGCCCTGACGGCAGAATGTGAGGTAAATATATGAAAGAAGAGACTTATCCCTTTGTAGTACGTCCCCTGCCCTATGAATACGATGCCCTTGTTCCCGTATTGGACGGGGAGACGCTGACCTTTCACCATGACAAGCATTACAAGACCTATGTGGACAATTTAAACAGCGCGCTGTCGGATTATCCGGAGTTGCAGAAGATGAGCCTGCCGCAGCTGCTGTCCGATATCAGCGGGCTTCCCGCGGCCATTCAGACTGCGGTGCGCAACAACGGCGGCGGAGTCTATAACCATGAGATGTACTTTGACTCCCTGCGGGAGCCTGTTGGGCAGGAGCCGGAGGGAGCGCTGGCGGAGGCCATCGAGAGGGATTTCGGCTCCTACAGGCAGTGGAAAGAGAAGATGAAGCAGGCGGCGGTGGGAAAGTTCGGCTCCGGCTGGGCATGGCTGGTGGCGGATCAGGACGGGAAACTGTCCATTGTGCAGACCTCCAATCAGGATGTGCCGGATCTGGAGGAGTACAGGCCGATCCTGCTGGTGGATGTGTGGGAGCATGCCTATTATCTTCAGTATCAGAACAGACGGGCGGATTATGTGGACGGATGGTTTGAACTGATCAACTGGCGCAAGGCCGGGAAACGCTACGAAGCGTGATGGGTGTGAAGATTTTCCAAGGCTGGAAAGCGCTCAAAGGAAAGGGGCAAAGCATGGGCTTTGCCCTGTCGTGCTTCATTGAGTGTCATACGGGCCGCAGAGAGGCGGCAAGAGGGGAAGCCGGGAGGCAGTGCTGCTCCCGAAAGGGATGCCGGACGGAGGTATGGGGAATGAACCAGGTAAATTACCAGAGAGAGCTGGATAAAATAATAGATGCATTGGAGCGGGGAATGGCAGAGCCGCCCTCTCTGTTTTTGCATAGCTGCTGCGCACCCTGCAGCAGTTATGTGCTGGAGTATCTCCGTACATATTTTCGGATAACCGTATTTTATTTTAATCCCAATATTTCCTTGGAGGAAGAGTATCGAAAGCGGGTTGCGGAGCAGAAACGGCTGATTGCGGCTTATAATGAGGAGGGAGAAACGGGATCCGGATTTCCGATTGTCGTGGCGGAGGGCGACTATGAGCCGGAACGCTTTTTTGAGATGGCAAAGGGGCTGGAGAATTGTCCGGAGGGCGGAGAGCGGTGCTTCGGATGCTTTGAACTGCGCCTGCGGGAAACTGCCGCGCGGGGGAGGGAGGGCTGTTTTGACTACTTCGCCACCACGCTTACCATCAGCCCGTTAAAAAATGCGCGGAAAATCAATGAAATCGGAAAAGCTTTGTCCCAGGAATACGGGATTGCCTGGCTGCCGTCGGATTTCAAGAAAAAGGACGGGTATAAACGTTCGATTGAATTGTCAGCCCGATATGGCCTGTACCGGCAGGACTACTGTGGTTGTACCTATTCCAGGAGATAACGGCGCACAGGCCACTGTGGGTTCTTATGTAAGATAGGGATTTGCCGGGAAATGTGTCGGAATCATCATACGGCAATCGGATGGAGCGACGGATACATTCTGCCTGCAGACGCTAGGCCAGTTTCTGAAACTTTTCGGAATGTTCCATTACGACTTTTTTGAGCAGATCTACATCTTCGTAAGTGGATTCTATTTTGTCCGCGTAATCTCTGTAGCGTTTGAACGTATCCGTATAGCAGGCTTCGATATTGTTCAGCCCGGGCATGATCACATTCTCCTGATTTAACTGGAGCAGACGGACCCGGGCATCCAAACTTTGGATCTCGGCGTGTAGGTCGTCCCGCACGGCCTGGATTTCGAGATGCAGTTCTTTTTTTACAGCCTGAATTTCCGTATGGAATTCATTCCTCAGAGATTGAATTTCCGTATGGAACTCATTCCTCAGAGATTGAATTTCCATATGCATTTCATCTCTCAGAGTCTGAATTTCATCATGCATTTCGTTTCTCAGCGGCTGAAGCTCTGCTTTCAGCTTTACATCCAGCAGGTCAGATATGGCTAACAGCAATTCATTGTTCGTCATGGTGCGCTACCTCCTTTTCAAAAAATATCCTTATCCGGCCGTTTCCTGCCCCGGATAAGGATATTGTATCAGATTAGGTGCAAAATGTCATCATAAGAAGACGTATTTTTACGCTTCGATAGCCGCTTTTCTGGTGTTGATCTGGCGGAAGACCGAAATGTCCATCTTAGGCTTCCTGTTATACGTGTAGAGTCCGTTGACCTCCTGCTCCACATCGTAGAGCTGCGTGTAGCAGAAGCCGAACATCCGGGGATTGTCCAACAGTACGTCTGTGAGGCCTTTGTATCTTGCGATATATTCCTCCTCTGTCTTCGGGCCGTCACCGTAACCCCAGCTGTTGTCCAGGGTTCCCTCCACGTCCCATTTGATGCCGCCATATTCGCTGATGAACACCGGAATCCCGGGCACTGGAGTCTGCCTGTCAGCCATGCGGTCCACCAAAGGTCCGCCTTCTGCGAAGCCCTGATAGGTGGAGGCAAAGGAAACAGGGTTTTGCTCGTAATCATGCATATCGTATATGTCCGTCAACACATGGTAATTTCCGCTGGTGTCAATACAGGGTCTGGTGGTGTCGAAAAGCTTTGTCATTCGATACACGTTTGCGAGCAGGTCATTGTCCTGTCTGCGGCCGTCATAATCCCAGGTCTCGTTAAAAGGACACCACCCTACAATGGCGGGATGATTGAAATCCCGGTCCAGAGCCTCCATCCACTCGGGCAGGAAACACTTGAGACCGTCCGGCCGGCTGTAATCCAGGCCCCAGTTGGCCTGCTCGCCCCACACCAGATAGCCCATCCTGTCACAATGGTAGAGGAACCTTTCCTCGAAAATCTTCTGATGGAGCCTTGCGCCGTTGAAGCCGGCTTCCAGGGAAAGCCTGATATCCTGCTGAAGCGCCACGTCCGAGGGCGCGGTGTAGATGCCGTCAGGATAGAAACCCTGATCCAGCACCAGGCGCTGGAAGACAGACTTGCCGTTGATCAGGAAGCGCTCCCCGTCAAGACAGAGCTCTCTCATGCCGAAGTAGCTGTTCACCCGGTCTTCCCCGAAAGAAAGCTTCAGATCATACAACCTTCCCGCACCGGCTTCCCAGAGATGCAGCTCGGACAGAGGCAGACACAGGGTTACATTTCCGGCAGTTGCTTTGGCCTGAGCCTGTCCGCATGCATTCCCCTCATAGTATGCCTGCGCGGAAAGGATACCCTCCCCGATGGTAACCGCACGGATCGTTACGGAGCTCTCGGCGATATTCGGGTAATAATATACCTTTTCGATATAAGCTTTCGGCACAAATTCCAGCCATACAGTCTGCCAGATTCCGGTAGTTCTGGTGTAAGAGCAGCCGTATGAATAGAAGTGATCGCTCTGCTTTCCCCTGCACTGCCTGCCGCTTCGGGTATCGTCTTTGGCAAAGACAGTGAGAATGTTTTCACCCTCTTTTGCATACTTGGTGATGTCAAAACAGAAAGACACATAGCCGCCGGTGTGCGTCCCGGCTTTCTGCCCGTTTACCCAGACATGGCACTCGTAATCCACCGCCCCAAAGTGCAGACGTACCGTGCCCTTTAACTGCTCTGAGGTGAGAGTCACCTTTTTCTGATACCACACTGCCGGAATGAAATCTTTGTAGCCGATGCCGCTTAAGTCGCTCTCCGGACAGAACGGAACCTGAATCTTTTGATCGAACCCCTCTCTCTCATAAAACTTCTGATCCACACCGCTGCAGCCGAAGTCAAACGCAAAATCCCACTCTCCGTTCAGATTCTGCCAGTTTTCTCTCTGCATCTGCGGCTTCGGATGCTCCTGTCTCGGTGCTTTCGTAACATGATTTTTTTCCATTGAAAACCTGCCTTCCCGGATGCCTCTCACATCCTGTATCCTGTCATTTTTTGGCACTGATCCCTCTGCGCCTGCCTCTGTTCTATCGATATCTCCCGTTCAGTATAAACCCGTCCCGCCGCGATGCCTATAGAAATTAAGCGCATCTATGTATAAAATAGTGCTACTTTTCATAGCAAAATAATTTGCCTTATGATATAATGACCTTATTCGTGACAGGGAAAGGCCGGATGGCCATCCATCATGAGCGGTCTGTGCTCATGATATAATGACCTTATTCACGGCATGAAAAGGCCGGATGGCCATCCATCATGAGGAACAAAAAGGAAAAACGGGGAGGTACCATTATGCCTGGCATACAGTCTGTGGGACATACGGATAAAGGGGAGAAATACGCTGTCTACACGGGACAGAGCTATGCTTCCTTTGCACCGAGTCTGGCCGGCATTACCTACCCGGATCCCCTATATGAAATCTATCGCACCCAGGGAGACTTCTATGTGTTTGAATATGTTCTCTCCGGTGTGGGCCACGTCCGCCAGGACAGGGAGAAAGTCACTGTCACCGCAGGGGATGCCTATATCCTGCAGCCCGGCAGATGCCATCATTATTACGCGGACCGGAAAGAACCCTGGACGAAGATCTGGTTCAATGTGGGAGGGAGCCTGGTGGGACATTTGCTCTCAGACTATCAGCTTGACAATGTGCTGAAGATTCCGGCTTTTTCCGACAGCAGTTATCTCTATGCGATCCTGCATGCCATAGAAAGGGATCCTGTTCACTGCGCCAGCTCGCTGGCGCTTCTTTTGCATCAGTATGTTCAGGCGCTATTCACTTTCCTGGGAAGCGAGGCGTCCGGCCAGTCCAGGGCGCTGACCATGAAGAATTTCATCGAACAGAATGCTGCGCGTTCCCTCACCATTGACGACATTGCGGGATGTATCCCGCTGTCCCGTTCCAGGGCCATCCATCTGTTCAGAGAGACCTATGGTACGACGCCGTATCGCTATTATATGGAGCTGCGGCTTGCCCTTTCCCAGTCCCTGCTGGAGCGTACGGCTATGTCCATTCAGGAAATCTCGGAGAGACTGGGTTTTGCGGACTACCATCATTTTTCCGGATTCTTCAAAAAAGAATGCGGAATTTCGCCTACCCTCTATAGAAGACAGGTCGGCAATCTAACTGCACCGGAGGCGAAAGATTCCTGAAGCGGTGCAAAGAGGGGCGGGGCGGCATTTGACGGGAGGGGTGGCGGAATTCGGCTCATTTTGGCGCCTGTGTGGTCAAAAGCCAAGCGACTGCCTGGGATCGCTCGCGCGAATGTACACGAAAACACCTGGCGGAGGCATCCGTGAAAAGTAGCGAGGCGTTGGCAGAGGGTTTGAGAGTTTTGAGAGGAAAAGAATGGCTTGCAGGAATTTCTGAATTAAGCTATAATATTGCAGTGCAGGGACTGTATGCGGATCCCTGCAATAATGCGCGCCAAGCAGGGGAAATGCTGCTGTTTACTTCCTTATATGCTGAAACCTGTATAATGGCGGCAAAATGATCTTATACAAGGTATAAGAGGCCGGAGTATGGACTGATACACGCGCCGAAGCGCAAGGGGGTATAAAAGTGAAAAAGATACTGGACTTATTGTCGGAAGAAATGGGAAAGGCTTTTCAGGCGGCAGGTTATGAAGCCTCTCTGGGCAGGGTGACCCTGTCCAATCGCCCGGACCTGTGCGAATATCAGTGCAACGGCGCTATGGCCGGGGCAAAAAAGTACAAAAAGGCTCCCATTATGATTGCAAATGACGTGGCGGCCAAGCTGACAGACAGCGACGTCTTTAGAGAGGCGGCGGCAGTGGCGCCGGGCTTTCTGAACCTGAAGCTCTCGGAGGGCTTTCTGCTGAGACAAGTGGAGGCCATGAGGACGGAGCCGAAATTCGGTCTGGAGATGCCGGGCAGCCGAAAGAAGATTATGATTGACTACGGCGGGGCCAATGTGGCTAAGCCTCTCCATGTGGGGCACCTGCGCCCTGCCATTATCGGCGAGAGCATCAAGCGCATCAGCCGCTATGCGGGACATGAAGTGATCGGTGATGTGCATCTGGGCGACTGGGGCACGCCTATTGGCATGGTGATCACGGAACTCCAGGAGCGAAAGCCGGAACTGGTGTATTTTGATGAAAATTACCAGGGGGAGTATCCGGAGGAAGCGCCCCTTACAGAGGCTGAATTTGCGGAAATTTATCCTCTTGCCAGCGGGAAAGCCAAGGAAGATCCGGAGTACAGGGCCAGGGCTCTGGAGGCCACCCGCAAGTTCCAGAAAGGAGTCCGGGGATACCGGGCCCTGTGGAAGCATATTGTGGATGTGTCAAAGGTGGATCTGAAGAGAAATTACGACAGCCTCAATGTGGAGTTTGATCTGTGGAAAGGCGAGAGCGATGTGAACGACCTGATCCCTGAGATGGTGGCTTACATGAAAGAGGGAGGCTGGGCTTATATCAGCGACGGAGCTCTTGTAGTAGACGTGAAAGAGGACACCGATACCAAGGAAGTGCCCCCCTGCATGATTTTAAAGTCCGACGGCGCGTCATTGTACAATACCACGGACCTGGCTACGATCATGGAGCGCATGCGCCTGTACGCTCCGGACGAGATCATCTATATCACGGACAAGCGTCAGGATCTGTACTTTGAACAGGTATTTCGCTGCGCCCGCAAAACAGGGCTGGTGAAGCCGGAGACAGAGCTGAGATTTCTGGGGCACGGCACCATGAACGGCAGCGACGGCAAGCCTTTCAAGACAAGGGACGGGGGCGTCATGCGGCTGGACGATCTGGTGCGGGAGACCAGAGAGGAAATGTACCGGAAGATCAGAGAGGGCCGTGAGATGCCGAGAGAGGAGGCCGAAGCCGTGGCGGAGACGGTAGCTCTCTCCGCTCTGAAATATGGAGATCTCTCCAATCAGGCCGCCAAGGACTATGTGTTTGATATCGACAGGTTCACCTCCTTTGAGGGGGATACAGGGCCCTACATCCTGTATACGATTGTGCGCATTAAATCCATCTTAAATAAGTACAGGGAGCAGGGCGGACAGAGTGAGGGTCTGGCTTTCCTGGAGGCCGCAGGCGCCTCGGAGAAAGAGCTGGAGATGGCTCTGATACAGTTCGGCGCCATGATTCAGAGCGCGGCGGAAGAGATTGCGCCTCATAAGGTGTGCGCCTATATCTATGATTTAGCCAATGCGTTCAACCATTTTTATCATGAGACCAAGATTTTGGCCGAGGAAGACAGTGCAAGGCGGGAGAGCCTGATCGCATTGCTGGCGTTGACCAGGGACGTGCTGGAGACCTGTATCGATCTGCTGGGATTTGCAGCCCCGGAGAAGATGTAGCCGGGTGAGAGCCTGAAAGACTTATCCGGAGAGATTTGACGAACAAGCGAAAACAGGACAGGGATATAGCCGGGAGGGGGTGTCGGGAAATGATATTCCGGACAGCCCCTTTCTGCAGAGATAAGGCATAGCCCTTTTTGCGGGACGCGCCTGGGCTGATTGCGGCGGTATGACGGAATGCGGGGCGCAGAGAGCCGGCAGGCCATGTGATTGAAACGGAGGAATAAGCTTATGCGTATATATGAAGAATGTCGTGTATGGGAGAGCGGTAAATTTTTGCTGAGATTGGCTGAAAAGGAAGACTGTGACGATCTGTTAAAGGTATATAGCGATAAGAATGCGCTGCCCTTTTTTAACAGCGATAATTGCGACGGGGATAATTTCTATTACGCCACAAGAGAGAGAATGGAGGAGGCATATCGCTTTTGGAAGCTATCCTATGAAAACGGCTGGTTTGCCAGACTTTCCGTTGTGGATAAATCGGCGTCGTGCGTGATAGGGACAGTTGAACTGTGCCTGAGGGTTTCGGAAGACGAGTTCAACAATACGGGAATCTTAAGGGTGGATGTGCGAAGCGATTATGAAAAAGAAGACAGCCTGTATGAGATCATGGCGCTTATAACGCCCCATATTCCGGAATTGCTGGGCTGTCATGGAATCATTACGAAAGCTCCCATATATGCGGTTGAAAGAATCAAAGCGATCCAGAGAGCAGGATTTACAAAGTCCGAACATTATTTGATTGGCAAGGGCGGATATGCTTACGACGGATATTGGGTGATGAAATGATTGTGCATTTATAGTCTGCGGAAGAAATGACGGCAGATCAGGACGCGACGAAACTATATAAGGAGGCTGGATATGAAGATTGTCATCATTGGCGGCGTAGCCGCCGGAACAAAGGTAGCTGCAAAGCTGAAGCGGGAGAGTCCCTGGGACGAAATCGTCATCTACACCAAAGGAAAGGACATCTCCTACGCCGGGTGCGGGCTTCCCTATTACATAGGCGGAGCCATCGAGACGGAGGGGGAGCTGATTGTGAACACCCCGGCCAAATTCATGGGCCTCACCGGCACCACGGTACATACATCCAGTGAAGCGGTGGCCGTAGACCCGGCGGCGAAGACGGTTTCCGTGCGGAGGAATCAAGGGGCCGGGGATACCGCGGGAGCGCAGACATCGGAAGCCGGGGGAAATGCCGGCCCGGGACAGAGGACCGCTGCAGAGGACGGCGGCGCCATGCCGCAGGAGACAGAGACGGTTAGCTATGACAAACTCGTCATTGCCGTAGGCGCAGAAAGCTCCGTTCCTCCTGTGGAGGGCACAAAGCTTCCCGGCGTGTTCACCGTGCGCACGCCACAGGACGCCATCGGCTGCAGAAAGTACGCGGAGGAGCAGAACTGCAAACGCGCCGTAGTGGTAGGCG
>ERZ808051.1651-NODE-1651-length-13814-cov-3.930407_pt1 | contig 13814 bp, 12 predicted proteins | sample MGYA00380199_ERZ808051 | MGnify/ENA primary metagenome ERZ808051 (study PRJEB31490, sample SAMN06133391) | mouse gut metagenome | isolation source: J11 | host: mice | place: China: Chengdu | collected 2015-05 ...
ATTTTTGGGAAACAGGGGGTTCTGGGGGATAGTCTGTTTCCTGCCGACTATGTATTTTATTATGACGAACGGAATAGGCATCAACAGTTTCAAAAAGTTTTATCTGGAATATGTCAATGGATGGATTTTTGGTCCGATCGCCATATTTGCCGCTTTGGTAATCTATCTGGCCAGGATGGAGAAAGATTTCTTCAGAGGCTTTCAGATTGCTTTCTCCAGGAAGATGAGCGTCTCACGGATGGAACTGCAGAAAGCATTAAATGCCATGGAATATGCGGAGAAGTCCATTATGCTTTCAACTGTCCTTTGCATTGTTTTTCCGCTGGTCGATGTATTCTATCATATAGATAATATAACCGCGATAGGGCCGGTGTTTGCTGTTATGAGCCTGTATCTGTTGTATCCGGCGATTCTTCTTCTGATATTGCTTCCGGTAAAGGGCAGACTGGAGCAAATGGTTGTCTCCTATATGGAAGAGCCGGAGGACAGCGGGGAAGAGCAAAAGGAGGCGGAAAGTCAGCGGCTCTATTTCGCTCTCCGATCCCAGGGTCTGACGGACAGGGAGACGGAGGTGGCCCGCCTGGCGGCGTCCGGCATGAGTAATGTGGAGATCGGGCGGGAGCTGTACATCAGCATTGCCACCGTGAAGAAGCATATGACCCATATCCTGGAGAAGATGCAGTGCGCGGACAGAGAGGTCCTGGCTGAGCGAATCGGGAAGATGTAGGCTTTTTTCGGATAGGACTGACAGGCATGGCGGCGCCGGGGACATGAGCGCAGAAAGACAGCCGGAACAGGGACAAATTCCAGGTTCCGGCTGTGTTTTTTTCGTATTGCTCTCACGTTTCAGAGGAATGCTGCCTGCAGCGTCTGATTTCCGGCCGGCGCTTTCTTGCCTTTACGCGGTCTCGAATCTCAGAGGAATGTTGCCTGCAGCGCCGTCCCCGGCAGCGGCATCCTCAGCGCCGTCTTTCGTCAGGAAATCGTACTGTGACATGTACAGCTCGTAGTAAGCGCCTTTCCCTGCCACAAGCTCCTCGTGGGTACCCCGCTCCAGGATACCGCCCTTGTCGATGTACATGATGCAGTCCGCATTCTTAATAGTAGAAAGTCTGTGTGCGATGATAAAGGAGGTGCGCCCCTTTAACAGCTCGTTTAAGCCTTTCTGCAGCAAAATCTCCGTCTCCGTGTCGATGCTGGAGGTGGCCTCGTCCAGGATCAGGATCTTGGGATCAGCCAGCAGCGCCCTGGCAAAGGAGATCAGCTGGCGCTGGCCTGCGGAAAGTCTGCTGCCCCGCTCGTTTACCTCCGTGTAGTAGCCGTGCTCCATCTGGGAGATGAAGTCGTGAGCGCATACGGTCCTGGCGGCCTGGATGACCTGCTCGTCGGTGGCATCCAGGTTGCCGTAGCGGATGTTGTCCATGATGGTGCCGGAGAAGATGAAGCTGTCCTGCATCATCACGCCCATCTGGGTCCGCAGGGAGCGGATGGTCACGGCCGAAATGTCCGTGCCGTCTATGAGCACCTGCCCGGAATCCACATTGTAGAACCGGGAGATCAGGTTTACGATGGTGGACTTGCCGGCGCCGGTAGGGCCTACGAAAGCATAGGTCTGCCCCTGCTTTGCGGTGAAGTTGATGCTGTCAAGGATCCGGTGTCCCGCCTCATAGCTGAAGCACACGTCTTTGAACTCCACCTCGCCCTTGATGGGAGGCATCTCGGTAGCGCCCTCCGCGTCCTTTACCAGGACGGGCTCATCGATGGTCTCGAAGATGCGCTCCAGGTAGGAGATGGCGGTCAGCAGCGAGTTGTAGAAATTGGCCAGCGTATTAATGGGGGCCCAGAAGCGTCCGATGTAGGAAGTGAAAGCAATCAGCACACCTACCGTCAGCGTGGCGTCCGGAGCCAATATCCAGCGGATGCCCAGCACGTAGACGAAAGAGGTAGTGATGACGGAAATCATGTCCACGCTGGGTCCCAAGGTAAAGTTGAACTTCACCGCACGCATCCAGGCCTTTTTGTAATTGCCGCTTAAGTTGTTGAAGATATGGTTGTTCTCATTCTCGCGGACAAAGGACTGGGTGACCCGGATACCGTTGATGCTCTCAGCGATATAGGCGGTCAGGTTGCTCTGCTTGTTGGACTGGATCTGCCAGGCCTTTCTCTGCTTCTTCTTGATGAAGACGATCACCAGCGCCAGCAGCGGCAGGCCGCAGAGGCAGACAAGGGTCAGTCTCGTATCGCAGAAGAGCATGAAGAAAATGATGAAGAACAGGTTGCACAGATCCGTGATGGTATTCACGATACCGTTGCTCAAAAGGTCGCTTAAGCTGTTCACATAGTTGACCACGCGCACCTGTATCTTGCCGTGGGGCCTGTCGTCATAGTAGGAGAAAGGCAGCTCCTGCAAGTGGTTGAAGATATCCGTGCGGATGGCGTGTATGATGTTCTGGCCTATGGTGCTCATGATCTTGATCTTGAAGCGCATGGCGATGCCGGAGTAAGCGGCTACCGTCAGCGTCAGGAGGCTGACCATCCAAATTCCTCTCATATTTTTCTCAGGGATATAGATATCCATGATTCTCTGAAAGAAAATGGGCACCATCATGGTGGCGGCGGAGGCGCTCAGCATCAGGGCGATGACCACCGCCATTTTCGTTTTATAGGGGGAGACATAGGCTCCCAGGCGTTTCAATTGTCCGATGTCAAAGCTGTCTTCCAGCACTTCGTCCATATCGTATCGATTGCGTGCCATGATTTACTCCCTTCGTTAGGCGATATTTTTAGGCAATGTTCTTTTTCTGCAGCAGTTCCTCGGGAATCTCACCGTACTGGTTGCGGAAAGCCTTGGCATAGTAGCCGTCCTTTGCCAGCAGCTCGCTGTGAGTGCCCCGCTCAATGATGCGTCCGCCATCCATGACCAGTATCAGGTCGGCATCTTTAATGGAAGAGATGCGGTAGGCGATGATGAATACAGTGCAGCCCTCCTTGATGCTCTTCAACTGTTTCTGGATATAACTTTCCGTCTCCATGTCCACGGCGGAGGTAGTATCGTCCAGTATCAGGATGGAAGGATCCTTCAAAAGGGCTCTGGCCAGGGAGATGCGCTGCTTCTGGCCGCCGGAGAGCCCCATGCCCCGCTCGCCCACGATGGTGTCATAGCCATCGGGCATGGCGTTGATGAAGTGGTTGGCATCCGCCATGATAGCGGCTTTCTTCACCTCATCGAAGCTGCAGTCGGGCCTGCCGTAGGCAATGTTGCCCTCCACGGTGTCGGAGAAGAGGAACACGTCCTGCATGGCCATGCCGATATTGTCCCGCAGATTGTACAGATCCAGGTCCCGGACATCTGTTCCGTTTACCAGCACCTGGCCGGTGGTGGCATCGTAAAAGCGGCACAGCAGGTTCATCAGCGTGGATTTTCCGGAGCCGGTGGAGCCGATGATGCCGACGGTCTGTCCGGCCGCTACCTTAAAGCTGATATCCTTTACGATATCCTCGTCGTCAGCCCTGTAGGACACGTCCTTAAACTCCACTTCCCCGCGCAGCTTTTCCCGGGAATAATCGAACTCTTTCTCCGGCTTCGGGGCGAAGCGGGGGGTGCGCACCTTGGGCTCCTCGCTGTAGGTAGCGTATATTTTCTCTACGGATGTAATGAAATTCTGAATATCATTTACCCACCAGCCGGCCATGCGCAGAGGCGAGTTCAGCATCCACAGGTATCCGTTGACCTTGACCAGATCGCCCAGGGTGACCTCCCCCTGGATGACCATGTATCCGCCGTAGAGCATCAGCACAACGGTGAGGGCGTAGGCCAGGATTTCAAAGACGGGCACATATTTCATCCAAACCCTGGAACCTTTTATCTGGGCGTCCCGGAACCGGTCGTTCTCAACCTGGAATTTCCCTTTTTCAAACTCTTCCTTGGCGAATGCCTTTACCACCCGGTTGCCGCTGATGTTCTCCTGGACGAAAGCGTTCAGGGAGGAAAAGCAGTTGCGGTTGCGCTGGAAAGCGGGCTTCACCTCTTTGGACTGCTTAAAGGTGGAGATGGCCGTGAAAGGCAGCACCACCAGCATGCACAGGGCAAGCTTCGGGCTCACTGTGAAGATCATCACCAGAGCGAAAGCGAACAGCAGTACGTTCTGGTAGACGGAATAGATGATGCCTGCCACAAAATGCCGGATGGCGTCCATATCTCCCGTCTGACGGCTCATCAGGTCGCCCGTGCGCTTCTTGCTGTAGAAATTAAAGTCTTCCTCCAGCAGCTTTTTGTACACGGTGCTGCGCATGTCGTAGAGGACGCCCTGGGAGGCTGTCTCGAACATGAGCAGATACAGAAAACGCAGCACGCAGGTCAGCAGCGTGATTGCCACCAGACATGCGATCAGCTTAGGCAGCAGGTCATAATTGCCCGCCACGATGACGTCGTCCACCATGATACCCGATATGTAGGGGTTGACGATGGACAAGGCCGCGATGATCGTGGTCAGGAACAGACCGCAGATCATCAGTTTCCGGTACTTCTTCAAGAAGCCGTAGAACCATTTCATAGGTGTCATAAGCATAACCTCCCCGGAATGCATGCATTCTTTTTTTGCATTCCCTCTGCCCGGTCTCTTGTTTTCGGGCTTATGGTACATTGTACTTTTTAAGGTATAAAAAGGAATGGAGTATCTTGCACCCTTGATGTAAAAAATTGAAAAACTGTTTTACTTTTGCAGCCAAAGAGGGTACAATAAGGAGACAGGCAATGGAGCGACTTTGGGAGTCTGCGGAGAAAGCTCCGCGGCGGACGGCAAGACGGGGACACAGGTGTAAGTATGGAGAATCAGCAGATGGTGAAGATATCCATAGACGAAATGGATCCCACTTTCCTTTTTATATGGAAAGGGACCAGGCAAAAGAATATGGATGCCACCGAATACCGGAGCCATGACTATCTGGAGATAGCGTATATTTTTTCCGGAGAGGGGAAATATCGCATCGAGGACAGTATCTATCCGGTGCAGGAGGGAGACTTGCTTATCTTAAATCCGGGAGTCCGGCATCAGGCCATTGGCTGTCCGGAGGCGGAGATGCCCTCCACGGAGTTTTTTGTGGGCTTTTCCAATATCAGGATTACGGGCTGCCCGGATAATGTGCTGCCGCTTCCGGGCGGGCAGTATATTCTGCATACCGCGGGGGAACTGCGCCAGCGGCTTTTGAAGATCTGCTCCTCCATGGAGGCGGAGAATGCGGTGCGCAGGCAGGGACGGTATTTTATGCTGAAGTCCTACCTGGTGCAGATGCTGCTGTTGATCATCAGAGAGCAGTGCGAGCCCATGGAACGGCCCAAGGGCTGCGCCTTTGAATCTGCCAACCGAAAGTACCTGGTGGAGCAGATCGTGGATTACATCGAGGATCACTACAGCGAGAAGATATCCCTGGATCAGATTGCGGAGAATATGTACTTAAGTCCGTTCTACATTTCACGGATTTTCAAGAGCGAGACGGGGAGCGCGCCCATTCGCCATCTGATCAATATCCGCCTGGAGAAAGCCAGGGAGCTCTTGGAGAACGGATACACGGGGAGCATCCAGGAGGTGGCCGCCCAGGTGGGGTATGACGATGCGTACCACTTCAGCAAGCTGTTTAAGAAGCGGTACGGGATATCGCCCTCCCAGGCCAGGCGCAGCGGATGAAATGTCTTTCAGGCATTTTGCGGCAGGCAAAAGTGCGGAAGGAAACTTCCGGTTGGTATGCCCGCTGAAGCGGGCGAGGAGCATCAAAACGGAACGGAGGTAGGATATGAGGTATTTCTTTCAGTCAGTGGTAGAAAAGAAAGAGAAAGGCTATATGATTCGGATTCCTTTCAATGTATGGGAGGTCTGTAAGCAGAGGGATGTGATCCAGGCCGAGGTGGTGCTGGACAACCAGGTGATCGAATGCGAGCTGCTTCCCCAGGAAAAGGGCAACTATGAGATTCACATCGGGGACGAGGATGCCGTCAGCGTGGAGCTGGGCGTGCCGCACAAGATTCTGCTCCATATCACGGGTTCTTTGATCCGCATGGACCAGAACAGCCCTTACAGCTTTGACAATCCCATCCGAAAGATCGACAGCATGCAGGTCATCATTCAGCCCGAGGACGGACTCTGCGGCCAGTCCTGCGTGGCCATGCTGGCGGGCGTGACCATCGCCGAGGTGATCAGCGTCATGGACTGCAGAGAGTGGCAGGCCACCATGGGCATGATGATCTCCGCCCTGAATTATTACGGAATTGACCACTCTGATGTCATCAATTATACGGAGGGCCGGGACACCGTGCTGCCCAAGTGCTGCATCATGATGGAGAAAATGGGGCGGTACTGCCATTACCTGGTGCATTTCGACGGGAAGTACTATGACTCCAACTTAGGCGTGCTGGAGGAGTATGATATGTCCAAGCTTTTGGGGTATCTGGAGATTAAGTGCTAGGGGAGCGCAGTTTTCCTATAATATAAGCTTTTTGTCATTTGCAGAAGATAAAGATCCATCGCTATCATCGGATTGATGCGATGGATCTCATGGCTTTAGGGAAAGATAAGACAAGAAAGTTGGGAGAAAACGATGAAACTGAAGAACATACTGATTGTAGTTAAGGATATAGAAAAATCCAGACAGTTCTATCATGACATTTTCGGGCTTGGCCTTGTCGTTGACAATGACGGATACATGATCCTGACAGAGGGGCTGGCGCTCCAGGACGAGAAAATATGGAGAGATTTTCTGGACAGGGACATTATTCCTGAGAACAACGCCTGTGAACTGTATTTTGAAGAGTCCGATATTGAGGGATTCATCAAAAAGCTGGAAAGCCTTTATCCGGATGTGAAATATGTGAATCGCCTGATGACGCACAGCTGGGGGCAGAGGGTGATAAGGTTCTATGATCCTGACGGAAATCTGATAGAGGTCGGCACCCCTGTGTAAGCAAACTTCGGTGTATAGAAGAATAATGGTATATTGGAGCTGAAAGGAAAAGGGCGCTTGCTGTAAGGAAGACATCAAGCGAGTACGCCGCTTTAGTCCCGAAAGACTGTACGATAAAGAAACAGGCACATGCTCTGCGCACATGCCTGTTTCCTGCATTCCCTCCCGGGAAGCGCGCTCAAAAGGTATACTCCTTAGACTGCCGGTAAGAATATGTCTGGAGCCTGCTCTGCCTGTCATAGGTCACGGTATAGCATTCCTGGGGACAATTCTCGGAAGCGGCCTTGCGGAGATCGGCGTTTAAAGCTGCGGGCTTGGGAGGCTGAGGATTTCTCTGCCCGGAGCCTCTGTTCTCCCTTTTGGGCTTTGCCACGCCGGCTACCATCTGAACTGGATACACTTTGAAATAAGTCTGAATTCCGTTTGCTCCGTTGATCCCTCCTTGGATGTATATTTCAACAGTGTCATCTGGCTTGGTATAAGATATATCGGCGAAAATGGCAGAAAAAATAACGGATTTCTAAAATAAATATTAAATCGGGCCAATGAAAAGAAAATAAGAAAACAAGAGAAAATAAAAGAAAACAAGAGAAAAAAAGAGTATAAAACCTTTTGATTTCCGTGAATATGCTTGCAAAGATTTCCATATAAAACTATTATATGTTCCAGTGATTAGCACTCAAACCAAAAGAGTGCTAACAGATATATTGCAGGAGCCTGCGGGCCAACCCTGTAATCAAAAAATAAATCCGGATAACAGGAGGTAATTATCATGAAGTTAGTACCTTTAGGTGACAGAGTCGTATTGAAACAGTTAGTTGCGGAAGAGACTACAAAGTCCGGCATCGTTCTTCCCGGTCAGAGCAAGGAGAAGCCCCAGCAGGCGGAAGTGATCGCGGTAGGTCCGGGCGGCATGGTAGACGGCAAGGAAGTGAAGATGGAAGTCAAGGTCGGCGACAACGTGATCTACTCCAAGTACGCCGGCACGGAAGTGAAGCTTGACGAGGAAGAGTTCATTGTAGTAAAGCAGAACGACATTCTGGCAGTCATAAGCGACTGAGAGGATCTAAGGCCTGAAAGTACCGGTCCTGAGGTTTCCTGAATTGTCGGAAGAAGCGCAGGGCAAGAGAGGCCCGGGAGGTTCCTGGGAACCGTCAGGGCGGGAGAGCCCGGGATTCAGGGCCCGGATGAGGCTGTGGGAACAAAGTGAAAGCAATTTTGGGTAGTTTAGAATAAATTATTGAGAAAACGGAGGCATGATTATCATGGCAAAAGAGATTAAATACGGTGCGGAAGCCCGTGCGGCATTAGAGTCCGGTGTCAATCAGTTAAGCGATACCGTGAGAGTGACCCTTGGACCCAAGGGAAGAAACGTGGTGTTGGACAAATCATTCGGCGCTCCCCTGATCACCAATGACGGCGTCACCATCGCCAAAGAGATCGAGCTGGCGGACGCTTTTGAGAACATGGGCGCACAGCTTGTAAAGGAAGTAGCTACCAAGACCAACGACGTGGCAGGAGACGGCACCACCACGGCAACCGTCCTGGCACAGGCTATGGTAAACGCAGGCATCAAGAACCTGGCTGCGGGCGCAAATCCGATCATCCTGAGAAAGGGCATGAAGAAAGCCACCGAGTGCGCCGTGGAAGCCATCTCCAAGATGAGCCAGAAGGTAAACGGCAAGGAGCACATCGCAAGGGTTGCCGCCATCTCCGCAGGGGATGAGGAAGTGGGACAGCTGGTTGCGGATGCCATGGAGAAAGTCAGCGGAGACGGCGTCATCACCATCGAAGAGTCCAAGACCATGCAGACCGAGCTTGACCTGGTAGAGGGCATGCAGTTTGACAGAGGCTATATTTCCGCTTACATGGCTACGGACATGGATAAAATGGAGGCCACTTTAGAGAATCCCTGCATCCTGATCACGGACAAGAAGATTTCCAATATCCAGGAGATTCTGCCCATTCTGGAGCAGATCGTACAGTCCGGCGCCAAGCTTTTAATCATCGCCGAGGACGTGGAGGGCGAGGCTCTGACCACCCTGATCGTGAACAAGCTGCGCGGCACTTTCAATGTAGTGGCTGTGAAAGCACCCGGCTACGGCGACAGAAGAAAAGAGATGCTGCAGGATATCGCTATCCTTACCGGCGGCACCGTCATCAGCTCCGATTTGGGGTATGAACTGAAAGACGCCACCATGGATATGCTGGGCCATGCAAAGTCCGTAAAGGTTCAGAAAGAGAACACTGTCATCGTGGACGGCGAGGGCGAGAAGGATGAGATCCAGGCCCGCATCGGACAGATCAGGAAGCAGATCGAGGAGACCACTTCCGATTTCGACAGAGAGAAGCTTCAGGAGAGACTGGCCAAGCTGGCAGGCGGTGTTGCCGTTATCCGCGTAGGCGCCGCTACCGAGACCGAGATGAAAGAGGCTAAGCTGCGCATGGAGGATGCTCTGGCAGCCACAAGGGCAGCCGTGGAGGAGGGCATCATCTGCGGCGGCGGTTCCGCATATATCCATGCGGCCAAGGAAGTCTCCAAGCTGGCTGAAACCATGGAGGGCGACGAGAAGACAGGTGCAGGTATTGTCCTGAAAGCCCTGGAGTCTCCTCTGTACCATATCGCTGCCAACGCAGGGCTTGAGGGCAGCGTCATCATCAACAAGGTGAGAGAGTCCGAGGCAGGTGTAGGCTTTGACGTGCTGAAAGAGGAGTATGTGGACATGGTGAAGGCAGGCATCCTGGATCCCGCAAAGGTGACCAGAAGCGCCCTGCAGAACGCTACCAGCGTGGCGAGCACTTTGCTGACCACCGAGAGCGTCGTGGCCAACATCAAGGAAGAGACGCCCGCAATGCCCGCAGGCGCAGGCGGAATGGGCGGCATGATGTAATTGCGAAAAGGACGGGTGTCGGACAGGAAATAATGTGACACGGATATGCTGCAAAGGAGTCGAAGCGAAGACAGACAAACAGTCTGTCGGAGCGGCGGCTCCTTTTTGCCCTTCATATTCTTTCCTGCGGTTGTGTCCGAGGGGATTGCCTTTTTTCCGGACAGGGGTATAATAGGAATGAAACCGGGCGGTAAGGCCGCGCAGAAACTTTTTAGACGGAGGGTGAAGAAAATGAACAGATTTGAGTATGTGGTAGTGTCCATTGACGGAGACTATGCCAATCTGAAACGCACGGATACAGAGTCCGACGAGCTGAAGCTGGTGGCCAGGGCGCTGCTGCCGCCGGAGATCACGGAGGGGACGAGACTTCTCTACGAGTGGATGAGCTACAGCATCCTGTGAGGTCCGGAAGCTGTTTTCTTAGCCCTGAAAATTTACCTCTTATACAGGATGTATTTACAGATTTCGGATTTCCGGTATACTGAATACAGACATTGTTTCGGCAAACGGTTTGCGGCAGTGTAGAAAAGGAAACGGCATGAAAGTAAAAATCGAAATCGAAGAGGGACTTGCGGAAGAGGAAGTGACCATCCGCTGTCCGGGGCTGAACGACACTGTCATAGCCCTGCAAAATTATATAAGCATGAAAGGCAGGGGGAAGAGATGCCTTTCCTTAAAGAGCGGCGAGACCGAGTTCTTTGTGCCCATAGAGGAGATTTATTTTTTCGAGACCGAGGGGCGCGACATTCGGGCCCACACGGCAGACAAAATCTTCGTCTGCAGCTACAAGCTTTACGAGCTGGAGGAGCTGCTGCCGGGAAGCTTTATGCGGATATCCAAGTCAACCGTCGCCAATTTGGATTTCGTCTATTCTATCACCAGGAACCTGACTGCCTCCAGCGTCATGGAATTTACGGGGACCAGGAAGAAAGTAATGGTTTCAAGGGCCTATTTCAAGGCGGTGACGGAACGGGTGAAAGAAAGGAAACTGGGATCGAGACGCTCAGACGTCTGAAATGATGCGGAAAAGGGGTAAGAACGGATGAAGAATAAAAATATGTTTACGGGTATCCTGCTTTTGGCGGGAGCGGCCGCGCTGCTTCTGAGCAGATTGGGATATTTGGGAGGCGTCAGCTTCTGGACGATTGTATTCAACATCGGCCTGCTGGCTTTCCTGACCAAAGGCGTCGCAAGGAGAAAATTTGAACTGATCCTGTTCTCTTTGGCAGGGCTGATTATCGTGAACGACGAGCTGCTGGGATTGGAGGCCATCACGCCCTGGCCTGTGCTGGTGGCGGCTGTGCTGGGGAATATCGGATTGAAAATACTGTTTCCCAATTTCGGCAGAAAGCGGATCCGCCGGCTGGGAGACGGGGGAAACGCACAGAAAGGGGGAGAACTGGAATATGGCCGCAGCGGGGACGCAGTCTTCTATGAGAACGCATTCGGAGACGTCACGAAGTACCTCTCCGGAGTCGTGGGCAGGGTGGATGCAGAGAACAGATTTGGATCCATGCAGATCTATTTTACAGAGACTTTGCTGAAAGACCATAGGGCTGTGGTAAATGTGGATACCTCTTTCGGCAGCATGGTGATATACGTGCCCGGTGTATGGAAAGTGGTGCTGGATGTGCAGACGGCCTTTGGAAGCGCGGACGAAAAGGGAAACGGCAATCCTTTCGGCGAGGATGTGCTCTACATTGGGGGGGAAGTGAATTTCGGCAGCCTGGAAGTGGTGTATGTGGGAGAGGAAGAATGTGCGGGGAGCGAGGCATTTGAGGGACAGGAAAGACAAAATCCGGACGATATATGAAAAATATTTACAAAAATTTAAGAAAACTATTGACAATTCGTATATTTAGGTCTAAAGTAGACTTGTAAATGATGACAATTAAGGTAAGAGTGGCTCGCAAGCCACTCTTACTTGCATGTTGGAGGAGTTTTGCGGCAGACCGGGGGAGCGGCGTATGGGGGACGCATGCCGCAGGAATTTGACGGAGGAGTGGAATGTCACGCAGAGAAGATTACGAGACCAGGACGCAGGCGCTGCTGGAGCCTATCGCAGAGGAATTCGGTGTGTCCGTCTATGACGTGGAATATGTGAAAGAGGGCGCGGATTATCATCTGTGCGCCTATATCGACAAGCCGGACGGGGTGAATATTCAGGACTGTGAGAACGTGAGCCGGGCTTTGTCGGACGCTTTGGACAGGGAGGATTTTATCGCGGATGCCTATGTGCTGGAAGTCAGCAGCCCGGGTCTGGGCCGGGCCCTGAAGAAAGATAAGCATCTGCAGGCCTCTGTCGGCGAGAATGTGGATGTCAAGCTTTTTAAGCCTATCGATAAATGCAGGGAGTTCTCAGGCGTGTTGGACCGCTTTGACGAGGACAGCATCACGATACTGGACGGAGAGACTGTGAGGACTTTCAAGCGCACTGACGTGGCGCTGGTCCGCCTGACAATAGATTTTTGAGAGAAAAGGAAGAGGATTGGCAAACAGCCGGAATGGAGGAAATGATGAACAAGGAATTGATGGAGGCTCTTGATATTTTGGAAAGGGAAAAGGAAATCAGCAAGGAGACCTTATTCGAGGCCATCGAAAACTCGCTGCTCACCGCCTGCAAGAATCACTTTGGCAAGGCGGACAACATGCATGTGGAGATTGACCGCGAGACCTGTGATTTCCTGGTGTATGCGGAGAAAGAGGTCATGCCGGCCGCAGAGGACGTGGAAGACCCGGTTCTGCAGATTTCCCTGGAAGATGCAAGAGAGATTTCCTCCATGGCCCGGGTGGGCGATATGATTCATGTGGAGATCAGATCCAAGGAATTCGGACGCATCGCTACCCAGAACGCCAAGAACGTCATTCTGCAGAAAATACGCGAGGAAGAGAGAAGCGTCGTCTATAATCAGTACTATGAGAAAGAAAAGGATGTAGTCACGGGTGTGGTGCAGCGGTATCTGGGGAGAAATATCAGCATCAACCTGGGCAAGGCCGATGCCATGCTCAGCGAGAGCGAGCAGGTGAAAGGAGAGATGTTCAGGCCTACGGAGCGCATCAAGGTCTACATCCTGGAGGTGAAGAACACACCCAAGGGTCCCCGCATCAACGTGAGCCGTACCCATCCGGAGCTGGTGAAGCGTCTGTTCGAGTCCGAGGTGACGGAGATCAAGGACGGAACTGTGGAGATCAAGAGCATAGCCAGAGAGGCGGGCAGCCGGACCAAGATCGCAGTGTGGAGCCACAATCCCAATGTGGATCCCGTGGGAGCCTGCGTGGGCATGAACGGCGCCAGGGTGAACGCCATTGTGGATGAGCTTCGGGGAGAGAAGATAGACATTGTGAACTGGGACGAGAATCCGGGCAATCTGATCCAGAACGCCCTGTCTCCGGCGAAGATCGTGGCGGTGTTCGCAGACCCGGACGACAAGACGGCCAAGGTGGTAGTGCCGGATTATCAGCTGTCACTGGCCATCGGCAAGGAGGGGCAGAACGCCAGACTCGCGGCCAGGCTGACAGGGTACAAGATCGACATCAAGTCAGAGACCCAGGCCAAGGACGCTCCGGGCTTTCGGTACGAGGATTACCTGGAGGAGGACTACGGCGAGTATGAGGAGTATGAGGGCTATGAGGAGGAGAATCCGGAGGCTTCGTATGAATACGCCCAGGAGGACGAAGACGAGGATGCGGCCGATGCCCAGGAGTATGAAGAATACGCGGAATACGCGCAGGACGGCGGCGTGACCCCGGAAGAGGAAAACGGCCAGGACGGGGAGCCGGAGAGCTTCGCCGAAACCGGGGAGTATGAGGAGTAAAAAACTTTATGGCAAAAAAAGTTCCTTTGAGGCAGTGCGTGGGCTGCGGCGAGATGAAAGGGAAGCGGGACATGATGAGAGTCCTGAAGACGGCAGAAAATGACATATGTCTGGACATAACAGGCAAGAAGAACGGAAGAGGCGCATATGTTTG
>ERZ808051.1652-NODE-1652-length-13801-cov-3.650466_pt1 | contig 13801 bp, 16 predicted proteins | sample MGYA00380199_ERZ808051 | MGnify/ENA primary metagenome ERZ808051 (study PRJEB31490, sample SAMN06133391) | mouse gut metagenome | isolation source: J11 | host: mice | place: China: Chengdu | collected 2015-05 ...
CCCGGATATGGATGCCACGCCGATTGACCTTACCCCCTACAATAATCTTAGCGCCGCGGTCGATATTATCGCAAACCCAAGAAAGACTCGCTTTCTTCTCGAGGCAGAAAAAGCGGGAGTAAAAACGGCGGACGGGCTCTCCATGCTTGTTGCACAGGCAAAATATGCAGTTGAACTCTTTCTTAATATTACAATTGACGACGCAAAAATTGCACCGGTTGAGGAAAAGATTGCCCTTTCCATGGAACAAAAGAACTGAAGGTAAAAGATGGTAAAATATAGAAAAATATGGAAAAACAGCAAAATATGGAGGAGGCATCTGGCAGATTGTTTTATGCCAGATGCCTCCTCCATATTTTTTAACTACCCAAAGCGTCCAATTCTTATACGCGCTTCATATACTCCCCGGTTCTTGTATCGATCTGGATCTTGTCCCCCTGGTTTACAAACAGCGGTACATAAACCGTAGCGCCGGTTTCCACCACCGCCGGCTTCGTAGCCCCCTGTGCCGTATCACCCTTAAATCCCGGCTCGGTTTCCGTGATCTCAAGCTCCACAAAAAGCGGCGGCTCGATCGAAAATACCTGTCCCTGGTGGGAAAGCATCTTCACCATCTCGTTCTCTTTCACGAACTTCAATGTATCGCCAACCTGCTCCTGGGTCATCCCAATCTGGTCAAATGTTTCCACATTCATAAAATTATAGAAATCACCGTCATTGTAGAGGTACTGCATGTCCGTCCTCTCAATATGCGCCTGCGGGTATTTCTCCGTCGGGCGGAAAGTCTTCTCAATCACACCGCCGTTCTTAATATCCTTTAATTTCGTCCTTACAAATGCGGCACCTTTCCCCGGCTTCACATGCTGGAACTCAATAACCTGGTACACTGCATTATCAATTTCCAGTGTAATGCCGTTTCTAAAATCGCCTGCTGATACCATATGAAAAATTCCTCCTTAAAATTAACTACCACATAGTCTATATGATTTTGCCGAAATTTTCAACTATTTTTTTCAGAATTTTGTCCTTCCTGCGCGAAACCCGCCAAAAATCCGTATACAAAACCCCTTTCAGTCAATGCGCATCCCGATCAATGCGTCAATTGCGAGCAGGTATCCCTGCATGCCAAGCCCGACCATCTGACCGGTGCAAACCGGGGCGATCACGGAAGTATGGCGGAATTCCTCCCTCTTATGGATATTGGAGATATGCACCTCAATCACCGGGCAGGTAAGCGATACCAGTGCGTCGCGTATTGCATAGCTATAATGCGTATAAGCGCCCGGGTTAATCACAATGCCGTCCACCTTGTCACGGTATGCATCCTGAATCCGGTCAATCAGCTCCCCCTCACTGTTGCTCTGGAAAACTTCCAGCTCAATATTGCGGGACTTCGCCTTATCCTCCAGTGTCTGGAGCAGATAGGAATAATCCTTATTTCCATAAATCCCCTTTTCCCTCACCCCAAGAAAATTAAGGTTCGGCCCATTCAACACTAAAATCTTCATTTTTCTTTTCCCCTTTCCTTCCGGTCACATATTGTCAGGCGGCGCTTTATTATCTTTCACACTCAGATTAATGCCGCCTGTTCTATCTCCCTTATTATCTCATAAAAGGACTTCCCGTCCGTTTCGAGCATGTAATGGGCTGCCGCCCTGTAGTGCGGCGTGCGCTCCTCTAGCAGGCAATGCACCCTCTCCTTTAAGTTCTGCCCCGCCAAAAGCGGTCTGGTCATATCCCCCGAAAGCCTTTTTACGGTTTCCTCCTCAGACGCTTTCAGATAAATAACCGTGCCAATCTCCCTCAAAAGTTCCGCATTTTTTGGAAAAAGCGGCATCCCGCCCCCCGTTGCAAGCACCGTCCTTGTAAGTTTCTCTAAAAGGTCATTTAAAAGCATGGTTTCCCGTCTTCGAAACTCTGTTTCCCCCTCTTTTTCAAAGAACTCCCCGATGGTACAGCCAAATTCTTCCTCAAGCAACTGGTCGGTATCAAGGAAATTATAATGTAACGCCCTCGAAAGCTTCCCGCCCACGCTGGTTTTGCCGCTGCCCATAAAACCTATCAGTACAATATTATTCTTCATCAGCCCTTCCCCGCCTTCCTGCACGCCCTCCGGTAAAAAAACAGCACGATGCACTCGAGCTTCCGTTTCAGCACAATCTGTATTTCCTCCCGTTTTGCCAGAGGCTTTACGAGATAAGCGTAAATTCCCGCGCGCTTTGCCCCCCAGATATCGGTAAAAAGCTGGTCGCCGACAAACACCGTGGTTAAAGGCTCCGTCCCCATGCGCTCCATCGCGCGGATATAATTTTTCGGCGAAGGCTTTTTCGCCTTGCAGATATACCCCGCCCCGATCTCTTTGTTAAAGCGCGAAACCCTCTCCTCATCATTGTTTGACAGAAACATTATGCGAAACCCAATCTTTTTCAGGCGATCCATCAGCGCAAGAACCTGGCTCGTCGCATCCTCGCCATGCCCGGTTAAAGTATTGTCAATATCGAACAAAAGCCCCCGCACCCCGCGCCCATATAATTCTTCATACGGAATCGCCCACGCTGATTCCACCGCTTCATCCGGGTAAAATTTTCTAAACATGCTTCCCTGCTTTCCTGCTATAACGCAATGCTCTTGTCCCCATTATAAACGATCCAATCAAAAAGAGCAAGAAAAAGTACTGCGATAAGAAAAGAGAATATAAAAGAATAAGATTATTTCCTTGATTCCCAAAATCAGATGGATTATAATAAAAGGCAGGAAACCACTGGAAAATATATACGGTTTCACTTTTAAGGATTACTTAATGGAGGTTGTACGATGAACGATTTTGCTAAGAATTTCTCCCTTGAGGGAAAGACCGCGCTGATTACCGGTGCATCTTACGGTATCGGTTTTGCGATTGCAAAAGCCTATGCCGAAGCAGGTGCGACAATTGTATTTAACGATATCAATCAGGAACTTGTAGACCGCGGACTTGCAGCTTACGACGAATGTGGTATCAAAGCGCACGGCTATGTATGCGATGTTACGGATGAAACAGCGGTCAACGCGCTGGTTGCAACGGTAGAAAAGGAAATCGGTGTGATTGATATCCTGGTGAACAATGCCGGGATTATAAAGCGCATCCCGATGTGCGAGATGACTGCGGAACAGTTCCGGCAGGTGATCGACGTGGATCTGAACGCACCTTTTATAGTATCGAAGGCTGTAATCCCGTCGATGATTAAGAAAGGACACGGAAAAATTATCAATATCTGTTCCATGATGAGCGAGCTTGGCCGCGAAACGGTTTCCGCCTACGCTGCCGCAAAGGGCGGGCTCAAAATGTTAACCAGAAATATTGCCTCCGAGTACGGCGAATTCAATATCCAGTGCAACGGCATCGGCCCCGGCTATATCGCCACCCCCCAGACCGCGCCGCTCCGCGAAAAGAAGCCGGACGGCTCCCGCCATCCGTTCGACCAGTTTATTATCGCAAAAACTCCGGCTGCCCGCTGGGGCGAAGCCGAAGACCTGCAAGGACCTGCCATCTTCCTCGCATCGGACGCGTCGAATTTTGTCAACGGACACATCCTGTATGTTGACGGCGGTATCCTCGCCTATATCGGAAAACAGCCGCAGTAATTTAAATACGTTTTTATCAGAATATTATTATAAAAACAAAATAGTTTTATTAAAAATATTATAGTATAACAACATCTTATCTACCTTAGCTGACAGAAATAAAAAATCCCGTTAAACGCTGATCTTAAAGACCTGCGTTTAACGGGATTTTTACGATTTCCCCTCTAAACTGCTGTGTCCCTCCCCCGGTTAAAAATTTTTCACCTTGAGAGATACTCCTCCATCGCTTTCATCCGCTCCTGCATCATGGAACATCCCTCGTCGTAGAGTCTTTTGAGCCGTTCCACATCCTTTTCAATCCTTGAAATTAAGACCGGCTTTTTCGGGCGGATCACAAAGAGCCTGCCCTCCCGCTCAAGTTCCGAAATCTCCTTCTGCATTGCATTGTAATTCTCCGGCACCCCGATCAGACGTTTTACCAGGGTAGGATACTTTCTATAGTACCTGGCATAAGTGAGTTTCATCGCCTTTGAGGTCGGGGGTTTTTCATACCCCGCCTGTCTGGTCAGCACAAGCACAACTTTGTTATAGCCCTGTTCCATCGCACGCCGGTAAGCAATCGGCACCGAAATCCCGCCGTCAAGATAGCGCTTCCCGTTTAAGTGTATCATGGAGGAAATGACCGGCATACTGCTTGAGGCTGCGGATGCCCGCATAATCTCCGCCTCCCTGCCCTTCTCGAAATACTCTGCCTCCCCCGTCTCACAGTCCGTCGCAACCACTTCAAAGCGCTGCCCCGACGCAAAAAATGTGCGCGCGTCAAACGGCACCAGCTCATCCGAAAGTTCTCCGAACAGGAAACGGAAATTAAAAATACCGCCGTTGCTCACAATATTCCTCACGCCGAGATAGCGCGGGTCATTCACATAATCAAGGTTGATATCCCGGCTGCGCCCTTTCTGTTTCGAAATATAATTAATTCCATTTAAGGAGCCGGCAGAAACCCCATTTACATACGCAAATTCAATTTCCCGCTCCATCAGCTCATCCAGCACGCCCGCCGTAAACATTCCGCGCAGCGCGCCGCCCTCCAGTACCAAAGCTGCATCTAGCATAAAACTATAAATCCCCCCCAAAACATTTTTTCCACTCCTCAAAGCTTTTTACTTCGGACAGGCAGGCGTTGCTGAACGCCTCCTCGCGGCTCACATCCCTGCCGAACCATTCAGGGGGCACAAACGCCTTAGCCTCCGCCTCAGTTTCAAATTCTACCTCCACAAAAACCAGACCATAAAGCCCGCCCTCAAACACATCAAGTTCCGCCCGCTTCCCATCGGAAAGCGGAAGGACATAGCGGGTTTTCATAACAAGCTCCCCGTCAATCTTTTCCTTTAAGTGGATGTAGGCTTCCGCTGTCAGAGGCAGCTCAACTTCCTCATTTTTTATAGCAATATCCTGCGAAAGACCGGCTCTCGACTTGTAGGTCAAAATATAGTCCACATTGCTTTTCCTTATCCGCACCACAGGTTTTCGGCAGAGATATCCCTGCTCAATCTTTTTTACCTGTGCCCCGGAAAGATCCGGCATAAATTTCACCAAATATTTTCTCTCAATTTCCACAATCCCCCATCCTTTCCATTGTTTTTGTCCCCGCCCCCCATGTATAAATTATAGCTACTCGCAGATAATATTCTTACTTTTTAAGGACATTTCACTCTGGGAGGCTGATATGAAAAAAAATTTTGTCACTGATTTTATGCGCTGCGGCGCTTCCGGCTGGTGTATGGAATGCATGTGGACCGGCATGGATTCCATTTTTTTCCATAAAGACCGGCAGCTTTCCTGCCGCACTTCCGTCTGGATGTTCCCCATCTACGGTATGGCAGCCTGCTTCTCCCCCATGTGCAAAAAACTGGGGAAACATAATTCCTTTATCCGCGGCACAGTCTATATGCTTTGCATTTACGCCGCGGAATATACCACTGGTTCCCTCCTAAAAAAATGGGATGCCTGCCCCTGGGATTACAGCAAGTCAAAATGGAATTACCGCGGTCTGATCCGCTTTGATTATGCGCCTGCCTGGTTCTGTGCCGGGCTATTTTATGAAAAGCTGCTGGGGCGTGTATAAAATCCACGCCCCAGACAGCTTTTTAAGGTCTAATCGTTATCCTCGTCCTCCGAATCATCGTTCCCCACATCAACATTGTAGCGTGTCCTGCGGCGCAGTCTTGCTTCCTCCGACGCGTGGATGATATATTCCTTGATCTCCTTTGAATGCCTGATATGTTTTAGTTCAAGCGTCGGGTCGGTAGTATCCCCCGTATAGCAGATAACAGTGCCAAGCTTGAACATCCGCTCCATCAGGGAGCGGGTTAAGCGCACATCCTGCACTTTATACATATATGCATCATCCTCGGTCGTTGTCAAAAAACCCCTGCGGATATTAATCTTTTCCTGGCTGATCGAATATTTTGTGAAATACAGCGGAAGCCCCAAAAACTTTGTTCTCTTCTTCTCGATATAATCAAACTCGGAACCGCTCCCCCTATTTTCCATTATCCCCTCGTTTTCCTGTCCCATGAACATTCCTCCATTCTATAGAATACCCGCACTTATTTCTTCAGCGCTACAATTGAAGTGTAGGAATCCCTCGAAATAATCACGTTCCTCAAATTCTCCTCCGCTTTTTCCGGTATCCTGAAAAGCACGAACCCCTCGCAGCTCTCCCCCGCCGAAAGCGTCGTTTCCATATAGAGCATATCCCCCGCTAAAGCAGTAATCATCGGAGGGATAAAATTCTTCTCCTTGCAATCAAGCTGGTAATTAACACTTTGTTTCGAAAAATCGAACATTTGTTCTATTCCCGCCGTATTTTTCAGGGTGAAATTAATTTTGACCACCTTTTTCCCCTTCTCGTAAGGAACAACATAACCGCCCGTTTCCTCTACCTTATCCAACACCTCAAAGCCATCGTATGTAACCGAAAGCCCGGCAAGCCCGTAGACATCTTCTAAGGTGGCATTTTCCTCCACCTTATCTTTATCCCCCTTGCCCGAGCCGCTATTTCCTTTATCCCCCGGGGCTGTCGTAGGTTCCGGGGTAGGACTTGGCGCAGGCGTAGGGCTCGGTGTCGGTGTCGGGCTAATCAGCGCTTGCGTGTAGCTTGAATCACTTCGCAAAAGCACCCCCGCCGCATACTCTGCAATAATATTCTGTTCCTCCTCCGTCAGCGGATAGGTATCCGCCAGACAACCGTTCAATATAACAAGCGAGGCTGCTGCCACTGCCGCCGCCATCCATACTCTTTTTCTCATAAGGCACCCCTCCAAATCCTTAATACACCTTATCATACCACGATTTCAGGATTTCGGCAATCGTTATCTCGCAAATAATTTAATTTGTCCGCACAATTTCCAGACATTTACATCCGCAAACCTTTAAAAACCCACACAGCCTCACTTTCATCTTCCCACCGCACCCTTTGCGCTGGCATCCAGCTCACACCAGAATTCAACCCCGCTCTCATGGTTGATTACACCACATTCCCGGTTGTGCGATGCCATAATTGCCCGCACAATGGAAAGACCGATCCCACTGCCGCCATATTCCCTTGTCCGCGCTTTATCCACCTTGTAAAACTTTATCCAGACCTTATCAAGCTCCTCCTCCGGGATGCGCTCACCGGTATTGTAGACTGCGACGCGCACAAGCTCCCCCCTGCGCACCAGCTTGATCTCAATAATATTCTCGCCGGATACATGGTTTATGGCGTTGCTGACATAATTGGTAATAACTTCCTCTATCATATACTCATCTGCCCAGATATACAAAGGCTTCGTTTCCGCAAAGATCACCTTCACCTGCTTCTGCTTTATCAGGATATCCACCGACTGCAAAATCGACCTGATTAACGCCACCACATCAAACCGCCCCATCTCCACCTGGTTCTGCCCGAATTCAATCTGGTTTAAGGTAAGCAGTTTTTTTACCATCTTGTTCATCTTCTGCGCCTCGTCAATAATTACATCACAGTAGAACTGCCTGCTCTGCGCATCCTCGTTGATATTGTCCTCAAGCCCCTCCGCATATCCCTGGATCAGGGCAATCGGGGTTTTTAACTCATGCGTTACATTGGAGAGGAAATCCTTGCGCATCTCATCTATCTGTATTTTATTCTGGATATCCGATTGCAGTTCGTTATTCGCGCTTTTAAGCTCGGAAATCGTCTGCTCGAGCCGCTCCGAAAGCTCATTCATGCTGTTGCCCAACAGCCCGATCTCATCCTTTGTCCTGCCCTTGTACTTAACATCAAAATCAAGCTGCGACATTTTTTTAGAAATTTCTGCCAGTTCCAGGATGGGCTTTGTAAAATTCCTGCTGACAAAGAAGATTACAATGGAACCGAGCACTGCCACAATCCCCCCCACATAGGCGAGGAAGCGGCTCGCGATCCTGGCACTCTCCTGGATACTCTCATAATTAGTCCGGATAAAAATCTCCACACCGTTATCCAAAACACTGTACAGGTCAATATAATTCGCATCCTGGCGCTTATCGTACTGGGAAAAGACATCATATTCCCCATCGGAATACAAAAGCTCCACATCCGAAATCTGGTAGCCGGGGTTGATCCCGAACACGTAGGTAATGCGCGAGTAGGTCATGCGCTCCCTCGCCGTTTTCGACGTGTTTGAACCGGCAACAAGGGAATCCTTGATAATATACACATCAATATTGTTTCCCGAAGCAATCTCATTTAAGCGCTCGATCTGCACATCCGTAAAACCGATTATCTGGTCAATTTTTTCCTCGGCAATCAGGTTTTTCACTTCCCCATAGCTGCTGCCAAGGGTACTGACCTTGGTATGCCGGTAATAATCACCCAAAAAACCCCGGTCCAATATCCAACATAACAAAATCATCATCGCCATGCAGAAAACAAGCACAAACGTAATTTTAAACCGCAGTGAATGCCTCAAAGCCCTCTCTCCTTACCGCAACCCTTGCCACATCATACCGCTTTACACGGACGTTTCAAATTTGTAACCCATGCCCCAGATGGTCTTGATAAAATCACCCTTAGCCCCCATCTTGCTGCGCAGTTTCTTCACATGTGTATCAATCGTGCGCGCATCTCCAAAATAATCGTAGTTCCAGACATTGTTAAGAATCTTTTCCCGCGAGAGCGCCACGCCCCTGTTAATCATAAAATACGTAAGCAGTTCAAATTCCTTTACGGACAGGTCAATCTCCCCGCCATCGATTGTCACCCGGTGCGCGGTTCTGTCAACCACGATGCCGCCCTCCTCAAGTTTCCCCTCCTCCGCCTGCATCGTCCGGCGAAGAACTGCATCCACGCGCGCCACCAGGATTTTGGGGCTGAACGGCTTTGATATGTACTCGTCCACACCCATCTCAAAACCCATAAGCTCATCCCTCTCATCACTCTTAGCCGTAAGCATAATAATCGGCACCTGCGAATACTGGCGGATTTCACGGCAGAGCTGCCACCCGTCCATCTTTGGCATCATAACGTCCGTAATCACCAGCGCGATATCATTCTGCTGAAAAAAGACATCGAGCGCATCCTCCCCATTCTCGGCTTCAAGCACATAATACCCGCCTTTTACCAGAAAATCCCTGACAAGTTTGCGCATGCGGCTCTCGTCATCCACCACGAGTATCTTTAACTGTCCCATATTTATTCCTCCATTCCCCGCATCCTATCTCCGGGAATTCACCTTGTTATACCAAGTTCACGCTCCTTCTCCTTCACTGCATCCTCGCGCTCTTTAAGCTCCTGCTCCCACGCGGCATACTTATTCTGCGCTTTCACTTCCGCATCCTCAAGGGGGGAGTTCGGTCCAAACACTGCTATCAGGAACATAACCACAATCACAAATCCTAAGAAGAATGTCACAATCCTCATGTTCCTAAGCTTCACCTGGCACTGCTCGAGAAGCAGACGGCTCTTGTCCTCAAGCTCACGCGAAAAATCTTCTGCACTCTTTTTTTTCCTGCGCGGCAATGTGACCGGTATGCCGGGAATTTCCCCCGCCTCCTTCCCCGCGCGCAAAAGCCCCGCGCGCAGTTCCAGCAAAAACGCAGTTCCGACCGGCGTGGTAAAAGTCTTTTTTTCCACAAGACCACAATATACCTTGTACACGGTCTGGGGATCGGAAAGGTTGGTTTTTGCCCTGATATACTGGATGGACTCCTCCTCCCTCTTCGCTTCCTCCCATTCCGCCTTCGTCCCAAACGAATATTCATCCACTACAAAACGCTCTTTTTCCTTCATACCGCCCCTCCCTTCCCGCTTTTCACTCCGGCTGGTACAAAAGCACCTCTATGGATTCAATCACAACCGGGGTAAGCGGTTTGGCATTGTCATCCGTTTCCACACCCGCCACGGCATCTAACACATCATATCCTGAAAGAATCTGCCCAAATACCGTATGGTGGGAAAACAGCCACGGAGTTCCCCCGTATACCTCATAGCGCGCCGCCTGCTCGTCGGTAAGCTCCGTATCGTACCCCGCCTTAATATACTCTTTAAGGGTCATCCCCTCATACTGGGCATCAAGGAGTGTTTCCATCTGCAAAATCGTATCCCTGTCCGCCTGGACAATAAAAAACTGACTTCCGTTCGTGTCCTCCTTCCCAATGTTTGCCATGCACAGCGCCCCGCGGAACGGATGCAGCTCCTGGTCAAACTCGTCGGCAAAGTACTCCCCCCAGATGCTTTCGCCACCCATCCCGCTTCCGTCCGGGTCACCACCCTGGATCATAAAATCGTCTATCACACGGTGGAACGTCACGCCATCATAATACCCGTCTTTCGCGTGGGCAATAAAATTTTCCACCGCAAGCGGTGCTTCTTCCTGGAAAAATTTTACTGTTATTGTCCCATAATCCTTTATGTTGATGCGGGCGTAAGTATCCCCTTCCTCAAGGTCTGCAAACTGTTTTAATTTTTTGGCCTCATCGGTAAGCGCAGGTTCCACTTTCTCCCCATCTTCAGAACCGTCCGGGTCTTTATCTTCCCCCGGCTCCTTATCCGCCCCCTGTGTGGGCTCTTTTGTTTCCTCCTCCTTTTTCCCACATCCGCCAAAGGCTAAACCTGCGGCAAGCAAACCCGCCGCACAAATAAATACAAATTTTCTCAATTCCTCATCCTCATTTCTGCGCTGCCATAATCCTAATCCATCTCTTCTTAAATGTGGACTGCGGGCACAGATAACGGCAATTTTTCCTTGCTGCACCCCGAAAAATGCTCCCGTAAAGTATCCGATACGGGATTCACTTTCCTTCCCCGTTTTCGCCGGCAGCGCGCCTGCGCTAACGGTTCGCTCACCTGTATCATATCGCTTTTTCCAGAATTCCACAAGTATTTTCCTGTGAAACATTTTCTAAAATTTTATGAAGTTTCTATGAAGCTTGGAAATTCAGAATCCGCTCCGATATTCCCCGTTTTATAAACCGGGGCAGCGCCAAAAGCATACCCCGGTTTCATCAAATCATTACCTTACTGAATCTTCACCTCGTTCACCAGTTCCTTGCCGGTAAAATAATCATTGAGGTTCTTTAATGTCACCTCGGCAATATTGCCCAGTGCCTCCGCAGTCAAAAACGCCTGGTGGGAGGTCACAACCACGTTTGGCATCGAAATCAAGCGCGCAAGGATATCATCCTCCATAATCCGGTCCGAGCGGTCCTCATAAAAGAAATCGGTTTCCTCCTCGTACACATCAAGCCCGGCAGCACCGATCTTGTGTGCCTTGATCCCCTCAAGCAGCGCCTCGCTGTCAATCAGTGCACCTCGGGAGGTATTAATCAGTATCACGCCATCCCTCATCTTCGATATTGTATCCGAATTAATAATATGCTTTGTTTCCTTGGTCAGCGGGCAGTGCAGCGAAATCACACTTGAATCTTTGCAGAGTGTATCCATATCAACATAAGTCACACCCTCCCTCGGTACCGGATACGGGTCGTAGGCAAGTACTTTCATACCGAATCCAAGACAGACATCAATAAACGCCTGCCCGATCTTCCCCGTCCCGACCACGCCAATGGTCTTGCCATGGAAATCGAACCCTGTCAGACCATTCAAACTGAAATTATACTCCCTTGTGCGGTTGTAGGCGCGGTGGAGTTTGCGGTTTAGCATCAGCGCCATCCCCATCGCATGTTCCGCGACCGCATACGGGGAATACGCAGGGACACGCAGGATGCGGATGCGGTCTTTCGCAGCGCTGAAATCAATATTGTTATACCCTGCACAGCGCATGCCAACCACGCGGATACCGAGCTCGTAAATTTTATTCAGAGTCGGCGCGTCGAGAGTGTCGTTTACAAATGCCACCACCGCATCGCTTCCCTCCGCCATGCGCGCGGTGCGGCGGTTTAATTTCTCCTCAAAATAATTGATTTCAAAATCGTACTGCCCTTTTTGCTTTTCAAAAAAATATTTGTCATAGGGTTTCGTGTCAAAAAAGCTGATTGTCTTCATATTCCTGATACCTCGCTTTAAATTTTTAGAATAGTCTAGGAAAGCCTCCACTGTTATTTTCCGCCCAAATGCCGGATTTATTCGGTTTTTTTATTTTCTTTGCGTGTGGATATCAAGGGATTCCCCGTCGGTTTTTATCGTGATTACCCCCATGGTATCCGTCCGGTAAATCTGCATATCCATATCCTGGTAACGCGCGATCACCTCGCTGTGCGGATGACCATACTTATTATCCTCCCCGCAGCTAATCACCGCATATGCCGGATCGATGGCTTTTAAAAATGCCTCCGAATTGGAAGTTGAACTCCCGTGATGCCCCGCCTGGAAAACATCCACATCCGGAAGTGTTGAAAGCCCCAGCATCTGCTCCTCGCTTTCCTCCTCCGCATCGCCGCTGAAAAAGAATTTTCTCTTTCCAAACGTTATACACAGCGCCACCGAATAATTATTCGTATTATTATACTCCATTTCCTGCGGCGCATAAATTTCTACCAGGGCGTTCCCAAATTCAAAGGAAACCCCGGGCTTTGGCACGATTATCTTCGCCCCGCTTTCCTTCACCGCATCATTAAAATCCCCGTAAATCTTGCTGTCGTTATCCTCCTTCCGATATACAACCGTCCCCACCGGGAAAGCGCGGATTACCTTGGGCAATCCCCCGATATGATCCTCATGGCTGTGCGTGGCAACCACATAGTCAAGTTTTTCAATCCCAAGCCCCTTGGCCGCCTCAATAACCTCTTCCGCCGTTCCCCTGCCGCCGCCGTCAATCATCATCGTATATCCCCCACACTGTAAAACCGTGCAGTCCGCCTGCCCGACATCAAGGTATGTAACCGTAAGTTCATCGCCCCCCGTATCCCTGAAACTTTCCTCCCCTTCCAGAAAACTGTAGAGAAGCCCCTTTACACCGCCCGGCAGCTCTTTCCCAAACAACAGGGAAAACAGCGCGATAAACAGCGCGATACAACCGGTCAGCAAATATCGTTCCTTGCGCTTACCTTTCTGCCCGCCCGAGCTGGACTGCCCTTTCTTTTGATTACTGCTTTTTTGGCTCATGTTCTTTCCTCCTGGTTATATTTGTCCCCACCCTCCTTTCTTTTCATTTGTTTCTACCCATATTTTATCTTCCCGTGTTAATCCCACCGCCGGTTTATTTTATGCATTCTCCCGCCGGTTTATATATTTAATCATAGCAGAAAAAGCCGAAAAATGGAAGAGGAAATGAACATATCAACTCCGCCGCAATAAGATAAAGGACGAAAACAGTTTACTGATTTCGTCCTCTCTTTTCATAAATTCTGCGGTTTTAATTATATATGGTTAGACGGATAAATACAAGAACTGGCATGTTACGGGCGGCACTGCCCCAGAAACTGTGTGCTCAAACATTCATCATGATCTCTTTGCGCCTCCTCGCCCCATCCTTCCGATCCTGCTCCCCCACACGCCTTACAATCCAACGCTCCAACATCAAAAAACAAAATCCGGTAAGCGCCGATGGCATACAGACATCCATATTAATTTCATCCCCTTCTTCCCCTTCACGAAAAAAGAGCGCAAAAAAATTTGGCGCTCCTGCTTGCATTTTCTGTTTTGTTGTGGTATAGTGACATTAAAGAAGGACACCGCCCACAGAGTGGGTTGACCTTGTACGAAATAGAATTACCACCCCGCTTCTGGTCAAAGTTTTGGGGTGGTTTTTCTATGCCAAAAGCATCAGTGACA
>ERZ808051.1653-NODE-1653-length-13780-cov-3.765672_pt1 | contig 13780 bp, 11 predicted proteins | sample MGYA00380199_ERZ808051 | MGnify/ENA primary metagenome ERZ808051 (study PRJEB31490, sample SAMN06133391) | mouse gut metagenome | isolation source: J11 | host: mice | place: China: Chengdu | collected 2015-05 ...
ATCTTCGGTGCCAACATCGGTACCACGGTCACTTCCCAGCTGGTCTCTTTCAATCTGTCGGCATATGCCCCGGTGTTTCTGCTGGCGGGCGTTTTAGTGGCCATGTTCTGCAAGAATGAAAAGGTGAAGAAGCTGGCGGATGTGATCATAGGCTTCGGCATACTGTTTTTAGGGCTCAGCACCATGTCCGCGGCCATGGCCGGCATGAAAGAGGAGCCCCGGGTGGTGAATCTGATCGGATCGCTGCGCAATCCCGTGATGGCCACGTTTGTGGGACTGGCCCTGACCACCATCATCCAGAGCTCTTCCGTCACGGTCAGCATTGTGCTGCTCCTGGCCAATCAGGATCTGCTGTCCCTTTCCATAGCCCTTTACATTATTTTGGGCTGTAACATCGGCGCCTGCGCAACCGCGCTGCTGGCATCCCTCTCGGGTAAAAAGGACGCCAAGCGCGCCGCGCTGATCCACTTCTGGTTCAATGTGATCGGCACGGTAGTTCTGTACGTCATTCTGTTCGTGGCAGAGGAAGCCGTGATGAAGCTGATCTGGGCCATATCCTCGGACAACGGACGGTTCGTCGCAAACGCACATACCATGATCAAGATCTTCCAGGTCATCATGCTGTTCCCGTTCTCCAAGTGGATCGTGAAGCTGTCCTGTCTGTGCGTGCCCGGAGAGGACAAAAAGGTCAATTACCGTGAGAGCTATCAGCTCAAGTACATAGGAGACAAGGTTGTCTTTAATCCGGCCACCGCAGTGGTGGAGGTCATCAAGGAACTGGACCGCATGGCTTCCCTGGCCAGCGAGAATCTGACCCGGGCCATGAACGCTTTGATTACTTTGGATGAAGAGGACATCAAAGAAGTCTATGAGGTGGAGAAGAATATCAACTTCCTGAATCATGCCATCACGGATTACCTGGTGAAAATTAACCAGACCACTCTGCCCATTGAGGATTTGAAGAGTCTGGGCGCCATATTTCATGTGGTGAACGACATCGAGAGGATAGGAGACCATGCGGAGAATGTGGCGGACGCGGCCAGACAGCGCAGGGAGACCGGAATCTCGATCAGCAAGGAGGCCCAGAGAGAACTGGGAGAGCTGCTGGACATGGTAATCAAGCTGATCCGGTATGCCGTCGATATGTTCGCCAGAAGCGACGAGAGCCATATGCAGGAGGTCATAGCCCTGGAGGACAGTGTGGACCGCAAGGAGAAAGAGATGCAGCAGGCCCATGTACAGCGCCTTACCAGGGGAGAGTGCACGCCGGAGGCAGGCATGCTTTTCTCGGATATCGCATCGGGCTTAGAGCGGGTGGCGGATCACGCCACGAACATAGCCTTTGCGGTCATCGCGGCGGAGCGGGATACGGAGGAAATGTAAGAAAGTTGTAATGATTTTAAATATGATTTAAAATATTCTTAAAAAACAGTTGACAGACAGGAGGGCTGCCTGTATAATCTCTTTTAGATGTAACAAATTCGTAATAATTTTGTCAAACATTTAATAATAGAAATTGGCGTTTCTATGATAGGAGAGAAGTACATGAGATATTTAAAGAACAGGAAAATTGCAGCAGCTTCCGCCGGTCTGATACTCTGTCTGGCATTGCAGCCTCTGCCGGCGTATGCCGCGGAGAATGACGGCGACCTGCTGGCGGCAGGCGTCACCTCGGTGCTGGGCGCAAGCCGCTCCACAGAGGAATATATAGAGCTGGCCCAGCAGGCCCAGGGAGCCTCCTGGGGATATACCAATATCGGGATCTCCAACGTGACGGACGAGCTTCTGAATGTCCGCGAGACCCCGTCTCTGGACGGGAAGCTTGTGGGGAAGATGGCTAAGGGCGCGGCATGCGAGGTGCTGGACACCGCGGACGGCTGGGCGCATATCCAGTCCGGCGAGGTGGAGGGATATGTGAGCCTGGACTACCTGCTGGTGGGGCCGGATGCGAAGCTAAAGGCCAATGAACTGGTACGCACGGTGGCCGTGGCGAATACGGACGGACTGAACGTGCGGGAGAATCCGAATACCGAGAGCCCTGTGGTGACGCAGATCCGGAAAGGCGAGGAGCTGGAGTACTTAGAGACATTGGACGGCTGGGTCAAGGTGGCCGTGGACAGCGACGAGGTGTATGTCTCTTCCGAATTTGTGGACGTGGTGACGAAGCTTGACACCGCCATCACCATGACGGAGCTTCTCTACGGCGCCGGCGTGTCCGATGTGCGCGTGGACCTGACCGAGTACGCGAAGCAGTTCCTGGGGAACCCGTATGTATGGGGAGGCACCAGCCTGACCCACGGGGCGGACTGTTCCGGATTCGTGCTGAGTATATTTGCGAAGTACGGTATTTCCATGCCCCGCGTGGCGTCTGCCCAGGCCGGTGTAGGCACATCGATCTCCGCAGATCAGCTGCAGCCCGGGGACCTGATCTTCTACGGGGGCGGAGGCGGAATCAACCATGTGGCGATCTATATCGGAGGCGGCCAGGTGATACATGCCAGCACCGAGCGCACAGGTATCAAGATAAGCAACTACAATTACCGCACCCCGGTGAAGTATGTGAGTGTCCTCCAGGATTGAGGCGGAGAAAAGCAGAGCAACACAGATTTTCAAATTATCGCTTTACAATCTTTTGGGGATATGCTATGATAACGGATGTGAAAGACGAGACATTGATGTCCGTCGCAGCCGACGCTCGGATGAGGGACACTCCGGCCCGGTCTTAGTGTCAGGCGGTTCAGTGATTAGGAGGAGAGAGAAATGATTTCTAAGGAAAAAAAGACAGCGATCATGAATGACTATGCCAGGACGCCCGGGGACACCGGCTCGCCCGAGGTACAGGTAGCGGTTCTGACAGCGAGGATTCAGGAGCTCACGGAGCATCTGAAAGTGAATCCCAAGGATCATCATTCCCGCCGCGGCATGCTGAAGATGGTAGGCCAGAGGCGCGGTCTGCTGGAGTACCTCAAAAAGAAAGATATCGGGAGATATCGCGCTCTGATTGAGAGACTTGGCTTAAGAAAATAAGGAATCACACAGAGAGCAGACTTGAGGCGCGGGAGCGGCTCAGGTCTGCTTATTCTTGACAACAGAAAGTTCGCGAAGCCGTGCCTTTTTGTTGTACGGGATCATGGAAGCTACATGGCAACGGGGAACAGAAGAAAGTTCCGAGACCGCTGAAAAGGGTATGAACTCTGCTGGCTTTACATGCTTTTTTCAGTAGTTTCGGTGTCTTCTGTTCCTTATGAAGCGGCACGGGAGGAGTTCTCCTGCCGCCATAAACAGCCGCTGACGCGGCGGAATGGAGGAAAGTTTATGTACAAGACCTATGAAATGGAACTGGGCGGGCGCACCCTGAAAGTGGATATCGACCGCGTGGGCAAGCAGGCCAACGGATGTGCGTTCATGCACTATGGAGACACCGTAGTATTGTCCACGGCTACGGCGTCCGAGAAACCCAGGGAGGGAATCGATTTCTTCCCTTTGAGCGTGGAATTTGAGGAGAAGATGTACGCCGTGGGTAAGATTCCCGGCGGATTCAACAAGAGAGAGGGAAAGGCCAGCGAGAATGCCGTTTTGACCAGCCGTGTCATCGACAGGCCCATGCGCCCCCTGTTCCCCAAGGATTACCGCAACGACGTGACTCTGAACAATATGGTCATGAGCGTGGATCCCGCATGCCGCCCTGAGATCGTGGCCATGCTGGGCGCCGCTATCGCTACCTGTATTTCGGACATCCCCTTTGACGGCCCCTGCGCCATGACCCAGATGGGACTGGTGGACGGTGAATTTGTAGTCAATCCATCCCAGGAGCAGTGGAAGAACGGCGATCTGAACCTGACCGTGGCCTCCACCAAAGAGAAAGTCATCATGATCGAGGCAGGTGCCAACGAGGTGCCGGAGGACAGGATGATCGAGGCCATCTACAAGGCCCACGAGATCAACCAGACCATCATTGCGTTCATTGATAAAATCGTGGCAGAGTGCGGCAAGCCCAAGCACGAGTACACCAGCTGCGCCATCCCGGAGGAGATGTTCGAGGAGATTAAGAGGATCGTTCCTCCCGAGGAGATGGAAGTAGCGGTATTTACCGACGACAAGCAGACCAGAGAGGGAAATATCAGGACCATCACCGGGAAGCTGGAGGAGGCTTTCGCGGAGAGAGAGGAATGGCTTGCCATCCTGGGCGAGGCGGTATATCAATACGAGAAGAAAACCGTCCGCAAGATGATCTTAAAGGACCACAAGCGCCCTGACGGACGTGACATCACCCAGATTCGTCCCCTGGCTGCGGAGGTGGACATTATCCCCCGGGTACACGGCTCCGCCATGTTCACGAGAGGCCAGACCCAGATCTGCAATGTATGTACCTTAGCACCCCTGTCCGAGGCCCAGAGGATCGACGGCCTGGACGAGAACGAGGTCAGCAAGAGATATATGCACCATTACAATTTCCCGTCCTACTCCGTAGGGGAGACCAAACCCTCCCGCGGTCCCGGGAGACGTGAGATCGGACATGGCGCTCTGGCAGAGCGCGCATTGATTCCGGTGCTTCCCAGCGAAGAGGAGTTCCCCTACGCCATCCGCACCGTGTCCGAGACATTTGAGTCCAACGGCTCCACCTCCATGGCGTCCACCTGCGCGTCCTGCATGGCCCTGATGGCGGCGGGCGTGCCCATCCGGAAGATGGTGGCGGGTATTTCCTGCGGCCTTGTGACCGGGGAGACGGACGACGATTTCGTACTGCTCACGGACATTCAGGGCCTGGAGGACTTCTTCGGCGACATGGACTTCAAGGTCACCGGCACCACGGAGGGCATCACGGCCATCCAGATGGACATCAAGATCCACGGCCTCACCAGACCTATCGTGGAGGGGGCTATCGCCAGATGCCGGGAGGCCAGGCTGTTCATCATGGACAATTGCATGAAGCCGGCCATTGCCGTTCCCAGACCGGAGGTGGGTCCTTACGCGCCCAAGATTATCTCCATCCAGATCGATCCCGAGAAGATCGGGGACGTGGTGGGCCAGAGAGGAAAGACCATCAATGAGATCATCGCCCGCACAGGCGTCAAGATCGACATCACGGACGACGGCAATGTGTCCGTATGCGGCACGGACAAGGAAATGATGGACAAGGCCGTGGACATGGTGAAGATGATCGTGACGGATTTCGAGGAGGGCCAGATCTTCCAGGGCAAGGTAGTGAGCATCAAGGAGTTCGGCGCATTCTTAGAGTTTGCTCCGGGCAAGGAGGGAATGGTTCACATTTCCAAGATTGCCAGAGAGAGGATCAACCGTGTGGAGGATGTGCTGACTTTGGGAGATGTGGTGACGGTGGTCTGTCTCGGAAAGGACAAGATGGGCAGGATCAGCTTCTCCATGAAAGATGTGGCTCAGGAATTGAAGAGAAGATAAAAGGTTTAAAAGGGAGGCTGTCAAGGATGGCCTCCCTGTGCTGTATTCAGATTGAAAAACAGGAGGTTATTTTATGCTATCAAGAGAACTGGTAAAGGAAGCGCTGCGGCGCGCTCTTGCGACCGGCGCGGACTATGCGGAGGTATTTGCGGAGCACACCCTGAACAAGAACATCAACATCATCTCCGGCAAGACGGATAAAATCGGGGATGCGGTGATCGCCGGCGTGGGCATTCGGATCTTCAAGGGGACCAGATGTGTGTCGGGATCGGCATCCTCTCTGGCTCCGGAGGCGGTCTTGAGCTGTGCGACCAAAGTGGCGGATGCCCTGACGGGATCGGCCCTGATTCAGGACATCGTTCTGCGGGAGCGCCTGTTCGGCGACATTCATCCGGTGAGGGTGGTGCCGGGGGATGTGCAAAACGGGGAGAAGATTGCCTATCTGCGGGAGGCCTGTCTGGCGGCAAAGGACTACAGTGAGGAGATCAGCCAGGTCAGCGGCAATTACCTGGAAGTGGACCACAAGATCCTCATAGCCACCAGCGAGGGGCTGTTCTGCCAGGACAGACAGATCCGTACCAGGGTCACCGTTTCCTCCATCGCCAGCAAGGACGGGGAGAACCAGACAGGAAGCAAAAGCCACGGCGCCAGAAAAGGACTGGAGCTGTTCGAGGAATTTGATCCCAAAGTTATGGGCGAAGAGGCCTCCAAACAGGCAGTCACCATGCTGCATGCGGGATATATCCAGGCGGGCACCATGCCCGTGGCCATTGAGAACGGTTTCGGGGGCGTCATCTTCCACGAGGCCTGCGGACATTCCCTGGAGGCATCCGCGGTGGCTCTGGGACAGTCCCAGTTCGCCGGAAAGCTGGGCCAGCAGATCGCCAATACAAAGGTTACCGCCATTGACGACGGCACCATCCCCAACTCCTGGGGCTCCGTCAACATCGACGACGAGGGAACGCCCGCGCAGAGGAATGTGCTCATCGAAAACGGCATCCTGAAAACCTATATGATCGATAAGCTCAACGGACGCAGGATGGGCATGGCCTCCACCGGCAATTCCAGACGCCAGAGCTATACCTATGAGCCCACCTCCCGTATGACCAACACCTACATAGCGGCGGGAGAGGATGAAGACAAGGATATCATCGCCTCCATCGAATACGGCCTTTACGCCAAGAGCATGGGCGGCGGCTCGGTAAACCCTGTGACAGGGCAGTTTAACTTTGCCGTGGACGAGGGCTATGTGATCCGGGACGGCAAAATCTGCGAGCCTGTCCGCGGCGCCAGCCTCATCGGCAAGGGATCGGAGATACTGATGAATATTGACATGGTGGGAAAGAACGTGGAGAGGGCCCAGGGCATGTGCGGCGCTTCTTCCGGCAGCATTCCCACGGATGTGGGACAGCCGCTGATCAGGGTCTCCTCCATTGTAGTGGGGGGACGCTAGGGAGCTTCGCAGGAGAACTGACTGGACGGGAATATGTCCCGATGAAAGGCGGAATGAGAGGTTAAAATGACATATCAGGAATTTAAGGAAGCCGTGATCAGATACGCCGGGGAAAACGGGATCGCGGATTATGAGTTATATTACACGGAGAGCGAGTCTGCTACCGTAGAGATCTACCAGGAAGAAGTCAAAGGCTACAACACGGCGAACAGCATGGGCGTGTGCTTCCGCTGTGTCATAAACGGAAAGGCAGGCTATGCCTCCACGGAGAACCGCACGGACGAGGAGGCAAGGTCCCTGGTGCTCCGCGCATTGGACAATGCGGGCTCCATCGAGAGCGAGGAGAAAGCCTTTATCCATGAGAGAGGAGACCGGTACGCAGTGCTGGAAGACAGCAAGATAGCGCAGCCTACGGGCGCCGAGCTGACGGAGGCTGCTCTGGCGCTTCAGAGAGAGCTGTACGGGGCGGACGATAGAGTGGCCGACGGCACCCAGGCGTACATGGCCTACAGCGGTGAAAAGTACGCCCTCTATAATTCCAACGGCCTGGATCTGGAGGATAAGGTGGGCTGTTCCATCTGCTATGCCATCCCCCTGGTGGCGGACGGCGCGGAGATGTACAACAGCTTTGAAATGAAGTGGGGAGATCTGAAAGACTTTGACATAAAGGCCATCGCTGCGGACGCGGTGGAGGATGTGATATCCGGCATCGGAGCCGGCAGCGTGCCCAGCGGAAAGTACACCGTGGTCTTCTCCAACAAGACCATGGCTACGCTGCTGATGACCTATTTTTCCGTCTTCTCCGCGGAAGCGGCTCAGAAAGGGCTGTCATTGCTAAACGGAAAAGAGGGGGAAAAAATCGCGGCCGACTTTATCACGATTGTGGACGATCCCATGTATCATGACAGCATGATAAAGAGGACCTTTGACGGAGAGGGCGTGGCTGCCTACGCAAAGAACGTGGTGGAGAACGGTGTCCTGACAACCATGCTTCACAATCTGAAGACAGCGGCCAAGGCGGGCGTGAAGTCCACCGGAAATGCCGGTAGACCCTCCTACGCATCCGTCATCGGCGTAAGCCCCTTTACCTTTTATATCCGGCCCGAAAACGGCACCCAGGAGAAGACGAAAGAGAAAGTGCCGAAAGGTCTGCTGCAGAAAGCGGAGAGCGGCATATATGTGACCGAGGTGACAGGCCTCCACGCAGGCGCCAACGCAGTCACGGGAGATTTTTCCCTGTCCGCCAAGGGCTTTATGATCACTGAGGGAGAGAAAGGCGCCCCCGTCAAGAACTTTACGGTATCCGGCAATTTCTTTGATTTATTGAAGAATGTGGAGACTCTGGGAGACGACCTGGATTTTGTCCAGGGAAAGTTCGGCTCTCCCTCTGTGCTGATCCGCAATCTTGCCATTGCCGGGGAAGCGGACAAATAACTTCCGGGCTGTCCGGGACCACGGGAACCCGGGAATATTCAGAAATTGGAAAAGCGTGTGGCGGCAATTGCTGTCACGCGCTTTTTTTAAATTTTATTTATAGTTATTTAATTGTATTTCCTGCAAAAAAGTTTAAAATGTTACATAGTGAGCGGAGGATTGTCGGGGTCGGTTTGTGAGGAGGAAAAGGTATGAGAGAAAAGCTGCAGCGTTTTATGTGGGGGCGTTATGGGACGGACCGTTTCAATCAGTTTCTGATGTTTGTCGCCATTGTGTGCCTGCTGATCTCCTTTTTGGGAGGCGGGGTGTTCTATCTGCTGGCCACGGCAGTGATGGTATACGCGTACTTCAGGATGTTCTCCAGAAACGTAAGCAAGCGCTCCCTGGAGAATCAGTGGTATCTCAAGCGGGAGATGAAAGTCAGAAGCTTTTTCATCAGGAAAAAGAAAGAACTGTCACAGCGTAAAGACTACCATATCTATAAATGTCCCAACTGCAGGCAGAAGATCCGCGTGCCGAGGGGAAAGGGCAGGATTGCCATCACCTGCAGGAAATGCGGAAACGAGTTCGTCAAGAAGAGTTGAGAATAGATTCCGGGATGTCCGTGGAGGTCTGAGATGTTCGGATATATTACTGTAAACAAAGCTGAAATGAAGTTCAGGGAATTTGATGTGTATCAGTCTTATTACTGCGGCATCTGCCGGGAGCTGAAAAGGAAATACGGTGTCTGGGGACAACTTTCTCTGAGCTATGACATGACGTTTCTGGCCGTTCTGCTGACAGGGCTCTATGAGCCGCAGACGCTTCGGGGAAGCTGCAAGTGCATCGTTCATCCCTTTGAAAATCATCCCACAAGGAATAATATCTTTACGGAGTACGCGGCGGACATGAACATTTTGTTTGCCCATTACAAATGCCGGGATGACTGGGAGGATGAGAAGAAATTCCTCAAGTACGCCTTTGGCAGACTGCTGGAGGCAAAGTCCGGGAAGCTTAAGGAGATCTACGCGGAGAAGATTCGGACCATAAATTTGCTGATGCAGAACTTTTCCGACGCGGAGAAAGACAACAGCGCGGATATCGACGTCCTGGCAGGCCTGTTCGGCAGGGTGATGGCGGAGATCATGGCGGCAAAGGAGGACGAGTGGGCCGAGAATCTGCGCAGGCTTGGATTTTTCCTGGGGAAGTTTATCTATCTGTGCGACGCTTACGAGGATGTGGAGGAGGATATCCGGAAAGGAACGCCGAATCCCCTGAAGCTTCGATATTCCAACGCCGATTTCGAGGAGGAGTGCAGGATGATCCTGACCATGATGATATCGGAGTGCTGCAAGGAATTTGAGAAGCTTCCGATTCTGGAGAATGTGGAAATTCTCCGGAACATTCTCTACTCCGGCGTCTGGGGCAGGTATGAGGCTGTCCGGGAGAGAAGACAGCAGAAACAGGCGAAAACGGCCCCAGCAGGTCCGGAATCGTGACGGACTCATTTTAAGGAGTGATGGGCGGGTATCTGTCCGGGAAACGAGGAAAACATGTACGATCCTTACAGTGTGTTAGGCATAAGCAGAAATGCTTCTGAGGAAGAGATAAAAAAAGCATATAAGGCCCTGAGCCGAAGATACCATCCCGATGCCAATATGAACAACCCAAACAAGGCCCAGGCGGAGGAGAAGTTCAAGGAGATCCAGGCTGCTTACCAGCAGATTATGAAAGAGCGCACTTCAGGATACAGCGGCAGCTACGGCGGTTCCGGCTATGGAAGCGGGTACGGCAGGGGAGGCTCCGGGTCCTATGGAGGCTTCGGCGGGGCGAACGGCGGCCAGGGAGGCGCCTCTTTCTGGGGCTTCGGCGGGCCTTTCGGCGGCCAGGGGATGGACACGGGCTATGAGGAGAACAATTACATCCGTTCCGCGGGCAATTATATCCGAAACGGCTATTACAGGGAGGCCAGGACCACCCTGGACGGTATGAGCGAGAGGGAGAGAAGCGCCAGATGGTATTACTACAGCGCCATCGCCCATTCCGGGCTGGGCAACAATGTGGCGGCGCTGGAGCATGCAAAGCGAGCCCTGAGCCTGGAGCCGGACAATGGGGACTACCGCAGTCTGGTGAGGCAGTTCGAGAATGGCGGCAGCTGGTATGAGCAGCGGCAGGCCCAGTACGGCTATCCCACTTTCGGCGTAGGAAATCTCTGCGCCAGATGGGCCTGTACCTTTATGATGTGCAACATGTGCTGCTTTGGGGGAGGATGCTGCGGAGGCCACGGAATGTACTATTATTGAGGGACTGCTTTAAGAGAGTTTTATGGTACTTATAATTTCATACAATAGAATCTAAAGACAGATTCTATTGTCAAAGTGCTATAATTTGTCTGTTCAAAGCTGTTGACAAATGAGGATCAGGGCTTTATCCTAAGATAAGGAACGGAACGTATGTTCTAAAGGAGGGCGCGGCGATGAGGAGAGAACGGGCAGATATAAGGCTGTGGCAGAGAGGGAAAGCGTCTGCCGCAGCTTTTATGCGCTCATACCCTTACAGGCACCCGGGGCGCCGTAACTTTAACTATAAAAGTCCCTGCGCCATTGCGACTAAACTCCGGGACTTTGTTGCTGTGAGAGGCGAAGACGTGAACAATAACAGTTGCATGGGAGTTTAGAAATAAATGACAGGAATCGCATGACATTTGGAAGAAATAGGGGTATACTTTCAGTAGGAAAAAATCAGAAAGGAGCTTCCGAAAATGTCATTTATTCCAAAACCACAGGAAATCTATAAGCATTTTAAGGGGAATCTGTATCAGGTGACGGCTGTTGCGGAGCATACCGAGACGGGAGAGCAGCTGGTGATCTATCAGGCGCTCTACGGAGATTTTAAAATCTATGCCAGACCGCTGCACATGTTCGTAAGCAGGACGGACAGGGAGAAATATCCCGATGTGCAGCAGGAGTTTCGCTTTGCGCTGCAGGGGCCGGAGGCCGCAAGGCAGCAGGCCGAGACCGAGCCGGAAGACGAAAGGGCTCCGGGGGACGCGGCGGGGCACGGTACGGCAGCGGCCGGCGCCGGGGACGCTGATCCGGCAGGGGCCGAGAGCTGCGGGAGTCCGGATGGGGCGGATGGGGCGGCCCTGTGCGGGGCGGAGGCGCAGCCTGCGGATGAGAGAGAGCTGGACCCGCTGGTGCTGGAATTTCTGGATTCCGACAGCTACGAGCAGCGTCTGAACATTCTGGCGGGACTCCACCACAGGATCACGGATGAGATGATTACCACCATGGCAATCGCCAGCGATATCGAGATCGACGACGGGGACATTGAGGAGCGGTATGAGGCGCTGAGGACCTGTCTGCTCACTTTGAACAGATACGAGTGCAACCGGCTGCGGTAAGCCTTGTTTCTTCCTTTTCCATGGGCCGGACGGCGCAGGCGGGATGCAAAGAGACAGGGCGGACGGGCGTCTGCCGGGTCTGGCCGCTGCGCGGACAGGGAGAGGAGGGGCATATGGCATATGAGTTGGACAGTAAAATGGTGATAGGGGTGTCTTCGAGAGCCCTCTTTGATCTGACTGCAGAGAACGAAATCTTTGAGAGGCAGGGGCTGGAGGCGTACTGCAGCTATCAGGTGGAGCATGAGCAGGATATCTTAAAGCCCGGGCCGGGCTTCGGCCTGATCAGATCCCTGCTGAAGCTGAATGAATACAGGCCAGGGCAGGCGCTGGTAGAGGTCATCATCATGTCCCGCAACAGCCCGGACAGCTCGCTCCGGGTCTTCAATTCCATCGCCCATTACGGACTGGACATAACCCGCTCCGTGCTGGTCAGCGGCGCTTCGCTGGCTCCGTATCTGACCGCTTTCCGCACGGATCTGTTCCTCTCGGCCTATGAGGACGATGTGCAGAGCGCCATTGACAGCGGCATTGCGGCGGGCATCATCTGTACGGAGCACAGGACACAGGAGATTTCGAGGCAGGGTGCGGCATCGGAGCCAAGCGGCGGACGGGGCCGGGTGATTTCCATGCCGGCGCGGGTTTGCCCCCAGATTCGCATTGCCTTTGACGGGGACGCGGTGCTATTTACGGACGAGTCGGAGATGATCTTTAAGGAAAAGGGGCTGAGCGCCTTTGAGGAGAACGAGCGCAGCCGCGCCAGAGAGCCCCTGGCGGAAGGGCCTTTTGCCAAATTTTTAAAGAAACTTTCCGATCTGCAGCGGGAGCTGGGAGCGGAGGACTGTCCCATCCGCACGGCGCTGGTCACTTCACGCTGCGCTCCGGCCCACGAGCGCGTCCTGCGCACCATGCGCTCGTGGAACGTGCGGATGGATGAGGCGTTTTTCCTGGGGGGCCTGGAGAAGCGGGACGTGCTGAAAGCTTTCGGCGCACAGATATTTTTTGACGACCAGTCAGTACATACCGCAAATGCCGCTCAGTCCGTTCCTGCGGCCAGGGTGCCTTACGGCCGGGCGGCCAGAGGAGGCCCCGGGGAGGAAAGGCGTTTGGGGGATGGGGCCGGGCGGGCATGAGACAGGCCGACAGGAGTCGGGGCATTGTCCGGCCGGAAGAAATACGGTATAGACAAGGAGATAAGATTTTCCGGATGGAATATAAACATATCATAAAGGGACGCTTTCTGGAGCGTCCCAACAGATTTATCGCCCGGGTGGAGATAGACAATGACGGGGAGCCCAAGGCAGAGACCGTCCATGTAAAGAATACCGGCAGATGCCTGGAACTTCTGCAAAGGGACGCCTGCGTCTATCTGGAGAAGAGCGGGAATCCCGCGCGCTCCACGGCATATGATCTTGTGGCAGTGCAAAAGGGGGAGCGCCTGGTGAATATGGACTCTCAGGCCCCCAACCGGGCCGTGGAGGAATGGCTGAGGGGCGGCGGCTTTCGGCCGGACGTAACCCTTGTGAAGCCCGAGGCCAGGTACGGCAGTTCCCGCTTCGATTTTTACGTGGAGGCAGGGGGAGAGAGGATATTCGTGGAGGTCAAGGGCGTTACCTTAGAGGAGGAGGGAGTCGTGCGCTTTCCCGACGCGCCCTCGGAGAGGGCGGTAAAGCATGTGGAAGAGCTGATCGCCGCCAGGAGAGAGGGATACCGCGCCTTTGTGCTGTTCATCATTCAGATGGAAGACGTGCTGTATTTTACCCCGAATCGGGACACTCACCCGGAGTTTGCCCTCGCCCTGGAGAAAGCCTCACGGGCAGGGGTGGAAATCCTTGCTTACGACTGCAGAGTCACGCCGGAATCCATGACGGTGAACAGTCCTGTTCCGATCGCTATTTCGGAGGAAGACGCGGCGGACATTCATGAAACCTTAAGAAAAAACTTAGGAAAGAATAAGCTTGGGGCTATATGCATTCCTCTTCTAAAATGGTATGATAAAAGCAGGCGCATATTGCCCTGGCGGGAACTTCCCACCCCTTACCGGGTATGGGTATCGGAAATCATGCTACAGCAGACCAGAGTGGAGGCCGTAAAGC
>ERZ808051.1654-NODE-1654-length-13767-cov-11.503652_pt1 | contig 13767 bp, 17 predicted proteins | sample MGYA00380199_ERZ808051 | MGnify/ENA primary metagenome ERZ808051 (study PRJEB31490, sample SAMN06133391) | mouse gut metagenome | isolation source: J11 | host: mice | place: China: Chengdu | collected 2015-05 ...
GCGTAAACCCTCGGAGAGCCCACGTCGGCACTTTGCAACGCGAAGCGGTGAAAGTGTCAGAGTGGGTCATATACTTGATAAAAGTATATGATTGCATTTGCGGCGGCGACAAAATTAACCGTCCGGGAATAAATTTAGGCAAACACATTGACTTAGCGGCGTCGGTAAGTGTATAATATTAGCGACCCCATAAAGTGAGGTGATGAATTTGGGGAATAAAAAAATGGGGCGCCCGACCGATAACCCGAAAGATATTTCCTTAAAGGTTCGGCTTGATAAAGATACGGCAGAAAAACTGGATGAATGTGTCCGTATTCTGGAAGTATCGAAAGCCGAAGTTGTTAGACAAGGGGTACAAAAGGTTCATGGCGACCTAACACAAAAATAGTGTAAGAAGCGGCGCACTCTCGCCAAAGTATGCCACCGCTTCTCACGGCGCTCTTACCTTACAGGCAGACCGCGTAAATATTATACACTGCGCGGCTCCGTCTGACAAGGTTTTGTGCGCAATATCAAACGAAAGGACGGAAACGAATGGGAAAAATTTTAGAGGCAATCGCAACAGACCACCTTTGCGTTGAGCCAGTGATTTATGAAGGGGATTCCAAATTTAACCGGGCAAGAAACCGGTACTGCACCCTCGGAGAAAAGCTGATGGCGAAACTCAATGAGGAAGAACGAAAAATGCTGGATGACTACAGCGCGGCACAAAGCGAAGAAAGCGTTCTCTATGGGATTGACCGTTTTGTTAAAGGCTTCCGGTTAGGGGTACTTATGATGATTGAGGTCATCTCTGATGAAGATGATTTAGTTCTCCATGAGGGGGAAAGCGTATGAGCATTTTAGAACGCCTTTACGATGGAAAAGTCTACCCCTGTGAAGAAATCCTTCCACAAAACTACGCGGAGTACCGTGCTATTTCTGGACAAGTGGGAAATGATTATGAATACCTTTTAAAAGAATTATCACCAGAACAGCTTAAACGGTTTGAGGAAATGGACAAGGGAAGGACAAAACTTTCCACTATACAAGCCTACGCCAACTTTGAGTATGGTTTCAAGTTGGGTGCAATGCTGATGAATGAAGTTTTCAGCAATCATCAAGAAGTAAAAGAATAGACAGCCAGACAACAGAAGAAACGGTGCGCCTGAGCGTGCCGCTTCTCCTATCCAACCGGTCAAGGTACGGGTCGTATTTCCGCCGCTCTGCTCTGGAAATCTCCACCCTTTCCCCCTTGACCGTCTGGATTTTTGCCGTGCTATGGCTGCGCCGAAAACGGGGAACAGGAAAAAGAACTGTTTCCCGTTTTTCGTCCCAACCATTGTACGGCAAAACCGGCTCCGCTGGTGTACTGGCGGCGGGAGTTTTCCTGCGGTGGCTCTGCCCCCACACCCCCGACCTCCTCCAAAGAACAGAATAAAAGACGATTCAAGCCCTGTAACGGTTGCTAGCGCTGTTATAGGGCTTTTTATATAGATAACTGAAAGCAGAATGAAAAGGAGTGAACGACTTATGAAAGAAATCAAAACCTTGTCCGTCATTGACGGGAAAAGCCTGTTAGGGCTGGACGTGGAACCGCCTAAATTTATCATTGCCGGGCTTATGCCGGTGGGGTTGCATATCTTATCCGGCAGCGCCAAAATCGGGAAGTCATGGCTTTCTTTATGGCTCTGCCAGCAAGTGTCCACTGGCGGGAAGGTATGGGAGTTTGAAACGCGCAAATGCGGGACGCTCTACCTGGCATTGGAAGATACCATTGACCGGCTCCATTTCCGGCTCTCCCACATCACCGACGACGGCTCGGAACAAAGCTATTTTGCCACGGAAGCGGATAACCTGTCCGGCTCCCTGATACCACAACTTGAAACCTTCATGGCGGCTTATCCAGACACGGGGCTTGTGGTGGTTGACACGCTCCAACGGGTACGCGGGGCGGTGAATGATAAGAACGCCTATGCCAATGACTATGACGAAATCGGGCGAATCAAGTCCTTTGCTGACCGCTTCAAGATTGCCGTGCTGCTGATTCACCACGTCCGCAAGATGCCGGACAGCGACCCCTTCAACATGGTTTCCGGCTCGGTAGGGATAATCGGCGCGGTTGACAGTATGTATGTGCTGGAAAAGGACAAACGGACAGCCAACAAAGCGACCCTTCACGTTACCGGGCGCGATATAGAGGATATGCAGCTTTTACTGGAATTTGACCGGGATATGACCGTCTGGCGGTTCGTGTCCTATCTTTCCGGGGAGCCGACAGCCGATACACTCACGCCGGTTCTGGTGAAGTTCCTTTCCAGTAAGAAAACATTCAGCGGGACAGCTACGGAACTGTTAGACAGCCTGAAAGGGATAGACAGCAGCGTTTCCTGCTCTCCCAACAGTTTAACCCGGCTGCTGAAGGAACGCGCCCTGATACTGGAAAAACAGCACCATATCTGTATGGGCTTCACCCGGACAAAGAGCGCCCGCCTTGTTTCCCTCTCTATGGGTGACGATGACGATAAAAATATATATAGGGGTGCGGAAGGGATACCGTCATCTACGGCGGGTGACGATACCCCCAAAACAGGGGTACATAGATAAATACCGTCATCGTCATCAGACAGGCGGCAACAGGGGGCAGATGTTACGCAATAGGGGCTGAAAAATGCTTGATTATAGGCATTTCCAGCCCCTTTTCCATGCCCGGTGGGGTTTTATACCAACTGCCCCCAAAACGGGCTTCTAAAGCGTAACATAGCCCCGGAAAGGAGCATTTATGGGAAAGACTGACCGCTGTGTTGTGCGGAACAAAGCCTACCGCAAAGCCGGGCTTGGAATCCGGGAACGGCACAACGAACGCAAGAACAGCGGCTATGCAAACACGGACATTGACCGGGCGCGCGCTGCCCTGAACGTGCATTTCAAGCGCTGTGAGGGAAGCTATGCGGAAACATTTGAGCGTATGGTGGAAAACGGCACAATCAGCACAAGGGGGCTGAAACAGGACGCTAAAGTAGTTGACGAAATGGTGTTTGACGTGAACTCCGCATATTTTGAGCGGAATGGCGGCTATGCGTATGCAAAGCGATTCTTTGAGGAAGCCTACCGGCTGGCAGTGAAGGAAGCCGGGGGTGAGGAATATATCCTCTCGGCAGTCATGCACGCGGATGAACGGAACCGGGCGCTCTCTGAACAGCTTGGGCGCGACATCTACCACTATCATCTCCATGTGGTGTATGTGCCGGTGGTGGAAAAGGAAGTCAAGTGGACAAAGCGCTGCAAAGACCCGGCTCTTGTGGGGACGACAAAGGAAGTGATTCATCAGGTCAGTCATAGCAAGAAATGGGCGTCTGAAAAGGCGCTGGATAAAGAAGGGAACATTCAGCGGGACGAAAACGGGAAAGCCCTCCTAATCAACGCCTATTCCCTCCTACAAGACCGGTTTTTTGAGCATATGCAGGCGGCAGGATTTAAAGACTTTGAGCGCGGGGAACGTGGCAGTACAGCGGCACATCTGGGCGTGCTGGAATACAAGATAAAGCAGGACAAGGAGCGACTTGCCGGGCTTGCCGGTGACGTTGCCGACAAAGAGGAACAGGCGGCGGCTCTGGATAAAACCTTGAAGCAGAAAGGCAAGCAATTAGCCGGGCTGGACAAACAGCTTACGGTCACGGAGAAAGCCAGCGCAATGTATAGCGAACTGGAACGCATGGGAAAGAAGAACCTTTGGGGACACATGGAACTACTCCCGGAAGAATTTAAGAAGCTGCTGACCCTTGCAAAGTCCGGGCTTGCGTCACAAGGGAAACTCCTTGAATTGCAACGGCAGCTTACCGAAGCGGTGAAGGGGCTGGAAATCTACCGCACCCGCTGGCAGGACTTAAAAGGCAGGACAAAAGACTATATGGAACTGGAACGGCTGCACCCGGAACAGACAAGGAAGGCACTGGAAAGCCTGAAAAGGCTGGAAAAAGAAACCTCCGCGCCCGCCCCTACCCTCAATAGGAAGCAGCAACAGGAGCGGTAACACCCTACCTGTTCTTTGGATGAGGTCGGGGGTGTGGGGGCAGAGCCACCGCATAGCACTAACGCCGCCGGTACACCAGTGGAGCCGGTTTTGCCGTAGAATGGAGCGGACGACAGCGGGAAACAGTTCTTTTTCCTGTTCCCCGTTGTCGGCAGCGCAATGGCACGGCAAAAATCCAGACTGTCAAGGGGGAAAGGGTGGAGATTTTCAGAGCGGAGCGGCGAAAATACGACCCGACCCTTGACTGGCTGGATAGGCGGAACGGAAGGGAAAGACAAAAACTTGAATCAGCAGAAAGGAAATCTAAATGAATAAAGCAGATACAACAACTATCACCACAAGACAGGAAGCGCCGCGGCTTATCCGGCGGATAGGCACGACCACTTATGAGGTATCTATACATTTCAGTGATACCAGCAAGGAAACAATGGCTGATAAAATCAAGAGATTGATTGAACAGGACATTCAGCTTGTGTAACGGTAAATATGTCCTTGACACACCGTCCGAAAAGGTACGGTCCTGATCGAAGTGGGAAAGCTGCTAAGCCGCGGCACGCCGAAACTGGATAAGGACGGGAAACCGGTCAGGGGAAAGAATGGAAAAACCGTGTATGAGCCTTATAAGATCAAGGTTTTCAATACGATCAATTTTTCAAAAAGTATGCACTATAACCCTTTTGCCTACATCCACAATGAGAAGGACATTCTGAAACTGGTAACGGTGCTGATTGCAAACACCAAAGGGGAAGGAAAATCCGGCGACGATTTTTGGGTCAAGGCCGAGACCCTGCTGTATACGGCGCTGATCGGCTATATCTATTATGAGGCCCCGACAAACGAGCAGAATTTTTCCACCCTGGTAGAAATGATAAACGCTATGGAGGTCCGGGAGGACGACGAAAGTTTCAAAAATGCCGTTGACCTTCTCTTTGATGCGCTGGAACAGAAAGACCCGGACCACTTCGCCCTCCGTCAGTATAAGAAATATAAATTAGCGGCGGGTGATATATGCTCTAAATGACTTCTTAATCACGAGATTTTCTCATGGTTAGTGAAGAACCCATTTAGAGCATATTTCATGTAAGGAGGCAGACGCTATGACGAAAACCAAGATTACCCCGCTGTACGAGAGGCTCTCCCGTGACGATGAACTCCAAGGTGAGAGTAATTCCATCAGCAACCAGAAATCCATGCTGGAAGATTACGCCCGCCGCAACGGTTTTCCCAACCCGACCCATTTCACGGACGATGGAATCTCCGGAACCCGGTTCGACCGCCCCGGATTCACCGCCATGATGGAGGAAGTGGAAGCCGGGAACGTGGAGGCAATCATCATCAAAGACATGAGCCGTCTGGGACGTGACTATCTCAAAGTCGGCCAAGTCATGGAAATCCTGCGGCAGAGAGGCGTCCGGCTGATCGCCATCAATGACGGAGTGGACAGTGCCAACGGAGAGAATGATTTTACCCCGTTCCTGAACATCATGTATGAATTTTACGCCAGAGATACCAGCCGCAAGATTAAATCCGTGTTCAAGGCAAAAGGCATGAGCGGCAAGCACCTGACCGGCACGGTTATTTACGGTTACTTGTGGGACGAAAAGCGGGAACACTGGATTGTGGACGAAGAAGCCGCTGACGTGGTGCGCCGGATATTCGCTATGACTTTGGAAGGATACGGCCCCTACCAGATTGCTAACCGGCTGTCACAGGAAAAGATTGAGATACCTTCCCTGCACCTCTCCCATTACGGGGAGGGCGTGAATCAGTCCAAGACGTTTAAAGACCCTTATGGCTGGGGTTCTTCCACTATCGTCAATATCCTGAAAAAGCGTGAGTATTTAGGCCATACCATCAACTTCAAGACCCGCAAGCACTTTAAGGACAAGAAAAGCCATTACGTTGACGAAAACGAATGGGTAATCTTTGAGGACACCCACGCCGCCATTATCGACCCGGAAACCTTTGAGAATGTGCAGAGAATCCGTTCCAACGTGAAGCGTTACCCGGACGGCTGGGGAGAAGCCGCCCCACTCACCGGCCTGCTCTACTGCGCTGACTGCGCCGGCAAGATGTACGTCCACCGCACCAACAACGGCAAGCGTATCTCACAGTATACCTGCTCCCAATACAGCAAGGTTCCGGTTGGTGTCCTCTGCTCCACGCAACACCGAATCAATGAAAGCGCTGTCCTGACACTGGTTTCCGATATGCTCCGGGCGATTGCGGAGTATTCCAGAAATGACCGGGCAGAGTTTATTAAAGCGGTTCAGGAAACCCAGGCCGAGCAGCAGGCCAGCGATATCACCAGAAAACGGAAACGGCTGGCGGCGGCACAGAAACGGGCCGGGGAACTGGAAAAACTGATATGCAAGATTTATGAGGACAATGTGCTGGGCAAGCTGCCGGACGCAAGATACGCCGCCCTGGACGCACAGTACGCAAAGGAGCAGGAATCCCTTTCCGGCGAGATTACTGAACTGGAAAAGGCAATCGCTGGATATGAGCAGAGCCGGAAATCAGCGGAGAAATTTATTGCCCTTGTTGACAAGTATGAGAATTTTGACAACCTGACTACTACCATGCTGAATGAATTTGTGGAGAAAATCCTTGTCCATGAGCGTGACCGGAAAGGCAGCATTGAAACCACGCAGGAGGTTGAGATTTACTTCAATTTTGTCGGAAGGTATATACCGCCCCATTTCGGGGAAGTGAATCTCACGCCGAAGGAACTGGAAGCCCTGCGGAAGAAAGAGGAACGCAAGGACAAGCTGCACCAGGCGTATCTCCGGCGCAAGGCCAACGGGACACAGAAACGGTACGAGGATAAAATCAAGGCAAAGAAAAAGGCTGAAATCGAGGCGAAGAAAGCCGCTATCCATGCCGAGGATATGGAAAACGGCGTGTTTATCCCGGCCAGCAGCCTGCCGAAGAAAGAACCCCAAAAAGCGCCAATGCCAGCCAAAGCCGCTATGTAGGCGGCTGGCATACCACAGAAAAGACAAGGAGGCATACACATAATACATTAAAGGCGCAGGCAGAGGAAATCATACAAAGTGAACTGATTTGTGATTGATGGAAGGGAGAAAGAGGAATGTTGACTTTTGAGAAAGTATTAAATGTATTTAGCGATTACCTTCAGCAAGACCCGCTTTATGAAGTTGTTCTTACCAGCCATGGATATACCTTGATGGCATGGGAGCCGGAAAGGAATGAATGGTATCAGGCGGAACTTATGGAAACGCCGGAAATGTTATTGGACGCCCTGCTGGACGCTTATGCCGGTTTCCTGGAAGATCAGATAACGGAGAATGACAGAGAACTGAATCCATCAGAAGAAGCGGAAATAAAAACAAGGTGTAAAATATTACAAGAACAATGCCAGTCAAGTTGACAGCCAGGAAATGGAGAACACGGGTTATGTGTTCTCCATTTCCTGCGGCCTTTCTATCTCTGCAATCTTCTTGGCTGTTGCGGTCACAATCTGTAGCCCGTTGTCACTCATGCTATCCAGCAATGCATCCAGCTGTAACCGCCGGGTATCCTTCCCCGCTGGCTTGTCTAAGAGGAATTGGTCTACGGATATATTGTAGCGGAGCATAAGCTCAAAGAAAATCTGTAAACTTGGGTGCTGCCCCTTGTTCTCTATGTTCGCAAGGTAGCGCGGCGAGATAAACATTTCGTCGCTCACTTTCTTGCGGCTCTCCTTGCGCCCTATCCGCGCCGCCTTTATCGCTGCCCCAAAAGCTTTGAAGTTGTATTTTGGTCCTGGTCTTTTTGCCATAGTTATTCACCCTCTTACATTTTACTGTTCACCTTTCTTCTTGGATATGTCTATACTGTTCTATCAGTTAGCCAAAATAATTCATAAAATGTAATCGAGAAAATTTTGTGTTCTTTATGAAATCTTCAAAAACATCAGCTATTCTTTTCCCATAATCAAAAGAAAGGACAGTACAGACTATGGAAATGATTTTGAAAACAACAAACCTCTGCAAATCTTTCAGCGGGCAAACAGCCGTAAACAACATATCGCTGAACATTGAAAGAAACTCCGTCTATGGACTATTGGGACCGAACGGTGCCGGGAAATCTACGACGCTCAAAATGATTACGGGCATTTTGAAACCGACCTCTGGGAATATCGAATTTGACGGTCACGCATGGAAACGCAGCGACTTAAACCATATCGGAGCGTTGATTGAAATGCCGCCGCTTTATGAAAATTTGACCGCCTATGAAAATCTGAAAGTAAGGACTACTATTTTAGGACTGACAGATAAGCGGATTGACGAAGTGCTGCAAATCGTCCGACTGACGGAAACAGGCAAGAAACGAGCCGGACAGTTTTCTCTTGGTATGAAACAGCGTCTTGGAATTGCGGTTGCATTACTAAACAACCCGAAACTGCTCATACTTGATGAACCAACCAACGGGCTTGACCCGATTGGGATTGAAGAACTTAGAGAGCTTATCCGTTCTTTTCCGGCTAAAGGTATTACGGTTATCCTGTCCAGCCACATTCTTTCAGAAGTGCAGCAGATAGCCGACCATATCGGCATTATCGCGGGTGGCGTTCTTGGATATGAGGGAAAATTGAACACAAACGAAAATTTGGAACAGCTTTTTATGGACGTTGCAAAAAGCAATCACAGGGAGGGTTAAGGCATGAACTATCTGAAATCAGAACATTTGAAATTCAAGAGGACAATATCGAATAAACTGATTTTCATTGTTCCACTAATCACAGCTATTTTTGCGTGGCTTATGGGTGGATTTATGGGGTATCAGTACATGACGCTTTACTGGTGGTATGCGTTCTTGCTTCCGGGAGCAATCGCAATTTTGTGTTCTTTGTCACACAGAAAAGAAGAAAACGCCGGGAAATACTATTCGGTATTTTCTATGCCTGTAAACCTTTCAAGATTTGAATTTGCTAAGGGCATTATCTTAGTCGAAAAACTGCTTGTTTCAGCGATATTTTTAGCATTGCTTATTTCTATCAGTAATATCATTGCTCCGGCAACGGCAGTATATTCTCTTTTACACAGCATTGCAGGAAGTATCGGGATTATCCTTGCGTCTGTCTGGCAAATCCCTTTGTGCCTGTACTTAGCGCGCAAAACGGGAATGTTTGTGCCGATTGTGTTAAATACAATACTTGGAATTGTTCTATCTACTGCTACTGCATTAGGAAATACAATAGCATGGTGGTTTGTACCGTATTGTTGGGCGGCAAAACTGGCAGAGCCGCTTATGGGAATTGAAATAAACGGAACTTATGCGGGGAATTGTGGATTTTCTATATCCATTATAATTTCCATTGCGTTGTCAATACTCTTGTTCCTTATTTTGTCCTATGCCGACGCAAAGGATTTTTCCAAAGGGAGGTAGACGGAAATGGGTTTTATTTATGCGGTTCATTCTGAACAGGAAAAAACGAAGCATACATCATTTTGGGCTATCCATTTTTGTATACCTGCTATCGGGGCATTGTTATTTCTTGCTTACTATTCCCAGTATGGCAGCACAGCAGATAGTAAAAAGCTCAAAATGATATTGGAAATTACGACAACGTTTTTTCCATTGTTGATAAGCGTTATTGTCGGTCTGAATGTTGCACTGGAAGAAAAGGCTTCACACTTCCAAACGCTGCTTGCTGTACCGAACCGACGCAAAAATATGCTTGCAAAATTAGCTTATCTTTATGGTTCGGGGGTATTTGCATTGTTCTTTCTGTTCCTGCTGTTTGTGATTGGCATACATCTTTTGGGAATGGCTGATACAGTGCAGTTCGGAATGTTGATTGGAGCCGCCGCCGGGATGGCTTTTTGTAATTTGATAATATATATCTTGCACCTGTTCCTTAGCTTCAAATTTGGATTAGGGTTATCCCTGTTTTGGGGCGTGTTTGAAAGTCTGCAATGTATCTTATATAGCAATATTGAGCTGAAAGGTGTAGCCCGGTATATCCCCTTTGCATGGTCTATGAATTGGGTACAGGATATTTTGAGCCGACAGATTTTCAACTATGGAACGGAAAAAATATGGATTGCAGCATTAACAACAGGCGGCTTGTTACTGACCTTATTATGGTTTTCTCATTGGGAAGGACGGAAAAATTATGAATAAAAATAGAAAAATGGTTATCGTCTTGCTATTTGCTTTTGTTGTATGCTTTTCTCTTGCGGGCTGTTCTTTACAGGAAAAAATCAAGGAATATTCCAGTGATAAAGAGCAATGCTATCTGGACGCAGAGAATGTGACGCAATTCTCCTTTAAGGGAAACGACTATACGATTTTGGAGGACACCGTTTCTAATGGCGGGCTTGGGGAATGGACTGGATATATCCGGCAGCTTGCAGCGGTAGACGAAACAGGAAAAGTATTGCTTCAGGAAAACATAGAAGCTGCTACCTTTCGGACGTTGGCAGATTTAGCGAATAAAGCCCCGGAAGCTGCTTATATTATCCCATTCTTGAATGTGTACGCAGCCCCCAACGCTGACGATTATCTGATTGTAGATGTAAACGGAGGGTATCACAAAGCTGTTAGAAAAGAAAATGTCAAAGACACAGATACGGTCTTTGACTTCAAGGACACAGAGCAGTCTATGAGTGGAAAGTTTGAAACCAATCCCGAAAATGCAACGCAGCTCCTTTGTAACGGGATTATTTATCAAGTAACCTCTGATACCGTATCAAATGATGAATTGGGAAGCTGGATTGATATTCTTGCGGAAAGCGTTACATTCGATACGGAAACAAAACGCCCTTTGTCCAAAGAAGATTTGAACAAGATTGACTGGGACGGAAAAAACGCCGGACAGGGGCGGGAACAATGGTTTTACGCAGATGTTTACGAGATTTACGGTACGGATAAGACAGAAGCGGTTGCGGTAAAAATAAATAACCGCTACTATATTGCAGAGCAGAGATGACCGCTTTTCTGCCCTTGCGGATTGTGCTATAATACGAAAAGAGCAACGAAAGGAGGCGACACTATGGCAGCAATCCTTATGGTTGATGATGAACGGCCTATTTTGGAGCTTGTGAAAAATGGGTTGCAAAAAGACGGACATTTCATTACTGCCTATACGTCTGCCGCACAGGTTCCGCTTGATAAGCTGAACAGATACGATTTGATTATACTGGATATTATGATGCCGGATATGGACGGATTTTCTTATTGCAATAAAATCCGTTCATTGGTGGACTGCCCTATTCTCTTTTTGACAGCTAAGATAATGGAAAATGATATTACATTTGGGCTTGGCTTGGGGGCAGACGACTATCTGACAAAACCATTCCGCATTGCGGAGCTGCGGGCAAGGGTAAATGCCCACTTACGCCGGGAACACAGGGAACGGCATACCGCCCTTACCTTTGAACGGATAAAAATTGATTTGTCCGCAAAGGAACTGCGGGTAGATAATACACCCGTTCCCCTAACCAAAAGCGAATATCTGATTTGTGAATACCTTGCAAGAAATAAAGGACAGGTATTTTCAAAAGAACAGATTTATGAAGCTGTTTTCAGCTTGGAGGGCGACAGCGATAATTCTACTATTTCCACGCATATCAAAAATATCCGGGCGAAATTAAGCAAATTGGATATTCAGCCGATAGCGACAGTTTGGGGGATAGGGTACAAATGGGAATAAAAAAACCAACATCATTGAAAGCGTCTTTTTGGAAATTTTTATGTATGCTGCTGATTGGGCTAATGGTTTCGGTAGCTATTCCATTTAGCCTTATCCTTGCCGGAACCAGAATGGGCTTTATTACTTATGCGGATTATTCAGAACGCAGCGCAAAAAATCTTGTTCCAATTATTGCCGCAACGCCGGATTTAACAGATGTACAGCTTCCTATGGGGTGCAAATACCTCGTATTGGATAAGAATTATCAAATGCGGGAAACGTCTTTAGAGGGCGAAGATTTAGACAGGGCTATGGAGTATGCCCTATCTGGAAAGATAAACGAAAACCTCAACAAGCAGTATCTGTTCGTTACCCGCGAAAATGAATATGTGGTGCTTCAATATTACATTGGCTCACAGTTTATAAATGAATGGTTCTATCATCATTTTCCCTCACCGGAAATTTTGCTATATATCCTCATGGGGATAAACTGTATCGCGGTCTGCGTGATATTAACAGCGAAGTTTGCAAAAAATATGAGGGCGCAGCTCTCCCCGCTTTTTGAAGCAACAGAAAAAGTGGCAGAACAAAATCTTGATTTTGAGGTGGGACACTCAAAAATCAAAGAATTTGAAGATGTGTTATGTTCTTTCTCTGATATGAAAAATAATTTGAAATCATCTTTAGAGAAACAATGGAGTGCGGAACAATTACAAAAGGAGCAGATAGCGGCACTTGCTCACGATTTGAAAACGCCTTTAACTGTCATTCAAGGAAATATCGACTTGATAAGCGAAACGGAGCTTGACGACGAACAGCGGTTATATGCGGGGTATATTATAGAAAGTTCCGAGCAGATGGGCGTTTATATTAGGACGCTGATTGATATATCCCGTACAGTAGCCGGGTATCAGCTCAATTTGGAAGAATTTGATGTAGCTGATTATATGGAACAGATTGAAGCGCAAGCAAATTCATTATGCTTTACAAAAGAAATTTGTTTACACATGGAAACAGGGGCAGATTTAGGAACTTTCAAAGCGGATAAATTACTACTGGAACGGGCAATTATGAATGTGATAGGCAATGCGTTAGATTACTCTCCACCAAAAGGGACAGTCTATGTAGAGGTGCAAAAGCCAGACGATTTTCTACAAATCGCCATAATAGATGAGGGAACTGGTTTTACAAATGAGGATTTGCATCATGCAAGGGAGCAGTTTTTTATGGGCGACATCAGCCGAAGCTCTAATATGCACTTTGGCATGGGGCTTTATATCACAAACAGCATTGTAAAGCAACACAAGGGGGAACTTGCTCTTAAAAATTCCGATAAAACAGGCGGTGCAGAGGTTATAATAAAAATTCCATATTAGGATTTAATGGGCGATAGGAAACATCGCTCATTATTTTTGCAAATCTTTATGAAATCTTCAAAAATATTTCGTAGTATTTTAAAAGTGAACGATTGAACTTAAAGTCCACCATATAAAAAACGGCATGTTGTTGATTTTTCTGATTTGGCATAAGGGTGTAAAACTTACGATGAGATCATCGGTAAAATGACGAACACCTCAGAGGTTAAATTGAATTATATTGGCATCGCAATTTGCGGCAATAAAAAGCAGATTAACAAGTTGACAGGAAATATGCCTTTGTTAAGATAGGAGGAGAAATGGTTTATGAGAACTGAATGGGTACATTGTCCTGTTTGCGGAGCTAAAACCCGTGATAGGATTGGAGAGGATACTATTTTGAAGAACTACCCTCTCTATTGTCCGAAGTGTAAACAAGAAACATTGATAGAAGCAAAAAAATTCCAAGTAACCGTCATCAGAAAGGAAAACACATAATACGCAGAGCCAATAAACGAGTTGAATGAATCGTTCGTTGGCTCTTTCTTATGCCTAAACTATATAGTATTCCCACCTTCTGAAAAAATTATTCAAAAACTTTTTGGAAAGTATTGACAAACACTTATTTCATTCAGTACAATAAAATACTCTTTTATGAGAACCACAACCAATTACATATCTTCACAGAATTTTGGGGGTACGGCTTTGCACCGTACACGCCTGCGGTATGCGAAAAAGAAATACCGCCGTTGCCATTG
>ERZ808051.1658-NODE-1658-length-13743-cov-6.318528_pt1 | contig 13743 bp, 9 predicted proteins | sample MGYA00380199_ERZ808051 | MGnify/ENA primary metagenome ERZ808051 (study PRJEB31490, sample SAMN06133391) | mouse gut metagenome | isolation source: J11 | host: mice | place: China: Chengdu | collected 2015-05 ...
TTGCCCGAGGGTGGTTAAGGGGAAACCACAAAAATATCCCAAAAAAAATACCAGTCAGCCTTAACTGACTGGCATTACCCCCGAAGGAGTGCTTTTTTATCATTTGGCTTAGCCAATAATTAGAAGCGGTAAGTTACACCAGCTTTAACCATTGGGTACCAAACGTCGTCTTTTTGAATGTCATCACGAGCAGCTTTTTCGAACTCAGCGTTAGTTTCGCCGTTTTCACCAGTAACATCGTTTGATTTCACTGTAGCATCCATTTTACCCATGTATGCTGCGCCGATTTCACCGAACACACCCCAGTTTTGGTTGATGTTTGGACGGTAGCCCACAGTTAAGTAAGGAGCCAGTTTGTTTCTGTTTTCAACTTCAACTTTTACAGTATCGCCAGACTTTACAGTGTACTCAGTACCGTTAATTTTAACGTTAGCTGTAGAGCCAGCTTTAGGAGTTAATTCAGCTTTTAACTCATTGTCTGGAACTAGAATACCAGTACCGATAGTGAAGTTGTTAGCCCATGGACGTAAGTTAACACCAATGTATGGGTTGCTGAAGTCAGCGTCATATTTCATGTCGCCTTTGAAGTTACCCCAACCGTCACCTAGAGCTTTACCCCAGTTAATCCATGAGTCGCTAGCGTCTAAGTCTTTAGTACCGTCGTCGCTAAAACCGTTCCAACCAGCAGTTAGTTCAGTAGTTTCGTTAACACCCCAAGCGATGTTAGCACCGTAACCTAGAGTACCAATCTCAGCGCTTACAGCAGCAGGGTTAACTGCTTGGTTAAAGAAGCCTTTGCCTGAATCTAGAACGTTAGTACCAGTTTGTTGTACTGGCGCTTCAGTAACTACTACTACATCGTTAGCAGCTTGAGTGTTGTCAACAACTACTACGTCTTGAGCCATTGCAACTGATGAACCTAGTACTGCTGCTGCAACTGCTGTTAATTTAAAAAGTTTCATAACATCTCCAAAGTATATAACTTAATTGAACCTGATTAAGTGCCTAATAAACAAAAAAGCAATCCAAGCTATTTATACCTCTTATGTACTTAATAATAATGGTACACAATCATATAAAGGTAGCTCGAATTGCTCATCCATGAGACACCTTACAAAGGTTTCCCGATTTCCATGTGTGTATTAAACACTTTTTTACAATTAAAGTCATCCCCTAAAAGTTGCCTTTTAATAGGGATTCTGTAATTTTTGCTTACAATTTGTAAGTTGGGTTGCATTATACCCTGTCATACGACAGAAGCTTAATACTTTAACTCTGAACCCTTAAGTCATTCAAAGACGAAAAACCAAACACATCAGATGACATTAGTCAGCACATCCTTTACAATATGCAGCTGCCGAGAGGTGTTGCGCCAGTGAGTTTAATAACGACTAATGCCGCTATTATAGCATTTAATACTGCTTTAGTTAACTTAGATAAGACCCACTGTCAGGCTCGGTTAGCCTTAATATAGCTTTATATGATCTATATAAGTAGTAGCTACACAGATTTATCAGAGAATAAATCTCTGATAAGACCTATATTTTGATTTAATTCAATAGTGATTGTCTGCAACATGAATTTGTCGCATAAATAATCTAATAAGTTGAATTAACTTTATTTATACTCTTGTGTAGCGAATGGGCAAACAACGACACCTGCGTTTCTTTCACCTTAATTTTTTATCAATACCAAGGAGCTCGAGATGGACGCAGTGTCTAACATCGATTCAAAAACCAACCTAGAAAACTTCAGCGACTATAAAGTAGCCGACATCAGCCTAGCAGATTATGGCCGTCGTGAAATCTCGTTAGCTGAAGCTGAAATGCCAGCGTTAATGGGCTTACGTAAGCGTTATAGCGAAGCACAGCCTTTAGCTGGTGCTAAAATTCTTGGTTGTATTCATATGACCATCCAAACCGCGGTACTTATCGAAACCCTAGTGGCTCTAGGTGCTGAAGTACGCTGGACTTCATGTAACATCTTCTCTACTCAAGATCACGCTGCTGCGGCAATGGCTGCTAGCGGTATTCCTGTGTTTGCTTGGAAAGGCGAAACAGAAGAAGAGTACGAGTGGTGTTTACGTCAACAGTTATTTGTTGGCGGCGAAGAAAATGGCGAGCTTTGGGATGCCAACCTAATTTTGGATGACGGCGGTGACCTAACTGCTCTTATCCATAACGACTACCCACAAATGCTAGACACCATCAATGGTATTTCAGAAGAAACCACCACTGGGGTTCACCGTCTAATCGACATGCTTAATAAAGGCACTTTAAAAGTTCCTGCTATTAACGTAAACGATGCGGTTACTAAATCTAAGAACGACAACAAATATGGTTGCCGTCACAGCTTAAACGATGCCATCAAACGTGCCACTGATATGTTACTTGCCGGCCGCCGTGCGCTAGTTATCGGTTATGGTGATGTGGGTAAAGGTTCTGCTCAAAGCTTACGTCAAGAAGGTATGATTGTACGCGTTTCAGAAGTTGACCCAATTTGTGCGATGCAAGCCTGTATGGACGGCTATGAGCTGGTTTCTCCATACATCGATGGTAAAAACACCAACTCAGCAGAAGGCATCAACACTCGCCTATTACAAGATACTGACCTAATTGTAACCACTACTGGTAACTACCACGTGTGTGATAAGCACATGCTTGCTGCGCTAAAACCAGGTGCTGTGGTTTGTAACATCGGTCACTTCGATACTGAAATCGACACTCAGTTTATGCGTGACAACTGGAACTGGGTTGAAATCAAACCACAAGTTCACCAAGTTTACCGCTCAGAAGACCAAGGCGATTACCTAATCTTATTGGCTGAAGGCCGCTTAGTGAACCTAGGTAACGCTACCGGTCACCCATCACGCGTTATGGACGGCTCATTTGCTAACCAAGTACTGGCTCAAATGTACTTACACGAAGAGAAGTTCTCTGAGCTGCCAGCTGATGAACGTGCAAACGGCTTATACGTTAAAGTATTACCGAAGAAACTTGATGAAGAAGTTGCCGCCGCTATGGTCGCAGGCTTCAATGGTGTTATGACTCAATTAACATCAGAGCAAGCAGACTACATCGGTGTTCCTGTTGAAGGTCCATTCAAGCCTGATGACTATAAGTACTAACCTTAATACGTTTTAGTATTTAGCTTTAGACAATAAACTTATTACTATTAAAGGCTGAGGAACTCACTGGTTTCTCAGCCTCTTATTAGGGCGGTATATATTTTTTATCAAGGACAGGGTATGAATAAGCCACAATTTTCTTTCGAGTTTTTTCCAACCAAAACAGATGAGGGCATCACTAAGCTGTATCAAACTTTTGATACGTTAAATGAAATGGCGCCAAGCTATTTTTCAGTGACCTATGGTGCCGGTGGTACCACTCGTGAGCGTACACTAGGGATTGTCGCTGCACTGAAAAGCCGAGCCAACACCCCTATTGCCCCGCACATCTCTTGTATTGGTGATGACAAAAGCCAAATTGCAGAGCTGCTAGATTTCTACAAATCAATCGGTATTGACCGCATGGTGGCTTTACGTGGTGACCTACCTTCAGGCCAAGTAGGGATGGGCGAACTTCCCTTTGCCGTAGACTTAGTACGTTTTATCCGTGAACATTCAGGTGATCACTTTCAGATTGAAGTAGCCGCTTATCCTGAAATGCACCCACAAGCCAAAAGCTTTGACTCAGACATTCAAAACCTAGTTAATAAATTTGAAGCCGGTGCCAACTCTGCCATCACTCAGTTTTTCTATAACGCAGAAAGCTATTTATACCTACGTGATGCGTTAGAAAAACGCGGTGTCGATACTGACAAGCATAGACTGGTCGCTGGTATTATGCCAATTATCAACTCAACCAACTTAATTCGCTTCGCAGACAGCTGTGGCGCAGACATCCCTCGCTTCATTCGTAAACAGTTAGCCGATTACGGCGATGACTGTAAAGCCATTCGTGAGTTCGGCTTTGAAGTGGTCCACCGCTTATGTGAAGTACTTATCTCTGAAGGCGTACCCGCCCTACACTTCTACACCATGAACCGTGTTGAACCCAATAAGCGCCTAGTAGAATCTTTAGGCTTGACCTCTGCAAACACACAGGCTTAATCGCATGCGTCGTTTTTTCTTTAATCCGAACTTAGCCCCACTAAGTTCGGAATCCTCTACGACTACTTCTACTCCCGTCAGCTTAAGCCAGCTTCCTATTGGCAGTCTACTTAATTTGACGGATGACATTTACCACCATTGGTGCCGAGTTCTTCGTGCCAAAATTGGTGAGCAAAGCCTTATCTTTGATGGTCTAGGCGGGCAAAGTGTTATTGAGTTAGAGACTATTGACAAAAAGTCAGCTCAGGCCCGTATTGTGGCGCATGAGGATGATGACAATAGCTGTGATTTTCATAGCACCATAGCTATTGTTATGAGCCGCGGTGATAGAATGGATTATGCCATTCAAAAATCCACAGAACTTGGGGCCACAGCAATCCAACTTCTAACCAGCCAGCATGGTGAAGTACGCTTGAAAGCCAATCAGGTCGATAAAAAACTCAATCATTGGCAGCAGGTAGCAATATCCGCTTGTGAGCAGTGTGGACTGAACCGACCTCCTCTCGTTTTATCCCCCTTATCCATTGAGCAATGGTTACAGCAGGGACAAAGCGCCAGTGAGCCTCACAGTGATATGGCCTATTTAGTAGACAATGACTACTACCAGCAGTACTTCAATCAAACTGCCCTGCCTTTAGTGTTGGCGGTGCCTAGCCAAGAAGAGAAACAGCAGCTGAATATTAATGCTTCCATCGAGCAGCATTTCGCTCAAGCCGCTCAGGCCCAATCCAAACCCAGATTTGACATATTAATTGGTGCTGAGGGCGGATTATCAGAAGCAGAATACCTTCAAGCTCGTGACTTAGACTACCTACCTTGGCAGCTTGGCAACCGCGTCTTGCGTACCGAAACTGCCCCTGTGGTCGCACTAGCTACCTTACTTCACATCAGTGAAACCCGTTAATCATATATAGCTAATTGAGCTTAATTTTTAATTACACAAAGGCCGGTATGAATTGAATTCATATCGGCTTTTTGGTGTTTAAAAGCTCATATTTATTCTGAAGAAAACTGATTTTTCATAAAATCAAAATATTTTTTGTGACCCATAAGTCTGTGCCAGTGCTTGTAAAATAACGGCTTAGCATCTATCTTTTCACTTGGAAGTTTTTATAGGTGGCAACAAAATTTAATAAAGTTCAGGGAAGACTGGTCGTGATTAATTATGACCTTATTTGACTCTAAATCTCTCTCGCCCCTACTAAAAACAAATATTTTTTTAATTTCTTAATACTCTACCTTCAAGTTACTGCCGAATTATCGTGGGCAAGCATCAAATACTTAGCATCAAAATTTGCTAAGTTTGGTCCAACAACTCAAGCCATAATTTGTGCAGTCTAAAACCATAAGTAGTCAACTAAAATCATTCTTTAAAGGATAGTCTCATGCAATATAAAACTCCCCTTCGTGACATGCAGTTCGTTTTACATGAGCTTTTAGACAGTAGTGCCCACTATAAAAGCATCCCTCAGTTCGCTGAAGTAGAACGCGACATTATTGATAGCTATATTGAAGCCGCTGCTAGCTTTGCTGAAAATGAAATTGCCCCTTTAAACCGTAGCGGTGACGAAGAAGGCTGTACTTTCAACAATGGTGAAGTGACTACGCCAAAAGGCTTTAAAGAAGCATACAAGCAATACTGTGAGCTAGGCTTTGCAGCGCTTGCCGCTGAAGAAGAGTTTGGCGGTCAAGGCATGCCGTTCTCACTAGGCACTGTGGTTAACGAAATTATGGGCTCTGCAAACTGGTCATTCTCAATGTACCCAGGCCTATCGCATGGTGCCATCGCAACCATCGAACACCATGGTACTGATGAACAAAAAGCAACTTACCTAGAGAAAATGGTTACTGGTGAGTGGTCAGGTACCATGTGCTTAACAGAAGCACATGCTGGTTCTGACCTAGGCATTATCCGCACCAAAGCGGAGCCAAATGATGACGGAACTTACAGCATCACGGGTCAAAAAATCTTTATCTCTGCCGGTGAGCACGATATGACGGATAATATTATCCATATCGTTTTGGCTCGTTTACCAGGCGCGCCAGCAGGCACGAAAGGCATTTCATTATTCATCGTACCAAAAGTTAATGTTAATGAAGACGGCAGCTTAGGCGACCGCAACAACGTCACCTGTGGTTCAATCGAACACAAAATGGGTATCAAAGCCTCTGCGACTTGTGTGATGAACTTTGACGGCGCGAAAGGCTACTTGATTGGCCCAGAAAACCGTGGTCTAAACTGCATGTTCACTTTCATGAACGTGGCTCGTATCGGTACAGCAGTTCAAGGTTTAACCGCTTCTGAAATCGCATTCCAAGGTTCATTAGAATACGCCAAAGACCGTTTAGCAATGCGTTCACTATCAGGCGCTAAAGCCCCTGAAAAAGTGGCTGATCCAATCATCGTACACCCAGCTGTTCGTAACATGCTATTAACTGAAAAAGCATTCGCTGAAGGCGGCCGTGCTCTGGTTTACTATTTATCAATGTTTGCTGACATCGTTGCCAAAGGTACTGGTGAAGAGCAAGAGTACGCCGATCAAATGCTGTCTTTATTAACGCCAATCGCTAAAGCCTTCCTAACTGAAACGGGTTATGAAGCGGCTAACCACGGTGTTCAAGTATACGGTGGCCACGGCTTTATCTCTGAGTGGGGCATGGAACAAAACGTACGTGATACCCGTATTGCCTGCTTATATGAAGGAACCACTGAGATTCAATCTTTAGACCTATTAGGCCGTAAAGTATTGGGCTCACAAGGCAAAATGCTAGCGAACTTCACTAAAGTGATTCATAACTTCTGCAAAGAGCACGAAGCTGATGAGTCTATGGGTGAGTTCATTGCGCCACTAGCCAAGCTAAACAAGGAATGGGGCGAGCTAACCGCTCAAATCGGTAAACAAGCTGCCCAAAACCCAGATGCAGTTGGCGCAGCAGCTGTAGACTACATGTACTTCAGTGGCTATGTGACTTTAGCTTACCTATGGGCACGTATGGTTGCAGTATCTAAGCAAGCACTGGCTAACGGCACTACTGAAACTGACTTCTATGACGCTAAGATCAAAACTGCTCAGTTCTACTTCAGCAAACTATTGCCACGTACTCGCACTTATGTAGCGCGTATCGACTCAGGTGCTGAGCCTTACATGAGCATGAACGTTGATCAATTTGCCTTCTAATCAAAACTGTAACTGCTATTTAGTGTGACGAAATAATGCTACTATTAATTAGTAGCATTACTCACATTAAAACCGAATGACCCCATAAGTTAATCCCAAAAAATTATAGGAAATTGTATGGCTATTTATAATCCACCTCTAGACGAAATGCGCTTCATGCTAAACGACGTTTTTGACGTTGAAAAATTCTGGCAAGCCAACGAAAACTTGGCTCATGTTGACATGGATACCGTTAACATGATTCTAGAGGAAATGGCGAAACTTTCTAAAAACGTTTTACTTCCTTTAAACCGCAGTGGTGATGAAGAAGGTGCTACTTACCACGGTGACGGCGTTGTTACCACTCCTGCAGGCTTCAAAGATGCTTTCAAACAGTATGCAGAAGCTGGCTGGATTGGTCTAGGTGGTGATCCTGAATACGGCGGTCAAGGTTTCCCTAAAATGGTTACCATGTTGACTGAAGAAATGGTTTTCACAACCAACCAAGCCTTCGCTCTATACCCTAACCTAACCGTTGGTGCGACACTTTGTCTATTGGCTTCAGCTTCTGAAGAGCAAAAACAAACCTATCTTGAGAAAATGTACTCAGGCGAATGGGCAGGCACCATGTGCTTAACTGAGCCACATGCGGGTACTGACTTGGGTATTATCAAAACCAAAGCGGTTCCAAATGATGATGGCAGCTATGACATCTCTGGTACTAAAATCTTCATTACTGGTGGTGAGCATGACCTAGCGGATAACATCGTTCACTTAGTATTGGCCAAAACGCCAAACGCACCAGCAGGTTCAAAAGGTATTTCATTATTCTTAGTACCTAAATTCTTAGTAAATGAAGATGGCAGCCTAGGCGAGCGTAACACGCTAGCAGCCGGCTCTATCGAGCACAAAATGGGTATCAAAGGTTCAGCAACTTGTGTTATGAACTTTGATGGCGCTAAAGGTTGGATGGTTGGTGAAGAGAACACCGGTCTGGCTTCTATGTTCATTATGATGAACTATGAGCGTGTGACTATGGGTCTACAAGGCCTAGGTGGTACTGAGCTTGCTTACCAAAACGCAGCTGCATATGCCCTAGACCGTACTCAAGGCCGTAGTGACCTTGGTGTTCAAAACCCAGACAAAGCTGCTGACAGTATCATCCATCACGCTGACGTTCGTCGTATGCTATTAAACTCACGCGCTAATGCTGAAGCATCACGCTGCTTTGCTATGTATGTTGCTAAACAGCTAGATGAGTCTAAGTTCAGTGTTGACGCTGATAATGCTAAAGAAGCTGCAGCACGTGTTGCACTATTAACGCCAATTGCTAAAGCATTCTTAACTGACAAAGCATTAGAAGCGACAGTTGATTGCCAGCAAGTATTTGGTGGTCATGGCTATATCCGCGAATGGGGTATGGAACAGATCGTTCGTGATACTCGTATTTCTCAGATTTACGAAGGTGCAAACGGTATTCAGGCACTAGACTTACTAGGTCGTAAAATTGCTCGTAACAACGGCAAATACCTAGAAAACTTCCTAGCTGAAATCCGTGATTTCGTAGCTAACATGAAAGCTGACCACGAAATCAAGCAAGCAACTTTAGATGCTGCCAGCACTATTGAAGAGCTAACCACAACCGTTCTGAGCAATATCAGCACTCGTAAGAGCGAAATTAACGGCTGTGCGGTAGATTATCTACATGCAATGGGTTACTTATGCTACTCGTTCATGTTTGCTATGATGGTTGAAGCTGCCCATGACAAAGAAGGCGACTTCTACGCGAATAAACTAAAACTAGCGACCTACTTCGTTGGCCGTATCCTACCTCGTATCCATGCTCATGCTGAGATGGTTAAAACCGGTAGTGACCCAATGATGGACTTTGATTTAGAATATTTTGAACAAAATATTACCTAATTAAAGCCCTACCTAGATAATAGAAATAGTCTATAATTCATTGAACTTTAAAATGAGACAGCTCTAGTAGCTGTCTTTTTTTCACTATACGACCTTGTTAACCACTACTAAGGATAGATTTCTATCTTAGTTTAAACTCTATACCTGCAATTAAATTAATTGAAATTAATGAAGCTTTACGATACCTTCTCAATATCTGAATGAATAAAATAAGGGTAATTAAGTGGCAGAATTAAAAGATATTTTGCATAAAATAAATGCACTGTGCGATAGCCCTGAGCCTTATGTGCTCAAAAGATTAATTGATACTTTACGGGTATCAGAAGCTGAGTATAAAAAAAATAATGACCTTGCTAATGAAAAAATCCAAGCCTTAAATACTCTTCTAAAAAAACATCCTGAGTATGCCAATGGTCTGGCTATTTTTGTTTTAACCCTACTCAATCAATACCACAGAATGTCGTTATACACCGACACAGGTATTTTTTCAGACCACACTTTCTCCAGCAGCTTAATGCGCTTAGTTGGGCATCGCTTCGTTCCCTTATTGCCTGAAGACGACTCTATCGTCGAGTTGGTCGCTTATTTATTTGACGGTAAAGATGATGAGCGCTGGCTGGCTTGTATTGACAAGGGCTTATGGGATGAGATGGTTGACCTAATTATGGTTGATGATGCTCACTTTGATCTTGTGGCCACTGTCAAAAACAACATCTTAAATGCCTTGGTTATTTTATCTTACCGAGTCAGCGGGATTGGCTTGCATCCAGATTTGATGAAAGCTTACCCCCAGATGCTTGATTATTCTGCTGCGTTTGTGGCACAAAACCAAGAAGCCGTTCTCTTTGCCAATGAGTACCGAGAAGCTCATCAGCTAGATGATTATCTGGATGTCACACCGCGCCGTGACATTGACCCTGCCCCTTTGCTGGTTATGCTAGATCAGTGTGACAACATTGTTAACACCGTTCGTAAGCGTATTTATAAAACAGGGATATCGATTCGATTAACCAATATGTTGCTGCGCTTAGAGCAAAGCTTAAAACGTATGCACATCCTAAGTGAGCTGCTAACCAATGATGATAAGAAGCGTGATAAAGCCATTATTGAGCTGACTCAGGCCATTATTGTCAGTGTCAAACGCCGCTATAGTATCGGCTACTTAATTGATAACAACACCAAGCTGTTGTCTCGAAAAATCACTGAAAACTCAGGGCGTGTCGGCGAACACTACATTAGTACCGATAAATCGGGCTACAAAAAGATGTTCAAAATGGCCGCCATTGGTGGCTTCGTTATTGCCTTTATGGCCACCATCAAGATTTTATCTTATGACTTAGATTTGGCTCCAATGAGTCGCGCCTTCGTCAACAGTATGATTTACGGCTTAGGTTTCGTATTTATTCATATTATTCATGGTACCGTTGCGACCAAACAGCCGGCAATGACCGCAGCAGCGATTGCTTCTACCATTTCTGATAGCTCTGGCAAAAAATCACACCAGTTAGCAAAGCTTTCAGAGCTTATGGTCGATATCATACGTACCCAATTCGTCGCCATTATGGGTAACGTGCTAATTGCCATGCCTTTAGCTCTAATCATCTCTATAGTGTGGCTACAGGTTAAAGGCACTCCGATGATTGGTATCGAACAAGCCGAGCATCTGCTGCATGACCTAGATCCGTTCCACTCTTTAGCGTTATTCCATGCGGCAATTGCTGGTGTGTTCTTGTTTTTATCAGGCCTTATTGCCGGTTATTACGACAACTTAGCCTTATTTAATAATATTGGTGAGCGTATTGCCCGTCACAAGCTGTTGTTACGCTTCGTCTCAGAGTCTTGGCTACAACGCTTTGGTACCTTTGTGGAGAATAACTTAGGCGCCATTATGGGTAACTTCCTATTTGGTGTGTTCCTAGGCAGTACCGCGACCGTAGGCTTTATTTTCGGTATGCCTTTAGACATCCGACATATTGCCTTTGCGTCTGCTAACTTTTCGCATGGTATCTTTAATATGGCAGCAGACGATTTTGGTCTGGGTGTTGTTTTGATATCTCTACTGGGTGTGGCTCTTATCGGTACGCTCAACTTATTGGTCAGCTTCTCCTTAGCCATAATTGTGGCCTTACGCTCTAAAGGAGTTGAAGTCATTGAATGGAAGACCATCAGTAAATTGATGTACACTCACCTATTTACTCAGCCTAGAGACTTCTTCTTACCACGCCCAGAGCCGATGAAATACGCCAAGATCGATAGTCAAGGCTATATGATTTATGAAGAAGCCAATAAGACTCAAAAGCATAAACTGTTTCCAAAACACTTCGCAGTCCGCAGACTCTCTAGCGTCAGAGTGGTTCCAGAGGGAGTTGCTATTGACACCAGTCATACTGATGAGATGAATGAGAAGAAAGAACTCCAAGACAAGCTAACTACTGATCAGCCAACAACCCCTACTGAGAAAAAAATAGTCAAATTGGATGTTCAAGAGTTTGAATTGGTTAATCCTGAACTGCTCGAAACTGGCATCGTACATTCGGATACAGGGGCTAGCTCAAGCAACGATAAGACAAAAAATGCCAAAACCCCGTTACCAAAGCCAAAAAATCCACCCAAGCTTCCCGAATAAACATGGTAACTAATAGACAATATTCAATACTATATTGTTGGGTATAATAATAGTGAGACCCAGCTGGCTTATTCTTTGATAACCAGTTGTGAGAAAACCTAATCACTATAAAACCCGTTACTATTAAAACAAGAAGGATAAGATTATGGGACGCTTACAAGATAAAGTGGTCGTTATTACTGGAGCTGCACAAGGTATGGGTGAGACTCATGCTCGTAAATGCTTTGAGCAAGGTGCTAAAGTCGTCTTAACGGATATTAACCAAGAAAAAGGGCAAGCTCTAGCCACTTCTTTGGGAGAAAACGCTTTATTTATCAAGCATGACGTCACAAACGAAGAAGATTGGTTAAACGTTGTCAAAATCACTGAAGAGAAATTTGGGCCGATTAATGTTCTGGTCAATAATGCTGGCATCACCATGGCGAAATCTTTATTTGATATGTCATTAGCAGACTATCGCCGTATCCTTGATATTAACCAAGTTTCTGTGTTCTTAGGCATGAAGTCGGTTGCCCCATCAATGAAGAAAACCAACAACGGCTCTATCATTAATATCTCTTCTATTAATGGCTTGGTCGGTGGTGCTATTGGTTATACAGATTCTAAATTTGCGGTGCGGGGCATGACCAAGGCAGCAGCTTTAGAGTTGGCAAGCTTTGGTATTCGCGTGAACTCAGTTCACCCTGGCGTTATCGCGACTCCTATGATCATGCAAGGAGATACCAAAGATGCCGTTGATAGAATCGCAAAATCGATTCCTCTAAAACGCGTGGCACAACCTGAAGAGGTGAGTAACCTAATACTATTTTTGGCCTCAGATGAGTCTAGTTACTCAACAGGTTCAGAGTTTATCGCTGATGGTGGCATGACCGCTCAATAAGTAGCTCACGCTATAAAAAAAGCACAAGTCATGATTTAACTTGTGCTTTTTTATTTGGACAGCTTTTTTATTATGACAAAACTTAGGACTTTGGGCATTTATCGGAAGAGGTGAAAATCTTACCGTCCTCTAATCGATAGGCCACTAAGCAGTTACCCCACACACAGCCCCCGTCTAAAGCTCTGGCTGTAGGCAGATCCACATCGGCCTTCAAGGCCGCCCAATGTCCGAATAATATTTTTCGATCACGTGGAACTTCCCATTCAAACCAAGGACGGAATGACTCCGGCATTTTATCAGTCAAGCTTGATTTAAAACTAAACTCAAGACTGCCATCTTGCTGACACAACCGCATTCTAGTGAAGTAATTGGTAATGGCTCGGATCCGAGTAAAGCCATTGAGCTTCTCCGACCAATCGTCTGCTTCCCCGCTATAAAGCTCTGGTAACACTCTATCAAGCTGAAATAAGCTGCTAGAAAGCTGTACCTGTACCTCACGAGCATATTTTTTTGCCTCGCTGATTTTCCAGTGAGGAGGAATACCGGCATGCACCAATACTGTCTGCTCGTTAGGAAACTCAATTAAAGGCTGACATCTAAGCCAGTTAAGTAGCTCAGTACAATCTGGGGCATTTAAAATGGCTTCGGTTTGATCTTTTTTCTTTAAAGGGGCAAATCCACGCCATACTGCAATTAAATTAATATCATGATTACCCAATACCGTGGCAGCAGCACCCTGCTCACATAGGTTCTTTACATGACGTAAGGTGGATAATGAGTCTTCGCCTCTGGCTACTAGATCTCCCACAAACCATAGCTTGTCTTGCGCAGGATCAAAATCTATTTTTTTTAGAAGATCTAAATAGGCAGCATAACATCCTTGTAAATCTCCGATAACATACTCGGCACGATATTTCATATATTCACTCAATTTTATTGGTAGTATTTACTCTTTTTGACTTCCTCCTCTCGCTAAACCGAGGGGATTCCTACAGCTAGACGGTCAAGCCCGACCGCAAGGATGTTCTTAGCAGCATTGATATCT
>ERZ808051.1659-NODE-1659-length-13736-cov-9.944725_pt1 | contig 13736 bp, 17 predicted proteins | sample MGYA00380199_ERZ808051 | MGnify/ENA primary metagenome ERZ808051 (study PRJEB31490, sample SAMN06133391) | mouse gut metagenome | isolation source: J11 | host: mice | place: China: Chengdu | collected 2015-05 ...
AATCTTGCTATGTCGTGCATAACGCCGTTGAGCGTTCTTGCACTGCTATAGCCATCTATAATTAATGTTTCTGGTCTATCTATGATATCTACAAATGTTGTCATATTGTGTTTGTCCTCCTTGTGTGGTTGTTTTGTTTGGTTGTTTGTGTGACCTTGTAAGATTATGATACACTATGGGTACCCATAAATCAAGCCGTAATATTCCACAATTTATGGGTACCAAATAATGTCTATTTTTGTGCATTTTTATGGGTACCACTATTTACTATTAATATGATATACTATTATTGAAGTAAAGGAGGGAACCATCATGGCCGATGAAAAAAAACCATATATCATAAATGGTGAGCATGTATCACTGGAAGAATATAGGAAAACTAAATATGAAGATTTAAGAATACGTGTTCCAAAGGGAAAAAAAGAAGTAATAAAAAAACATGTTGAATCTACTGGTGAAAGCTTAAATACTTTTGTTAATATAGCAATAGATGAAAAAATATTGAGGGATAAAAAAAAAGAATCAAATAACAAATAACTCTTGCTACAATTATAATGTTATGTTATATTCTATATAAAGAGGGAAACTAAAGCAGCGGTCTACCCTCGAACAGTAATTAGCAGTTACTTAGTAACAGCCGTCACTATTGGCAGTAGTGGCGGCTATTTTCTTCCCTTGAATATCTGATAACACAGATTCACAAGGGCTACAATGAATATTCCTGTCTGAACTAAATCCGAGTATGTAATCATCATTTGTAATACCCTCCTTTCTTTCGTCTGGAGGGTTAGCCCCTCCAAAGTGGAAGGTAGCCGCCTAGTGCTTTAATTTCCCATATCAATAATATATCATGCCCATTATTCTTTGACAATTCTTTTTTAGCAAATGGTACCCATAAATATTGACAAAATTTCATATTAAAATCAACTCAATATTTGTAAAAAATTACATCTTGAATTATGGGTACCCATAATATATAATAGTCTTATCAACAAACAAAACAAAGCACCTTGACAACTGAAAATAAAGACTTTACACTCTTCCACAAAACCGCTATAATAAATATATCAATCAACAATCACATCAATCAAAAAGGCGGTGAAAGGATGGTACAAGATATGACAGCAGCTGAAGCAACAAATATTATTATCAGATTGACACAAGAAGGATGGGACGCAAACAAAATAAATGAGTTTATCGTATTTATCGAAACTCATAAACCATCTGAAGATGAGGCAATGAATATACTAAAAAAGTAACAACTGAATAAGTAACCACTAAATCAAAGAGTGTAAAGTCTTTATTATAAAAGGCTTTGCACTTTTTATTTTAGGAGGACAACGACAATGATCAAAACAGTCACATACTTTGAGTACCAGGCATTAAAAGTAATCGGTAAGAAGATTACAGTATTAAGAGCAAATGATAATACAGCAACAATAGTTATTGGTAAGTAGTCGAAAAGCAATCAGCAAACAATAATTAAACAATAATAACCATCAATTACATTCAACCAAACAATACAGTTCTCTAAGTGAAGTAGTACCACGTCGGCAGTTGAATCAATTAGTCGGCAGTGCTGGAAAAGTAACAAGAAACTGTTTACAGGCTGGAGCAAGTTCAAGGATAGGAGGTCATGAGTATGAAGTATTTTAAAGATATAAGCACACTTGAGGATCTGAGGAGACAATACAAAGAGCTGTTGAAAAAGTACCACCCTGACAACGCAAATGGCAGTACAGCAGCAACACAAGAAATCAATGCTGAATATGACAGACTGTTCAAGGTACTGAAAGATAAGCATGAAAACAAGTCAGATAAGACGGCAGACAGTACAGCGCATAAGCAGACAAGTTACAATGCTAATATGTATGACTGGGAGAACGACAGATCATTGCGTGAGGTATTACAGAAGATCATTAACTTTGATGGGATTGAGATAACTATATGTGGTCAATGGTTGTGGATATCTGGTAATACATACAGCTACAAGAAAGAACTGAAAGAGATCGGATTCAAATGGGCAAGCCAAAAGAAGATGTGGTTTTGGCACGGTGAAACTTTCAGAAAAAAGAGCCGTAAAACATTGAGTATGGAAGAGATTCAAAACTATTACGGCAGTACAAAGGTACAGACCGATTCAAGGGTGTTGCTGGAAGCGTGACAGATATAATTCAGATCAGAATGTATTATGAAAACGTAAACAATGGGTGTAACTGATGAATACGGTTGCACCCAATATTATAAGCAAAGGAAGGATATGGACATGAAACATAAGAAAATGGAAAAGATGATTGATAAATACGTGCCTATGATGTTGGCTTTATCAGATATGGATAGTGACCAGGCAGAAATAAAGGCTGCATTCATATTAGATCGGATTGTGTCTGATACGGAAAGATCAGCAAAAGAAAAGTTCAGCAAACTGTACCATGAACTATTCACATATTAAGGCTATATTGTTTTTATGATGAATGATAGATATGATTAAGGCTATGAGGTTTGACGCTCACAGCCTTTTATTTTGTGCTTATATTGTTTCGCTACATTATTAATTAAGCTTATTTTTTTGAGTTAAGGCATGTTGATGAACTGTATCGTCTGATGGTATTAAATCGCTCTACGTGGCTTGTAGTGCGTTGTAGAGGGATTGTAAGATTGGACATAGGTTGAGTGTGTCAGCAGCAGGTATAATTATGGTAAATGTTTGTGTGAATTGGTATTAATTGGTATTGATTAGTGTCAATTGGTGTGAAAGATCATGTTTAATTGATGGTTATGGGTGTGGTAGGAAAGGGTATACCCCGATAGGTTTACATTAATTTTTCGAGACTTTAGTGTGGGAAAGCGCCTATCTAATCAACATTCATGTCACCTTAAAAATTTAACCCCGAATCAAATATACAGGGGTAGGGGGGCTATGTTTCAATCAAAAATATAAAACTCCGTATATACCATATACCCCATATAAAAATACGCCCCTTTTATCGCCGCTAATCTAATATAAATAAAAGATTTTCAGACACAACACTATTTACCCTAACAATCCTCCACCTGTAACTATTCTATCAAAAATTCTTTTATTTACATTAGAATAGCAAGTGTAAACGGCGTGTTACTGATTGGCGCTTACTGATCTATTTCTAATCGAATTATCCCATACAGGGGAGGGGTAGGTTTCAATTCTACAGATATTTTACCACCCTATATTAGTATATACCCCTATATGGAATGCTTGGTTTTATCGAACATTCTTGTTGTATTTAAATTAAATAGTTAAAATATTTCATTAACAATACACAAGTATAGGGCTGCCTATAATACTTTTATTTTGTTCATCTGTTTCAAGAACCCAGACAATAAATTCAACAGGAATTTCTTCTTTTAATATTCCTGGATCGGCAGAATTGGGATAGTACACAACAACAGAATGTTCTAATTCTTTATACCCATTCCAATTAATCCACCCAAACGTCTGTATATTTTTAGCTGTACATTTAATTATAATTCTATCATAAATATCATGGTCTATTGCTATATTAAAAAACAATATATCATCTGCCAAAAAATTGTTATTCGCTCTTAATTTTAACTCATTTTCATTTAGAGTAGAAGCTATTTTCCCATCCACAAAATGTGTATACTTAATTAACCCATTTGCTTTGATATAAGACAGTTTATTAATTTTTGTGTTTTGTTTCATTTCTTTCAATTTGTGCTTTTTATGTAAAGATTTTAATATTTTTGCAAAATTCCCTTCGCTTGTTGGCTCAATTTCAGCTTCCATAGAAACCCCTTTTACATTACTACCGATTTTTAGGGTGTTTAATCCTAATGAAAATTTATTTGTGATTATTTCTGATTCTTTAATCATATTTTCGATTTTATCACTTGAAGTATATATTAGCATTTAGTATCCCTCCATAAAATAATCCTTCTGTATTACAACTTCAAAATTATATTTTCATCATATCATAACAATATGTCTATTTCCATACTATTCCATAATTTTATACCACAAAATCGCAAAAAAATAAGGCATATCAGATAAGCCACCCTATCCGATATGCCTTATAATCATCTATCCATTATCCAACTATCACTCAATCATCAACCTCAATCTTCCATCCCATCATTGCCTCATAAACCTTATTCGGTATTTCGTCCCTATACTGTTCCGCCATATCCTGAATGAAATCCTCTTTATATTCCTTATATCTTGCAAAAGCATCTTCAGCAGTATCAAATGTACCTAATTTTATCTGTCTACCCATAAACGCCATATATGCACGAAATTTCTCTTTGTCCTTTTCATAAGATACGCCAATGGGATAATCACCTCTGGCAGACTTATTACTAAGAAACAATGTATTAATTGCATGAGGTACAAACACGCAAGTCTCAGGACTATAAACCTTATTTCCTTTAAACAAAATATCTTTATCCAAATCCAGCGCCATTCCATGAATTTTATGCTGATCATACCACACTTTAAAATTACTGTAATTCAGCCATTCTTTACATACCGTACATCCTTTATACTGTGGCTGTCTCTCATGAAATTTCGCATTGTAACAACGATTTATCATATCATGCCATTTTATATATGATTCTGTTGTACAGTCAACACCTTCCAGTCCGCGATAACCAATCCCACACATTATAGGTTCCATTACCCTTTTGCTCCAATTATCGGGCTTATACTTGATGTCATTCATTACCTTTATGATAAATTCTTCTGAATCATCACCTGTCTCATTAAAATGCTTTCTTACTGCCATGTACTGTTTCTGATTCAGCGGATATAGATTCCTATAATAATGATCCTGTTTATCAAAACCGCTATGCCATATGTAAACATTGTTTGTTTTATCAGGATTTACAATAAACTCTTCTACTACTGCTTTAGCTGCATATAAAGGTTCTCTCCTGTAAATCCATTTACCATCATAGAATACATTTTTATTCACTGTATACCGTAATGCTCCATAGCTGTCATAACTTCCTTGCAACAGACTATATCCACCATAATACTGCCTGACTACCCTGCCATAATTGGATAGCCATACATCTTTATAATCCATAAGTTTTACGAATATTTCGTCAGTTCCTAATGGAATGATATCAGTATTAGAAATATCAAGTATTCTTTCAGGCTTGATATCCTTGCATTTTCTCTCAATCAATATTTCCAGACTATCAGAGAATTTGACTTCTTTCTTTTTGCTGATATATTGACGCTGATAATTAGCTTCACATTCTTTGCATTGTGATAAGTAATATGGATTATAAAACTGTCCTTTTACTAATCTGAATTTTTCAATAGGTAATATTTTGCCACATTTATTACATACTTTTGTTATTCCGTTCTCCAATGTATTTGTATTATTCATTTTACTTATTAATACTTCCTTTCAATTTTCGATATGATAATAGATACGTTCCCCCGTTTTGGTGAACGTCAAAAATAGAGAGTCAGAAGTGGCTCCCTTGATTTAAACAATATTCAATTGTAGGATTTCGCCATCAGAGCGATTACTCAATTCTGCAAAACTATAATACAGCAACTCCAAAATGGGAGACGCTGGTTTTCCCCAACTTGTGGAGGAAAGATATTTAAAAATTTCGCAAAAGGTTGCGATTTCTCAATTCTGCGTAATCGTGATAATGACGTTTCCAGATTTGGAAACACTGACTTTTCCCAGCTTGTAGGGAATGATTTAATATTTTCTAAGACAATTGTAACGACTTAGGATAATCCAAATTAGAAATTGCTTGCAAATATGATTAGACCATCACGGACTAAATTTGCAGTTGTACCACCGTGGGGCAACATTTTACACATTTCTACGGAAAAACTCAGCACCGTATAAGTGTTGAGTTTAAAACCGATGCTGTCGGTTTAGGATTTTTCGTTTTGAAGTGAAATAGGTTTCCCCCAGATCTGGGGGAAACTTTTCTTACATTTTGCTTTCCCATTTTGGAAAACAAACTATGCTATTAATCGCGCCCAGTTTGGCTAATCGTTGAAAACCCAAACAATATAAACGTTTCACTTCACAAAATATTCTTGCTCCCCAAAACGGGGGAGCAAACCTTTTAAAGCGTTCGCTTTGAAACGAATGAAAATCAGTTTTTCTTTACTTCCGTAATATGAAGGGCTGTAACGAATCGTTACCCACCAATATAATCAATCTCCAATTTTGTCGGTTCAATTTTTCGACCACATGTGGGCGACTAAGTTAAATTTAGTCAGTTAAGATATCTCAGTTCCCCACGAAGAGCCACCGTCTCACGGGACTACAGTATATGGCATAATACTCCCCACCTAAATTCTCATACCGGCAGCAGAGGTGTAATGTATCATAATATTACTGTCATTGCCATAAGTAACTACGTTTTCCACGATGGACAACATTTTCCATATTTACGGAATCTGTTTGAACCGAAATCGTGAAATAGAATTATCAAATACCCATTATGGGAATACGATCAAGAGGTCATTTTGACCTTTTGATTCAGAGTAAAAACTATTTATTCTGATTTTGTCACTTTCGCAATAAAGGTAACTGTCAGTGACCTCCACCTAATTCTTCCAATCGAACTAATCGGCAAATAACCGTATATTTCAAAAGATACGCTTCTATTACACAATAATGGTATCGGTGTTTCACCGACTCCCAGCATAAGTTTCAAATTAGACACAATACAGATTCCCTTCAAAGGGGTGTCGTAAAACACGACACACTTAATAAAATAAGCATAAAATCGCACTCATCTTGATTATGGGGTAGTATTTTGACACCCCATATCTGGCTCCGTCAATTCTGTCGAAGCCGTACTTTTATAAACTCACCACGATTTCGTGGGCAGCTAAATCAAGTGATAATAATTACAACTTGATAAGTGGATTTTTACTCAAATTTTCTTGGCGGTTGAGATTAATACATAGCAATGTCCCATACAAGCCAGTGTCAAATAATGTGGTGTCATTTTTAGCCACTACCCTTTATGAGCAGCGTCAAATTTGACGCACCTTTTATATTTTCAGAAGGGTACAAAACATACCCCACCTACATAGCCCACAAGGATATATTTTCAAAATACAGCCTAAATAACCAATTCAGCATCAATACAGATCCTCTATATCAATATAATTTGAATCATTCCCAGTAACGCAAAATAACTCACAGTGCAATTTTGCACAATGAGATTCATTTTTGCATAATTCATTATGTCCCACGCAATCTATATTTGTTAGGGTAGGTTCTGATAGCCACCCTCTGTAGGCATATCCACTATTTCCTCTATGGTAAAATCATGCTCCATAGAAACAGGATTGCCCCAGTTGTCCGAATTGTCAGTAAAATTATCTGACTCACCAAACAATGCTTCAATATCCGATACATCATCATTATCTGCCAATAATATAATATCCTCGTCAATCTTATCATAATACTGTTGAAATAATGCTTTTTCAATTGCCTGTAAATCAGCTCGTTTCATAGGTTTTCTATAGCTTCTCATCAATGACTTTCTTACTTTAGTCCTGATCCTGTTTGTTATATCCAATGCAAGACACTCTGGATCACTTTCTTCAAGCTCCATATCAGTAATAGATATCCCACGATAATATGAAATCAGAGGACGCTCTTTACATATAGAACAATAATCTGGATGGAATGTTGGATGCTGGTCTGATAACTCACAATTCAAGACATTAATAGCATAATCATCATCTTGCAACATTCCCAGACTCAGCTCTTTAAACTCCTTAGTAAGCTTCTCTTTGGAATATATTATTTTCAACAGTTGTCTACCCTTCATCTTTTTACTTAGCTTATAATCTTCGTTCATGTCATTACAAACCGTCGTTTCATTCTCCTCAATTTGTTCATTTAATGAATCAGTTATGACGTTCCCTTTTGTCCGCTTCCCCAACTGATATGTAAATTTATACTGATCATGATAGGTTATCTTTTTCTTTTTGTCCAAATATGCCAATGCTTTTAGAAACATATTTTTCAGTTCTGATTTTGCAGCCGAAACATATTCACAGAATAACTTGCTATCAGAAATATTATATTCTTCACATACAGCATCTATCTCGTCAGGATGATAAACTGCATTGCATATTCCTTTATGCATCAGCTCCAATTTCTCACAATACCAATCTGTGAATGAGTACCAGTTATCATCAAGATCGAACTTTGCCTGTAGGTAAGCAATCATTGATTGGATATTTTTTGTATTGTTACTCGTGTAATTTGATGTATCATTTATTGCCTTTCTGACTTTTTCTTTAGGCGCATCATACACTTTTGTAATCACAAACGCATTTCCATCTCTCTCATATTCAAAATACCTTTTCCAATCCTTTAATTGTAACTGTTTTGATTTACCTGTTTTTATCGGTTCATGAAGGTATTCACAAATCTTTCTGTAATTTTTAAATCTACCAACAGTAATTGTTTCAATCAATTTATTAAATTCCTTTCATTTAACATCTATCTCATTATTTGAGAGTCCTATTCAGCCATTTTGTATAAAGTGGGTTACTCTTTTCTTTATCAAATTCCATAACCAGTTTATTATCATAATAAATTTTTACTGGCTGTAATCCATTCTTGATATAAAGTCCTGCCTGTTTCATGTCAATAATTTTTACTGTTTGTCTTTCCATTTTATTCTCCTTCTTGTCACTTTGTTTACATATAAAGTTTTCGCTACGCTCAAAAGTCTGATTTTTAAAATTTGTCACTTTTTTAGAAAGTACATATTAGAAGAAGATTTATATGCATCTTCTAAATTGGTGACAACTTTTTATATGTGTTTTCCAAATTTGTCCAATTGAGAACTACATATAATGTACTTCTATATATGTGCATCTCAAACAGACAAATTTGGAATCACAGTACAAAACCGACGATTTGGAGTGCTTCAGCACGACAACTTTATATGTATTTCTCAATGTTCATTTTTTAACTAAATCACCATTACAATAAATATTTCTACTTTTAATTTTCTTTTCTTTGTGACTTCCCATTTGGGGACAGCAACAAAATTTTTCATACTTAACTTGTTTAAACTGTAAATCATAATGTTGACTTTTTGTATGGTAAATAGGACTCCAAATAATTTGAAATCCATAAATACCACTTCTCTTTTCAATTATTCAATTTTCGTCATTTAATGGATTTGTCGTGTAGATACACACAATCGACACTGTTGACAGTTATTGGTCTTTCTTGAATTTCAGTTTTTTACAGTTTGTTTTAATTGTCCTATAATGGCAATTATTTATAATCAGCCACGGGAATTTTCCCTTTGCTATTTCAACCACCACCAAAAGGTTGTTGTTAAATATCACTCGGCAACATTTGGTTCCCAGTCATTCTCATTACTTTTTTCTACGTAACCACCAGATAATCAACCGCTTTCTTTATCCTCTCCATCTCATTTGAATATATCCTGTATGCAACATTCTTTGCTGATTCAACTGATCCACATTTTTCAGGCTGTAACCTCCTGACACTTCCTTTTCCAAATGCATACAAATAATACTGATTGCCTTTCGGATCATGATTAATCTGAAATTCAATTTTTATCACGCCACATAAATTAATCATGCATTGACTGCTGACAATCATGTTATTCGATACAACATCTTTCCATTCTAAATCTTTAAACCTCATTATGATACACTCCTATATTTATACAATTCACTCCACACTTTTGTGGAGTCAGATATTTCATTCGACAGCAGAGCTGTCATCAGTCCTACATCTCAATGGACACCACTCAGGACATATCCTCGGTACATCACCTACGCTTAACTTCCCCATTTCATCTGTCCTGTCTTCATGGTCGCAATAATAAATCCTGTTCCCATAATCATACATCTTCATAAATTCACATTCGCTGCAACTAACTGTATTATCCATATGTAACCTGCTCCTATCCTCATTAATCTCTACAACTGCATTATCAATCATGTTGTTTACAATCCGTTCTAATTCATCTGTAGTACATTTACCATATAAAGCATTAATACTGTCCATATTCTTTTCACTGATTATTACAATTCTGTCTTTTAACTGCATATGACTATTCGTTCCTTCTTTCCTTGATTCTGTCTACAAGTCCCTCACTTGCAACAAACTTTATTTTTTCATGTTCGGGTATAATACACTGTTGCCCTGTCTGTGGGTTCCTGCCTGTCCTCTCTTTCACTGTTTTCATCTGAAAGCTGCCAAAATTTAATAGTTTTACTTTCTCATTCTCACTCATACAGTCCATAAGTGTTTCAATGAATAAATTTAGTCCCTTCATGGCATCTTTCTTTTTTATGCCGCCCTTTGCTGCCATTCTATCTGCAAATTCCTTTTTATTTACTGACATATATGTACCTCCTTAGTTTCGTACTGAAAATCCCTTACTCTTCAGATAATCTATTGCTAATTTTAAAAGCTCTCCATTTTCTATGGTTTCTTTCATGGTATCGTCCCAGACGTGCGGTGTTTTACCACCTGTATCTAATCCGCCATGTAATCCTCTATTTGCCCATGATGCAACCTGATATCCTGTTGCATTGTAATAATTGTCCATATAATCTGTATCAATATATACTGATGCTGTTACTTTATTTCCCTGCATTTTGGGTTCAACTTTGACTGCTGATCGCAGGAAGTCATATTGGCGCCTGTAGGATTTCGGATCATAACTGTTATAGTATTCCTGTAAAAAGTAATTCAATGTCTCGTATACCCGTTCTGCTAATTCGTCTACCATTCCTAACATCACTGGCTGTAATGCTTTTTCAAGATCTTTCATGTTTCTGATTGTCATTTGTATTTATCTCCTTTTCTTCCATAAATTTTTTGATGAATTTCTGAAATTGTTTGTCTGGTCTGATTACTTTGTCAGCGTTACATGATTTATGCTTAGATGATTTTGATGAAATACGATTTTGGGTCTTTTTCTTTTTGGTTGTACTATTTGATTGTTTGTCTGGTACTTCGATCACAGCTATATCACCTGCATTGAAATCACTCCTGTCAGTTTTGTAGGGCTTAAAGGATACATAATATCCTCTTTCAATGTGTTCACCTTTTAATTGTGAATGATGTACAAAATATGAATTGCTATCCTCGCCACGTATGAAGCCATATCCTCTGTCTGTGAAATATTTGGTTACTCTGCCGTACATGTATTTTTCCTCCTTGGAATTGGTTGTTGGTTAGATTCGTGAATTTAGTTGATTGACTATTGTGTGTCAATGAAATGCAGGTTTTATGTTATGTGTGATTTAGTGTTGCCAAATGGAATATGCTTGTGATATGCATACGAAATGCATAAGGATGATATAATGGTTTTTGAATGAATTTAAGACATTAAAATAAGCCTCCACCAATCATATCTACAATTGGTAGGGGCTTATGCTAGTACCCTAATTTTACCATTAAATATATACTCTAATTTCAATTTCGCGACACTCACACCCTTTTTTTGACCTCTGACTTGCTCTTTGCAGAATGTAGTTTTCCCTCAGAAGCTCTACGTTGTATGTTTTTTCATGTATGCCTATTTGACCACCCAGCCGCCTGTCATGAAAAAAGTCACCTTGACATCGTGTTTTTTCAGTATTTCCATGATCTTATGCGTATCGTCGTTTCCCCATGGTAATGTAATTATGGGGGAGTAATTGCATTTAATTTCAAAATATTTTCCAAATCATCGGAGAAATTGTAAACAATCTTTATCCTCTTGTCGTTATACACTTTGATCTCATTGATCATGTCAAGGACAATACTTCGATCCAGTTGATCGACAGCTCTCATATCCAGCAATTTTCTTACCCACTCATACTCAAATATGTCCTCCTTTATTTTTGTATGTTTCCGCTCCTCAAGAGCAGCTAGGCTCTTCTGCTGTTTTTCGATCTGCTCCTCATATGCGTCCCTGTACTCAATATATTCCGCTTTGGTAATGATCCCATCCTGATAATCCTCATACGCCGATCTCTTTCTGCGGGAAAGCGTATCAAGTTCTTCGTTCAGACGCTCAATATCAAATTCTATATTGTTCGATCTATTCTTCTGAATATCAATTTTAGAGATCAGTTCTTTCAAATTATCAATATTTAGTATGATCCTGTGCAGGTCTTCCAGCACGATCTGCTCGATCACATCATGACGTATTGTGTGTGGTGTACAAAATTTGGCTCCGGAGCGGTTAAATGTACCGCAATTATAATAGAAATGCTTAGCCTTGCCCCATGAGGAGTGCTTTTTTACCATAGCCCTTCCACAATCGCCACATTTCAACACGCCTGCAAATATACTGACATGGTTCTCCAGATCCAGCTCCCTTGTTCTCATTTTCATCATTTTCTGTGCCTTGCTCCATGTGTCCATGTCTATGATCGCCGGGTGTGTACCTTCCACCCTGATCCACTTGTCCTGATCGATTCTCTCAATCCCCATACGCATTTTCCGATGCGTTTTTCCCTGGATCATGTTTCCGATATACATTTCATCAGCGATGATCCTGCGGATCGTACTGTATGTCCAATACGTAGTGCTGCTTAATTTTTTACCGTTTGTATACTTATAACCATTCTGACGTTTGTATTCCGATGGACAGAGTATGTTTTCTTCATTCAGTTTTGCAGCAATCCTTCTCTGCCCCATTCCGCTTATGTACATGTCAAAGATCCTGCGGACAACATCGGCAGCATACGCATCGATGATAAGTCTGTTCTTATTTTCAGGCGACTTCTGGTATCCATATTTTGCAAATGCACCTATAAAATCTCCTGCTACCTGTTTTGTATGCATAGCTGTATTCACTTTCTTGGAGATATCACGTGCGTATTGCTCATTAAATATATTTTTGATCGGAAGAAGCATATCATATGTCTGCTTCATACTGTCGATATTGTCAGACAGTGCGATAAACCGCACCTCACGCGCCGGGAAATAACGTTCCAGATACTTTCCGGTCTCTATGTAATCCCTTCCGAAACGCGATAGATCTTTCACGATCACACAGTTGATCCTGCCCTGTTCAATATCTTCGAGCATCTTCAAAAAACCTGGCCTGTTAAAATTGGTTCCTGTAAACCCGTCGTCTATGTAATGATCATACAGTACAAAATTGTCATGATGTGCAATGTAATGCTCGATCATTTTCTTCTGGTTGCCCACACTGTCACTCTCATTTTTGTCCCCGTCCTCTCTTGAAAGCCTTACATATGCAGCACATGAAAATTGTCCTGCCGTCATAGGCTATATCCTTCTGCCATGTCTGCATTTTGTAGATGGGACTTTACTATGTGAACTACAAGTTCTTCGATACTGATCTGGCACAAATATTCTCTTTCCACAGTGTATTCATCTGTTCTCATCTATGATACCTCCTAGCTTTATACTTTTATTTTCTTTGTCTTTCCGTCAAACGTGGGTGTTACTTATTCCATTATCATCACCATTAAGTTTACCTCCCTTTTCAATTTTACTTAGTTCATTGTATGCTTATAATAGTTTGTACCATTCTTATATTATTTCTTTCCGGGATATAAAAAGACGCATGGTTTACTTTATGCTCCATCCGTCTTTACACATTTCTTTATTGGTTATATTTCGTTAACTTTCTGTTCAGCACTTTACAACTTTTTCACGATTAACCACACCTATATATAAGCTTCTGAAAGGCCTTTTTAATGGGGATATTAT
>ERZ808051.1660-NODE-1660-length-13728-cov-5.008717_pt1 | contig 13728 bp, 17 predicted proteins | sample MGYA00380199_ERZ808051 | MGnify/ENA primary metagenome ERZ808051 (study PRJEB31490, sample SAMN06133391) | mouse gut metagenome | isolation source: J11 | host: mice | place: China: Chengdu | collected 2015-05 ...
ATCTCTCCGAGGGTAAGGCGGAGGGAGTGAGGGGCGACATCGCCTTTGCGCAGTCCTGCCTTGAGACGGGGAACTTCACTTTTTCCGGCTCTGCGGTCACGCTTTCACAGAATAATTTCTGCGGCATGGGAGTGACGGCAAACGGGATGAAGGGGAATTCCTTTGACACGCCGCAGCTCGGCATCCGGGCGCAGGTGCAGCATCTGAAAGCCTACGCCTCCACGGACGCGCTGAAGAACGCCTGCATTGACCCGCGTTTCAAGTATGTCACGAGGGGCTGTGCGGAATATGCGGAGTGGCTTGGGCAGAAGGAGAACCCAGCCAGAAAAGGATGGGCGGCGGGAGCCGGATACGGCGAGAAGATCCTCTCCATCCTGAAAAGCATCCTTGGCACGGCGGGAGGCACATCAAAGCCTGCTCCCGCAGAGACCGAAGCCTGGTACCGCGTCCGGAAGTCGTGGGCGGACGCTTCCTCGCAGAAAGGGGCGTTCAAGTCGCTGGAAAAAGCAAAGAAATGTGCAGATGAGAATCCGGGGCATTCCGTGTTCGATGAATCCGGGAAGGCAGTGTATACCGGGGCGGCGGCATTCCAGCCGTACCTTGTGCGGATATCCATCCCCGACCTGAACATCCGGCGGGGACCCGGTACAGACTACGCAAAAACCGGGGAGTATACAAAAGCTGGCATTTTCACGATCGTGGATGAGGCGGACGGAAAAGGCGCATCCAGATGGGGGAAACTCAAATCCAACGCAGGATGGATATCGCTTGACTATGCAGCCAGAATTTAATATTGATTTCTTTATGGCCTGTGGGTATCTTTTGGTATTCACAGGCTTTTTTGATTTTTTCCCAAAAACCGTCAGATTCTTTTCTCTCCCAAGGCTACCCGATAGAGGGCAGGATGACAAGCCCTCGGAAAGGAGCAAAAGCCATGAAGCACCAACTGAAGATCAGTGTTTCAAAAGAACCGCAGACGGGCGGGATCGTATCCTGCCGCAATGTCTCTATCCGGGAAAGGCTGCTCCGCTTTCTCTTTGGAGATAAGCGAAAGGTCACAGTCCTGATACCAGGAGACAGCGTCGGGGAGATTGCCATCTGCGAGACTGGGAAAGGAGGAGATAAAGATGAGCAGAATCAAGCTGCTTTTTGATGTAGTAAACGATATGCGCTCTCTGGCGGACAGTATCCAGGCAGTCTGCGATGCAATGGCATCTGACGAACCGGCTGAAACTCCCGTACAGGAAGAGCCTATTGCAGAACCGGCGGAACAACCCAAAAAGGCGGAAAAACCTAAGGCGGAAAAGCAGCCGGAGATCACGTTGGAACAGGTGCGCGGTGTGCTTGCGGATAAGAGCCGCAGCGGAAAAACCGCCGAGGTCAGAGCCATCATTAAGAAATATGGCGCAGACAGACTGAGCGAGATCGATCCGAAGGATTATCCGGCAGTGCTTAAAGACGCGGAGGTATTGTGATGAGAAAACATTCCATCCTCTCTCCTTCTGGCTCCCACAGATGGCTGAACTGTACGCCGTCTGCAAGGCTGGAACAGGAATTTAACGACACCGAATCGGAGGCGGCAAAGGAAGGAACTGCGGCACATGCCTTGTGTGAACACAAGTTGAAGAAAGCGCTGCGCATGAGGAGCAGACGCCCGGCATCCGATTATGACTCCGATGAGATGGAAGAAAGCTCTGATGCTTATGTTGATTTCATCATGGAGCAGGTCGAAGCCGCAAAGCAGGTCTGCAAAGACCCGATCGTTCTCATTGAACAGCATCTTGACTTTTCCTGCTATGTGCCGGATGGCTTCGGTACCGGAGACTGCATTATCATTTCGGATGAGAAGCTGCATATCGTGGACTTTAAGTATGGGATGGGTGTTCTGGTCGAGGCCAAGGACAATCCGCAGATGAAGCTGTACGCACTCGGAGCATTGGAACTGTACGATGCGCTTTATGACATCAAGGAAGTGTCCATGACGATCTTTCAGCCAAGGCGTGAAAATGTCAGTACTTGGACGATTCCGGTCACGGATCTTCGTGATTGGTCGGAGAACGAACTGAAGCCGAAAGCACAGATGGCATATAACGGCGAGGGCAAGTACCTCCCAGGAGAATGGTGTACCTTCTGCCGTGCGGCGGTAAGGTGCAGAGCTAGGGCGGAAGAAAAGTTGAAGCTGGCGCAGACGGAGTTCAAGATGCCGCCGCTTTTGACGGATGCGGAAATCGAAGAGATCCTTTCCGTTCTTCCCGACCTTACCAAGTGGGCGAATGAAATCACGGCCTATGCCACGGATGCTGCTGTAAACCACGGCAAGGAGTGGAGCGGGTTCAAGGTGGTCGAAGGAAGATCAGTCCGTAAATACCGGGACGAGGAGAAAGTCGCTGAAGCGGCGCAGGAAGCCGGATATATGGACATCTATCGCAAGAGCCTTATTACGCTCACGGAAATGCAGAAGCTCATGGGCAGGCAGAAATTTGAAGAGATACTCGGCAGCTTCATCTACAAACCGCCGGGTAAGCCGACGCTGGTTCCAGTCACAGATAAGCGTCCGGCAATGAACCTAACAAACGCCACAAACGAATTTAACGAGATCAAGGAGGAAATGTAAAATGGCTATCGCAAACAATAAGACAAAGGTTATCACGGGTATGAATACCAGGCTTTCCTATTTCCACGGCTGGGAGCCCGTGTCCATCAATGGCGGGGCAGAGAAGTATTCCGTATCGGTTCTTATCCCGAAAGATGACAAGGCGACCGTTGATGCGATCAATGCAGCGGTCGATGTGGCTATTGATGAGGGTATCTCCAAGTTCGGCGGCAAGAAGCCTAACAAGGCTGCGATCAAGCTGCCTCTCAGAGATGGAGATGTGGAGCGCGAGGATGAAGCCTATAAGGGGCATTACTTCATCAATGCCAACTCCAATACTGCGCCGCAGATCGTGGACAGGGCGGTCAAGCCGATCCTCGACAGGAGCGAAGTGTACTCCGGCTGCTATGCCCGCGTGTCACTGAATTTTTATGCATTTAACTCTAATGGCAACAAGGGCATCGCCTGTGGTCTGGGCAACATCCAGAAGGTACGCGATGGAGAGCCTCTCGACGGCAGAACGAACGCTGCGGATGACTTCGCTACCCTTGATGACGATGACTTCCTGTCATAAGGAGGCAAGCCATGACACATGCGGAATTTATGATGCTTGCCATCTGCTTCGGTGCTGTGATGGGCTCCTTTATTGGGAACATCATCATGCTGATCAAGTCTGCGGTGGAAGACCGCAGGGATAAGAAACGCAGATGCGAGGAAGAAGCAGAGCGGCAGCATTCGGAAGAGTAACAGTTTATCAGGCGGTGGAGGCAGCTTCACCGCCTGATTATATAGGAGGCATTATGAAAAGCATTGAAATTGATATTGAGACATATTCCTCCGTCAGCCTGCAAAAGTGTGGTGTATATAAATACGCGGAAAGTTCTGACTTTGAAATTCTTCTTTTCGGATACAGCGCAGACGGTTCTCCTGTTGTTACGATTGATCTTGCCTGCGGAGAGGATATCCCGTCGGTGATACTTGATGCACTGACCGATGATGAGATCATCAAATGGGCGCACAATGCTCAGTTCGAGCGCGTCTGCCTGTCGAGGTACCTGTCGGATAGAGGAATCTGTCTTGACCCTTTCCATGACAATCATCCATTGTCCACAGGATGCGCAAGGTTCTTAAACCCAAAGTCGTGGAGATGTTCAATGGTGTGGACGGCATATATGGGGCTGCCGCTTTCACTGGAAGGGGCCGGCGCAGTACTGGGACTTGAGAAGCAGAAGTTGACCGAAGGAAAAGATCTGATCCGATATTTTTCCATACTGTGCAATCCAACGAAATCCAACGGCGGCCGCACAAGGAACCTGCCGGAGCATGATCCGGAAAAGTGGCAGCAGTACAAAGCCTATAATATCCGTGACGTGGAAACGGAGATGCAGATTCGGGAGAGGCTGGCAAAGTTCCCCGTTCCAGACGAAGTGTGGGATGAATACCATCTCGACCAGGAAATCAATGACCGGGGCATCCGAGTGGATATGCCGCTTGTTAAACAGGCAATTGCTATTGACGCCTTGTCCCGTGGCAGGCTGACGGCTGCGATGAAGGAACTGACCAACCTTGAGAATCCAAACAGCGTTTCACAGATGAAAGGCTGGCTTGCAGGCAAAGGGCTTGCAACAGACACTCTCGGCAAAAAGGCTGTGGCAGCAATGATTGATGAGACGGACGGTGATATATGCGAGGCGTTGTCATTGCGGCAGCAGCTTGCCAAGTCATCAGTAAAGAAGTATCAGGCAATGGAAAATGCCGCCTGCGGGGATGACAGGTGCAGAGGGATGTTCCAATTCTACGGTGCCAATAGGACAGGGCGGTTCGCTGGACGCCTGGTGCAGCTGCAGAATCTCCCGCAGAACCATATGGCTGATCTTTCCGAGGCGAGGGCCCTTGTGCGTGACGGCAATACGGATGCCCTGGATATGCTTTTCGATGATATTCCGGATATGCTTTCACAGCTGATCCGGACGGCGTTCGTACCGAAAGATGGCTGTAAATTCTATGTAGCTGATTTCTCCGCAATCGAGGCTCGTGTCATTGCCTGGTTTGCCGGAGAGGACTGGCGGACACAGGTCTTTCAGGACGGCGGTGACATTTACTGCGCGTCCGCAAGCCAGATGTTCAAAGTCCCTGTGGAAAAGCACGGCGTGAACGGGCATCTTCGTCAGAAGGGCAAGATCGCGGAACTGGCACTCGGCTACGGCGGATCAGTCGGTGCGCTGAAGGCAATGGGCGCTCTTGACATGGGTCTTGCCGAAGAGGAACTGCAGCCGCTTGTGAATGCATGGCGACAGTCCAATCCCCATATCGTCCGCTTCTGGTGGGATGTGGATTCGGCTGTGAAGAAAGCTATAAAGGAACGGCAGCCACAGATGGTCAAAGGCGTGAAGTTTTATTATCAGAGCGGGATGCTCTTCATCCTCCTCCCTTCCGGGCGCAGACTTGCTTATGTGAAACCTCGCATGGGTGAGAACCGTTTCGGCGGTGAATCCGTCACCTACGAAGGCGTGGGTGGCACAAAGAAATGGGAGCGCATCGAAAGCTACGGTCCCAAGTTCGTGGAGAACATCGTGCAGGCAACCTCAAGGGACATTCTGATGTATGCCATGAAGACGCTCCGGTGCTGCAGCATTGTAGCCCACGTACATGACGAACTGATCATCGAGGCTGATCCGAAGATGAGCCTGGAAGTCCTGTGTGAACAGATGGCGCGTGTCCCTCCCTGGGCGGACGGTCTGATTCTCAGTGCCGATGGATATGTTTGTGATTTTTATAAAAAGGACTGACAATTTTCCTCAAACCGTCAGATTTCACCTCCTGCCAAGGCTACCTGGTAGGAGGTGTTTTTCTATGCAGGTAATACAGACGATAGACGGCAGGGTGAATCCGGCAGATGTCCCGAAGCCGACAAATGAAGATATGCAGAACGAGTACAACTATTTTCTTGCGGAACAGTTGACGAAAAAGCTGCTCGATGAAGGACGGATTTCCTCTGACGAATTCGACAAGATCATGGCGAAAAACCGCAAATCTTTCTCGCCGTTTATATCGAAGATTGTCCCGTAAATGAGTTGCTATTTCGGGCAAAAAGAGTGATGTATAGACTACCCCGACTGAAAGGAGGTTGAGGCAATGAAACGGATAACGAAGATCGAGGCGGCAAAGGACAGTGGCAGGAAAAAACTGCGTGTCGCTGCCTATGCGAGGGTATCCACGGATTCCGATGAACAGCTTGTCAGCCTGGAAACGCAGAAGAACCACTACGAGCGATACATCAAGGCGCGGCCTGACTGGGAATATGCCGGACTGTATTATGACGAAGGTGTGAGCGGAACATCGATGGCCAAGCGTGACGGTCTGCTCCGCCTTCTTGAAGACTGCGATACCGGGCTGATCGATTACATCATCGTGAAGTCCATCAGCCGTTTTTCAAGAAACACGTTAGACAGTATCGAGACGGTAAGAAAACTCTGCGAAAAGGGCATTTACATCTATTTTGAGAAAGAAAAAATCGACACCGGCAAGATGGAGGGCGAACTTCTGCTCTCCATTCTTTCAAGCCTTGCCGAGAGCGAATCCCACTCCATTGCGGAGAACAACAAATGGAGCATCCAGAAACGCTACCAGAACGGCACATTTAAAATCGGCTATCCGCCATACGGCTACGACAATGTGGATGGAAAGATGGTCATCAACAAGGAGCAGGCGGACGTTGTCCGATGGATCTTTGATGAACTGCTTTCCGGCAAATCTACAAGGGATATCGCAAAAGAACTGAATGATGCCGGAATTCACACAAAGCGGGGCGGCAGGTGGAACAGCGGAGTCATCAGCGGTATGGTTCGGAATGAAAAATACAAGGGCGATGTGCTGTGCCAAAAAACCTATACGGATGACCGCTTTAACCGACATGATAATAACGGAGAGCGCACACAGTACTATTACCGCGACCACCACGAGGCCATTGTCAGCAGAGAGAAACACGAAGCGGCGAACGCGATCATAGACCTGAACGCAAGTGAAAAAGGCGTCCGGGATAATACAGAAAAGTATAAAAAGCGGTATGTCTATTCCGGCAAGATCATCTGCGGCGAGTGCGGCGGAAAGTGTAAAAGAGTAAAGCTGTACGGGTATTTCGGATTCGCCTGCCAGACCCATGTGAAAGATAAAAACGCCTGCGGAATGATATCGGTTCCGGAAGAACCGATACGAGGAGCCTTCGTTACGATGATGAACAAGCTGACCTTCGCGAGGGATAAGGTGTTGATCCCATATTCGGTCATGCTGAGACAGGGGCATACCAAAGCAAGGATCGAGAGGATCGACCAGCTGGACTCCCTTCTCGAACAGAATCTTCAGCGGAGACAGCAGATCCTGCAGTTTTTCACAAAAGGGATGCTGGACCCGGTCGTGTACCAGGAAGAAAACGACGCGCTCCTCAAAAAGGAAGAGGAACTTCTTGAGGAGAAAAAGACGTACACGGTCGACGCCGATAAAAAGCGCAGAGACAACCTTGCGGATCTGATGCGTTACACGGCACAGAAGGATACTCTCACCGAATTTGACGATGAACTGTTTGCCGCCTTTGTCGACCATATCGTGATTTACAGCAGAACGGAAGTAGGGTTTGCGCTGAAGTGCGGTCCCACCTTCCGGGAAAGGATTGATTAAGATGAAGCATACACCTTTGGGTTATGAGGTTGTTGACGGCAAAATCGTCATCAACGAGGAAGAAGCGGAACTGATAAGAACCATGTATGCCGTTTACCTTCTGGGCGGCTCTTACAAAGCGGCTGCGAAAGCGGCAGGACTTCCTTTGAAGCATAGCGGCGTGAAACACATTTTGCAGAATAAGAAGTATCTCGGAAATGAAAACTATCCGGCGATCATCGATAAGGAGACCTTTGATGCCGCGGAAGAGGAAAGACTTCGTCGGGAGGTTGCTCTCGGAAGAGACAGAAACCAGGGGAAACCTCGTCCGAGGGCAACATACTATGTAGGCTTTTCTATGCCGGAAGTTCCGAGAAAATATATGGACCCGGTTCAGCAGGCAGAATTTGCCTATGGACTCGTCAGAAATGAGGTGATCAGGTAATGGCAATCGCAGGAAATGTTACGGTTATCCCGCCGAAGCGTACCATCGGAACGCAGAAGAAAACCGAAACAGTGCAGAAAACCAGGGTGGCGGCATACTGCCGTGTATCCACGGAATTAGAGGAGCAGGAATCCAGCTACGAGATGCAGGTCGAGCATTATACTTCCTACATCATGAGCAATCCCGACTGGGAGCTGGTCGAAGTGTACGCAGACGATGGGATCAGCGCAACCAACACGGCAAAGCGTGAATCATTCAATCGCATGATACAGGATTGCAGGGACGGAAAAATCGACATGATCCTAACCAAGTCGATCAGCAGGTTCTCCAGAAACACGGTGGACTGCCTTAAATTCACAAGAGAATTGAAGGGGATGAACATTGCCGTATATTTTGAAAAAGAGAACATAAACACGCTTGATGCCAAGGGCGAAGTCCTTATGACCATCATGGCGGCGCTTGCCCAGCAGGAATCGGAATCTCTGTCGGCGAACGTCCGGCTCGGTATCCAGTTCCGAAACCAGGCAGGAAAGGTACAGGTCAACCACAATCGGTTCCTTGGGTATACAAAGGATGAAGAAGGGAAACTTATCATCGTCCCGGAAGAGGCGGAAATCGTCCGGCGCATTTATGCAGAGTACATGGACGGAGCAAGTTTCCTTCAAATCAAGCGCGGACTTGAGGCGGACGGCATTTTAAACGGCGCGGGAAACGCCAAATGGTATGAGAGCAATATCAAGCAGATCCTCACCAACGAAAAGTATATCGGTGACGCCCTCCTTCAGAAAACTTATACGGTGAACACGCTGGAGAAAAAACGCGTAGCCAACAACGGCCTTGCTCCGAAGTACTATGTGGAAGGCAGCCACGAGGCCATTATCGAAAGAGATGTGTTCCTAAGAGTGCAGGCTGAAATTGTCCGAAGGGCGAATATCCTGACAGACGGAAAGAAAAGAGTCTACAGCGCCAGATACGCTTTGTCGAGCATCGTGGTCTGCGGACACTGCGGTGATATCTACCGCAGGATCAAGTGGAACAACAGAGGCTGCAAGTCAACGGTCTGGCGATGCGTGAGTCGGGTGCTGAAGAAAAGTAGCGGCATTGACTGCCCGGCACGGACGATTCGTGAGGAAGACCTGCAGGCAGCAGTAGTCACAGCGATAAACGATGCCTGGTCGAAACGGGACTCTGTACTTCCGGCGCTTAAGGAGAATATCAGATCAGCCATTGAAGGAGATTCGGAAGCGCAAATTGCTGAAGTCGACCGGGAGATCAAAGAGAGGCAGGCAGAACTGCTCGGCGCCGGTAACGACCAGAAGAAAATCGATAAGATTGGCGATGCCATCATCAGCCTGCGTGAAGAGCGGCAGGCCATCCTCGCGGATGCGGCTGCAAGACAGGGATTGCGGGACAAGGTAAATGACCTGGTTGCCTTCCTTGATGAACAGACAACGGAAATAACGGAATACTCCGAGACCCTGGTCAGACGGCTTATCGAGAAGATTACGGTCTATGATGAGAAGCTGACGGTCGAGTTTAAATCAGGGCTCGAGATCGATGTGGACGCATAACAGAATACGGTATCAGACGCACCTCGCTCCGGCGGGGTGTTTTTTCGCTCCAGAGGTAGAAAAGTTCATAATTATGTGCTACAATAAGTTTAACGATTAGTGAAACTTGTGAACCCGAACTGCGGAGGAAGAAAATGCTGAAAAATAATATAGAACTTGATGTAAAAGTTAAATGCATCGAGGGTAACACCACCCAGGCAAAAGTGGCCGAAGAAGTCGGCACTTCAGCATCTTATGTCAGCCGTGTGATCAATGGCGGTGATAAAGTCGTGAACAAGACTTTCGTTTCCATTATGGAGGCACTCGGGTATGATGTTGAACTGCACTATATAAAGAGAGACGAATAAATGGTAATACGTAAACTTAAACTTGAAGAGACTGAACTCTTAAAGGATTTTTTATATGAGGCTATTTTCATACCGGAAGGAGCGGAGCCGCCGGCACGAGATATTATTGAGAAGCCGGAACTGCGCGTATATACGGATGATTTCGGTACCCGGAAAGGCGATAACTGCCTGGTGGCAGATTTCGGCGGCCAAGTGGTCGGAGCGGTATGGACGAGGATTATGGACGATTACGGTCATGTGGATGACGATACGCCGTCCTTCGCCATCTCGCTTTACAAGGAATATCGCGGTCAGGGCATCGGTTCACAGCTTATGGTGAAGATGCTCGAACTGCTGAAATGGCAGGGCTACAAACGGGCATCCCTGGCGGTGCAGAAAGCAAACTACGCCGTGAAGATGTATAAAAATGTCGGATTCAAGACTGTGGATGAGAACGCCGAAGAATATATCATGGTGTGTGAACTATAAGATGGAATTTGAAAGGACAATATTATATGGCCAACAAATATGAAGTAATAGATGAATCAGCATGGGAAAGGGCTATGCATTGCATGGTTTTCCGGAACAGTATAGAACCGGCATTTTGTGTGACTTTTGAAGCCGATATTACTGAATTCAAGAATAAGGTCAAGGAGAAAGGCTTGTCTTTTACCTTGGCAATGGTCTATGCAGTCTGCAAGTGCGCCAATGAAGTCGAAGCATTAAGATACAGATTTTTGGATGGAAAAGTTGTGCTTTACGAGAGAGTTGATACCGCCTTTACCTACCTTAATAAAGAAACAGAATTGTTCAAGGTTGTCAACGTTCCGTTCATAGACAATCTTCCGGAATATGTAGCGTTGGCGTCAAAGACAGCTGAAGAACAGCAGGAGTATTTTACCGGTCCTCTTGGAAATGATGTATTTCAATGTTCTCCTATGCCTTGGGTGACTTATACGCATATCTCGCATACTAACTCTGGCAAGAAGGACAACGCTACTCCTCTGTTTGACTGGGGTAAGTATTACGAGAAAGATGGACGTATCTTGATTCCGATTTCAATCCAGGCACATCATTCTTTTGTTGACGGGATTCATATAGGACAGTTCGTTGATGCCCTGCAAAAGTTCTTTGATAATTATTAATAGGGCAACACCAAGGCTCCCACACTGCCATCGGCAGCGGGGAGCCAAGAAAGAGAGAATAGAATATGACGTTAGAAACAGAAAGGCTCATTCTGCGTCCGTGGGAGGAAGCGGATGCTGAGGAATGTTATAGATACGCACAAGATCCACAGGTTGGACCGATAGCGGGCTGGGCAGCGCATACCAGTGTTGAAAATAGTAGAGAGATCATAAAAACAGTCTTGTCTGCGCCGGAAACATATGCTGTGGTTCTTAAAACAACAGGTCTTCCGGTTGGCAGTATCGGCCTGATGCTCGGCAAAGCAAGCAATATAGGTCTTCCCGATACAGAGGGTGAAATCGGATACTGGATCGGGGTTCCATACTGGGGACAAGGGCTTATACCAGAAGCAGTCCGGGAGCTTATGAGATATGGCTTTGAAGAGTTGAGTCTTGAAAAAATGTGGTGCGGGTATTTTGATGGAAATAAAAAATCAAAACGCGTTCAGGAAAAATGTGGCTTCCGGTATCATCACACGAAAGAAAACGTTCCTTGTGCCATAGAGGGATTGTTGCGGACAGAGCATATTACCTGTATTACAAGAGCAGAATGGCTGATAAGTAATAGCGGATTGTAGCTGATACGGATGTTGTAGGAAATCAGGAGGTAGTGACATGGCTTTTGATTATAAAAAAGAGTATAAAGAATTCTACATGCCAAAGGATAAGCCGTCTATCGTGACAGTTCCGAGCATGAACTTTATTGCGATTCGTGGACACGGTGATCCAAACGCGGAGAATGGAGAGTACAAGCAGTCTATCGGGTTGCTCTATGGCATCGCCTTCACGATCAAGATGAGCAAAAAAGGCATTCACCAGATTGATGGCTATTTCGATTATGTTGTCCCTCCGTTGGAAGGATTCTGGTGGCAGGATGGTGTTGCCGGGATCGACTATGCGCGCAAAGAAAACTTCGAGTGGGTCTCCGTCATTCGCCTGCCCGATTTCGTCACAAAGGCTGATTTTGACTGGGCTGTTGATGAGGCTACCAAGAAGAAAAAAACAGACTTCTCAAAGGTCGAATTTCTGACCTATGATGAGGGTCTGTGCGTTCAGTGTATGCACATCGGCTCCTATGACAATGAGCCTGCTACTGTCGCACTTATGCATGATTACATGGAACAGCAGGGCTATGTTCTGGATATTACAGAGCAGCGTTTGCATCATGAAATTTATCTGAGTGATGCCAGAAAGGTTGCACCGGAAAAGCTAAAAACAGTGATCAGACATCCAATACGGGAGAGGTAGGATTATGGCATCAAGCAAAGAATATCTGGATTTCATATTAGATCAGTTGTCTGAACTGGACGATGTATCTTACCGGGCGATGATGGGAGAATACATCATCTATTATCGCGGAAAGATTGTCGGCGGCATTTATGATGACCGCTTTCTTGTGAAGCCTACGAAGTCTGCTGCGGCAATGATGCCAAATGCGGAAATGGAACTTCCATACGAAGGTGCAAAGGAAATGCTGCTCGTTGATGACGTTGACAATAAGGAGTTCCTGACAGAACTGCTTGCAGCGATGTATTCCGAACTACCTGCGCCGAAGAAAAAGAACTAAAGAAAACATACCGAGGCTCCCACACTGCCATCATCGGCGGCGGGGAGTTGAAAAGAAGGGTATCAGAGTGATTATGAAGTCGTGGACTGATTTCCTCAAAGCAAAATTTCGTGGACTGTTCCAAACCCGATATTTGCGAAACTGTTGACATTCATAGTGGAGTCCCAAGACATGTGGAAAGTATTGTGTTGCTTTCCAAACTTAAATCAAATAAGTTGAAGCATATTAATGTGGAATTAGAGATGGATGAACTTGATTTGACGGCGGCGGAGAGTAAAGCAACTTATGAGGAAATCAAGGATTATGTACTGGAACATATGGGATTAAAGGTCAGCAGTTTGTATATTGCACAGGTAAAAGAGAAATGTGGGATTATTGAGAGGGAAAACTATAACCTGCCAAAATCGAACAATTCCAGGCAGCCGAAATGTCCGCCAGAGAAAGAAGCGGCGATAAGGAAGGCGTTGGAATATTTTCGTATGATTTGATAGCGGCTTGGAAATGATGAGATAATTTTTGTAAGTTTTTCTTTCGAAAATTATACTGAATAAACTTTTTAAAATATGTTTTTAATACTTTTACGGGATTTAAGAATTAATATGATTAGGAGAAAAGAATGATTTCAGGAGAATACTACCAAACAAAATGTAGAGAGACAGGTTATAGTGATGAATTGAAACAGTGTATTGAAAATGCTTGTGAATATTGTATTGATAATATGGAATCAACAGTTTCAGGAAATCCATATTATAAGGGAGAGCATCCACTCATGTTATTGGGTGAAATTCAGAGTGGAAAAACAAGAGCATTTACGGGTTTGATGGCTTTAGCATTTGACAATGGATTTGATTTTATTTTTATATTGACTAAAAATAACAAAGCGTTAGTTGAACAGACATATAAACGAATGAGAAAGGAATTTAAGACATTTTTAGACCAAGATAAAGTGGATGTGAATGATATTATGAAATTGCAAGATGAGCTAACGCCATATGAATTGGATAAAAAACTAATCATTATTGCAAAGAAGCAAAAAGATAATTTGCATAGAATTAGTAGTTTTATTAGATACACGATGATTAACGGTGAGAAAAATTGTTTAATTATCGATGACGAAGCAGATACGGCGAGCATAGGGTATGAAAAGATTAAAGATTCCATGGAAGATTTTAATCTCCGTACTGTAGCAGCTGAAGTTGATAAAATTAGAGGAAGTTTAGATGGGTGCGTGTTTGTTCAAGTTACAGCGACACCATACGCATTGTATTTACAGCCGGATTTTGAAGGAATGGAAATAAAACCTATAAAGCCGCTAAAGACAGTTTTAGTGCCATCTGGGGAAAAATATATAGGAGGAGAGTATTATTTTTTAAAGTCAAATGATGAGAA
>ERZ808051.1661-NODE-1661-length-13720-cov-8.354834_pt1 | contig 13720 bp, 9 predicted proteins | sample MGYA00380199_ERZ808051 | MGnify/ENA primary metagenome ERZ808051 (study PRJEB31490, sample SAMN06133391) | mouse gut metagenome | isolation source: J11 | host: mice | place: China: Chengdu | collected 2015-05 ...
CTCCGTTTTTATTTCCATTATAACGGATAATGGAGCAGTTTGTTCACATTTTATTTACTCATGCGTTTGTCGTGTACAGAACAGACAAAAGGCAGGCAAAAAGCCCATGGCAGCCCTCTTTTGAGGTGTTTTCGCCCCGCTTCTACTTCAGGGCAAAACGCTGTCTATGGGCCTCGTACATCAATAGGGAGGCAGCCACCGCCGCATTCAGGGACTCCAGCTGCCCTTCCATGGGAATCCGCACCCTGCCCTCCGCCGCTTCCGCCAGCTGCGGGCTGAGGCCTGCCCCCTCGTTCCCGATCAAAAACGCCGTGGCCTCCCTGAAGGAAAATCCGTCATAATAATTCTTTCCCTGCAGATGGGCAGCATAGGTATGAACGCCGCCGCGGTGCAGCCGCCCTACCGCCTCCACAAGATCCTCCGCACAGACCACCGGAACCCTATAGATGGAGCCCATGGTGGCCCTCACCGTCTTGGGGGCATAGATATCTGCCGTCCCTGAGCCTATGATGATCCCTGTGACCCCCGCTCCCTCACCGGTTCTGACGATGGTTCCCAGATTGCCGGGATCCTGCAGATTCTCCAGCACCATCAGCAGCGGCCGGGGCGCTTCCAGCAGCTGCTCCAGTCCATGCCCCGGCCTCTTTACGACGCACAAGATGCCCTGAGGGGTCTGGGTGTCCGACATTTTAGCAAACACCTCCTCCGTCACAGTCTCATAGCCCGTCCTATCCAGCTTCCCCATCAGCTCAGGCTGCCGTCCGGCCCTCTCCAGCGCCTCCTCCGAAATATAGACTTCCGCGACGGCCTCCTCGGGAGCTTCACCGAACATCTTGAAGCCTTCCACCACAAAGATGCCCGCCTGACGCCGCTCCTTCGCCTTTGTCTGCCACTGCGCCACCTGCCTGACCCTTGGATTTGAACTGCTTGTAACCATGCTTCGCCCTCCCTGCGCTGCGCTATTTCTTTCGCGCTGCGCTGTTCCTTCCGCGCTGCGCTGTTCCTTCCCCGATTCTTTTTGCCTTCGACACTATGATATTTCCTTCTGCGCCGTGCTATTTTTTCCACAATTCTCCTTGCATTCTGCGCTATTTCCTCCGCGTTGCGCTATTCCTTCCGCGCTGCGTCCGCCCCCGCGCCGCCGGATACACGGCGCAGAAGTGTCAACGCATATAGTCGTCTCCCACAAAAAAAGCTGCTCCGCCAAAAGCGCCCCAAGACACCTCCTGCGGAACAGCCGCACTCCCGGCCTGAACCAGCGGACCGCTCCGTCCTCCGATCCATAGCCGTAATAAATCAAATTGTCAGCATCTTTGCTACCTCATACTGGTACTCATCAATGCCCTTCTCCATCATCAGGGCCTCCTCGATGTCGAAGTCCTGAAACTTTCCGTGCCTATAGCCCACCACCCGGTTGGTCTTTCCCTCCAGCATGATATCCACCGCATAGGCTCCCATGACAGACGCATAATACCGATCCATAGCGGTAGGGCTGCCGCCCCTCTGCATGTATCCCAGAATGGTCGCTCTAGTCTCAAGGCCTGTAGCCGCCTCGATCCTTCTCGCCATGGAAGTGGAATGGCCGATACCTTCTGCATTGATAATCAGATGGTGAATCTTTCCTCTCTTGCGGCTGGCAATGATATGGTTGATGATCTCCTGCTCATTGTACTCATATTTTTCGGGAAGCAGAATGTCCTCGGCGCCGTTTGCAATGCCGCACCAAAGGGCGATATAGCCCGCATGTCTTCCCATTACCTCGATGATGCTGCAGCGCTCATGGGAAGAAGAGGTGTCCTTTACCTTGTCGATGGCTTCCATGGCCGTGTTTACCGCCGTGTCGAAGCCTATGGTATACTCCGTGCAGGCAATGTCCAAATCAATGGTTCCGGGAATTCCTACGGTGTTGATCCCCTGTCTGGACAATGCCTGAGCCCCCCGGTAGGAGCCGTCTCCGCCGATGACAACAATTCCATCGATGCCATGCTGGCGGCATATCTCCGCCCCCTTCTCCTGATATTCCGGTCTCTTGAACTCCAGACATCTCGCGGTGCCCAGAACCGTGCCGCCTCTCTGGATAATGTCGGAAACATGACGGGGCTCCATGTCTATGATATCCTCATTCAGCAGACCGTTATAGCCCTTTTTGATCCCCTTCACCTTTAAGCCTCTATAAATAGCGGTACGCACCACCGCACGGATGGCTGCGTTCATCCCCGGCGCATCCCCTCCGCTTGTCAGAACCGCAATCGTTTTTATTTCCTTCGCCATGCCTTTCCCTCCTGTCTCAGTTCCGAGACTGTTTTTTCAGTTTGGTCGCTCCGCTCCATCGCCGAGACTCTGATATTCCTTTTTTGTCAATTCCCTATTTTAATCCATTTCCTTGCAGTTTTCAATAGGTACAAGCCTAATCTTTAACGCATTTTTATATTTTCCGCCCCGAAGACGGCTCCCAGCCGCTCCTGCAGCCCCGCATCGGCCTTTACCCGGTACTCTGCCGGAAGCAGCTTGTATGCTCTGGAATCCTTGATAAAAACTATCACATTATCGTCCCCTTTGCTGTCCGCTATGGCGGAAAGCAGCTCTCTCTCCCTGACCGAATAGTCGTATGCGCTGGCAAACTGAACCCAGAGCCCTGCCGGCACCCTGCCCTTTCCCCCGTTTTCATTCCGGTCTGCCTGAAGATCTGCCCCGCCGGCAGACATGTCCTGTCCTCCGCCGGACATGCCCGCCGAGGCTTTGCCGCTCTGGCGCATTCTGCCCTGAGCGGCCCTATTGCTCCCTCCGAAGCCCCCTCTGCCATAGCGGTTCTTGAACAGCACCCCGTCCTTGTTCCCCGCTGCCTCCTCAAAGCTGACGATCTGCTCGCAGATAAGCTTGCCGTCCTTATCCTCCTCCACGGACGCCCGGCCCTTTATGAAAACCTTGGCCTCCTCCACAAGCAGCGCCCCGAACTTCTCATAATCTCCGGGAAACACCACCACCTCAAGATTCCCCACCAGATCCTCCAAATTCAGGAATGCCATCATCTTGTCGTTTCTGGTGTACTTGACGGACTTGTCTGCGATCATGCCGCCCACCACCACGCCGGCTTGATCCTCCACTGTCACCTGCCCCGTCTCTTCGTCCAGAACAAAGTCTCCGGCGGTATTGGTGATATACCTCTGCCACAGCTCCTGATCCGTCTCCAGAGGATGTCCGCTGATGTAGATCCCGAGCACCTCCTTCTCAAAGGCCAGCCGCATTTCTTTAGGATATTCTCCTATGTCCGGCAGCGGAAAATCGAACTTCTCCTTCTGGGAATCCTCCGCTATGTCGAACAGCGTCATCTGACCCTCCAGATTGGTCTTCTTATCCTTGAGAGTCCGGTCTATCATCTGTATATAGACACTCATGAACTGCTTTCTGGTTCCTCCGAGACCGTCCAGCGCCCCCGCCTTGATAAAGTTCTCCATGGCGCGCTTATTCATATCACCCTGAATGGTGCGGGAAACAAAATCCTGCAGATTGGTAAAGTTCCCCCGCGCCCTGCGCTCCTCCACGATGCCTTCGATCACCTGCCTGCCCACGCTCTTGATGGCCGTAAGGGCGTAGCGGATGCTCCCTTCCGATACGGAGAACCCGCCCTGCCCCTGATTAATGTCCGGCGGCAGCAGAGCGATGCCCATGTTGCGGCAGGTCAGGATGTATTCCGACACCTTCTGCGGATTATCGATGACGGAAGTCATAAGAGCGGCCATGAACTCCACCGGATAATGACATTTCAGCCAAGCGGTCTGATAGGCCACCACTGCGTATCCCGCGGCATGGGACTTGTTGAATGCATATTCTGCAAAATCTATCATATCATCGAATATGCCGTTGGCCACTTGCGCGTCTATGCCCTTGGAGATACAGCCGGGAACCTGCTCCTCCTGATTCCCGTAGATGAAGTTCGCCCGCTCCTTCTCCATAACGGAATGCTTCTTCTTGCTCATGGCCCGGCGAACCAGATCGCTGCGCCCCATGGTGTACCCGCCCAGATCCCGCACGATCTGCATCACCTGCTCCTGATAGATGATACACCCATAGGTGGGAGACAAAATAGCTTCCAGCTGAGGGCAGGCATAGGTTATGATGTTCTGGTCGCTGCGGCATTTAATATATTTGGGGATGGAGTCCATGGGGCCCGGCCGGTACAGAGAAATGCCGTCGATGATATCTTCCATGCTTCTGGGCCGAAGCTCCTTCATGAAATTCTTCATGCCGCCGCTCTCCAGCTGGAAGATGCCCTCCGTCTTGCCCGATCCGATGTAGGCAAATACCTGCTGGTCCTCATAGTCAAGATGGTCCAGATCAATCTGCCTTCCCGTGGATTCCTTTACGAACTCCACCGTATCCTGAATCACCGTCAGCGTGCGCAGCCCCAGAAAGTCCATCTTCAAAAGCCCCAGCTCCTCCAGCGTGGTCATGGTGAACTGAGTGGTGACGGCCCCGTTGCTCCCTCTGGACAAGGGCACGAACTCGTCTGCAGCCTCAGGGCAGATCACCACCCCCGCGGCATGCATGGAGGCGTGTCTCGGCAGCCCTTCCAGACGCTTGCACATATCGATGAGATGCCGGACCTGCTCGTCCTGCTGATACATCCCCCGCAGCTCCGAGTTCATTTCCAGCGCCCGATCCAGCGTAATGTTCAGCTCTCTGGGCACCAGCTTCGCAATGGTATCCACCATGGCATAGGGCAGATCCATGACACGTCCCACGTCCCGAATGACTCCCTTTGCCGCCAAGGTTCCGAAGGTGACGATCTGCACCACCTTATCGGCGCCATACTTCTGACTTACATAGTCAATGACCTCCTGCCTGCGGTTGTAGCAGAAATCCACATCGATATCAGGCATGGAAACCCGCTCCGGATTCAGGAATCGCTCAAAGAGAAGGTTGTATCGGATGGGATCGATATCCGTAATCCTAAGGCAGTAGGACACAATGCTGCCTGCGGCGGATCCCCGGCCCGGCCCCACCGGAATGCCGTTGCTTCTGGCATAGTTGATAAAGTCCCACACGATCAGGAAATAGTCCACATATCCCATGGTCCGTATAACCGATAGTTCGTAGTCCAATCGTTCTCTGAGGGTCTGGCCCGTGTCCCCCGCAGGCTTGTCACCCTCTCCATAGCGCTGCGCCAGCCCGTCGCTACACAGCTTGTTCAGGTATCCCCAGGAATCATACCCCTCCGGCACCTCGTACCGCGGCAGCTTCGTGACCCCGAATTCTATCTCCGCATGGCAGCGGTCGGCAATTCGCTGGGTATTCTCCAGCGCCTCCTGCGCATAAGGGAACAGCGCCTTCATCTCCTCCTCGCTTTTCACAAAGAACTGTCCGCCCTCGTAGCGCATCCTATCCTCGTCCGCCAGCTTCTTGCCGGTCTGGAGGCAGAGCAGTATATCGTGAGAGTCCGCATCCGACCCATAGGTATAATGAACGTCGTTGGTGGCCACCAGCGGGATATCCAGCTCCCGGCTCATCTTCAGAAGCTCTGTGTTCACCATTTTCTGTTCCGGATATCCGTGATCCTGCAGCTCCAGAAAAAAATTCCCCTTCCCAAAGCACTCCTCGTACTTCCTCGCCGCCTTTCTGGCCTCGCCGTCCAGCCTTTTGACAATATTTCTCTGCACTTCTCCCGCAAGACATGCTGACAGCGCTATAATCCCCTCATGATAGCGGTTGAGTATCTCCATATCCACCCGGGGCTTATAGTAGTACCCTTCCGTGAAGCCCTTGCTGACAATCTTCATCAGATTCGCGTAGCCCAGATTGTTCTCCGCAAGCAATACCAGATGATAATACCGATCCTCGCCTCCCGTAAGCTCCTTGTCAAACCGGGAGTTCGGCGCCACATAGATCTCGCAGCCCAAAATGGGCTTGATACCTGCGGCCTTGGCGGCCCGGTAGAAATCAATCACGCCGTACATGACACCGTGGTCGGTGATGGCGGCGCTGTTCATTCCCAGCTCCTTCACTCTGGCCACATATTCCTTTATTTTGTTGGAACCGTCCAGAAGAGAATACTCCGTGTGGACATGAAGATGTGCAAATGCCATGGCCGGACTCCTTTATGCTAGATTTTTCCTTCTATAATTAATATACTGAAACAAGGAGCATTTGTAAAGAAAAATCCTGAAACCCGAATTTCGGCAGCGGCGGAAATATAGAGGCAGAATATTGTGAGCGGAAAGAAGAAAATGATTTTTAGACACGCAAAGCCGTCCCTATCCGACAATCAGCCGGCAGGAACGGCAAAGCGCATGCTTCTTTCTCTTACATGTCATAATATGCAACGATTTTTAAAGGCATATGGTCCAAATTGCTTAAAGCCGGTTAGAGCTGCTGCAAAGCGGGGCAGACTGGCCAAGGCTGGACAAGGCTGCTGCAAACCGGCCGAAGCCGCCACGAGGCTGGACTGGGCTGCTGCAAACCGGCCGAAGCTGCTGCAAGCCATATGTCCGCTAGTCCGAAAGACCGGAAATCACCAAGTCCCCGTCCCCTGAGAATACTTCCACCTTGCAGGCGCCGGTCCCGTAAGTATAATTGCCCTTCCCCACGTTCCTCTTCTGCCCGTCCCATTTAATGTAGGCATCCCCATTCACTGCTTCTACTTCCACATCCATTCCTTCCGCTTCATCCAGCGTAAGTTTGGCATCGCCGCCATTGGACTTCAGGCTGACGCTTTCAGGAGTCCCCTTGGCATTTACGGAAACATCTCCTTCCTTGGATTCAATCGTCAGTTTTCTGGGCGCTCCGAAAGCCCGCACCGAAATGTCACCCGCCCGGCTACGACATTCATATATCTCCGCACCGGATTCCACATTTATGTCGCCGCTCTCCGAAACACACTGATATCCCCTGCAATGATTCCCGTCCGGATCCTGCAGGACGATGTCACCTCTTTCGGTAGAAAAAGAGCCGAATTCGCCGCATAAATTAGACCCTACAATATCGCCGCTTTTCGCAACAAAGTTTCCCGCTTCAAATTTCATATTCGCAATGACAATGTCCCCTTGCACAGCCATAAATTTCCCCGTGCCGAACTGAAGATTTGCCATAGCCATGTCCCCTGAATTCGTTTTGAAATTACCCGATGTGAACTCCATGTCGGAAATGGCCAAATCTCCGCTCGATGTCTCTATATTTCCTGATGTAAACTTAACCGAAGAAACAGCCACATCACCTGCGGAGCATCCCACGTTAAAGGCCTCCGCCTTTACGTCAGCCACCGCCAGATCACCCTTGGAGCTTTCCACCTGCATCACCCTGCTGCAGTCTATATGCTCAATGCTCACATCGCCGCTGGCGCTTCTCACATTTGACGCAGCAGCGGTGACGTTCTGCAGCTTCGCGTCACCGCTGCTGCTGAATACGTCTATCTTCTCGGCCGTTACATTCTTTATAGTCACATCGCCACTGGAACTTTTGACAATCAGCTCTCTTTCAGCAATGCTGCCTTCATCTTGTCCATCCTCAGAGAAAAACACTGCCTTTCTTTCCTTCATCACTACATCCTGTATGTTCACATCGCCGCTGGAGGTGCTGACATTCAAACATTGGCAGCATTTTGTCTCACAGATCGCCAAATCGCCGCTGGAGGTATGGAGTTTCATGATATTTGCAAGGGACTTTAATACTTTTACATCTCCGCTACAGCTCTCCAGCAGAATATTCTCCTGAACAAGGTCTTGTATCTGTACATCTCCGGAGGAAGCTTTGACCGAAAGCTCCCGCACTCCTTTGGGCACGCTCACATATAACGCCAGCGTCTGGCCGTTGACGGCATCGCCAATATTTTTATAGGAAACAACTGTCTTTCCAAAAAGCATCACCTTCCAGGATTTTTCATCTCCGTCCTCTCCCGTCCGGCCCTTCTTCATGTCTTTCCTTTTCTGAATTCCGGCATAAAAGACGTCACCTTCCTCATACTGATAACATTCATACTTCTCCTGCCCATTCCTAAGCCGATTGATATACTCTACATGAATCTCTTCGTCTTCCGAAGGCATCAAATAAATGTCGGCTTCCTCCCCTTCCAGAACAATCTTTTTGTATTTGCCGGAATAATGATAGGAATTGCCCTCCTGCGCCGCAGGGCCTTCCTGCGCTGCATTTCCCGGCTTATTTTCGCAGCCCCCGTTTTCAGCGCCTTCCCCGGCACACATCCCCGTTCCGGTCGTCTTCTGGCATTCTTGTACGGAAACCCGCGATAATCCTTCTGCGCCCGGCATCCCACAGACCATGTTTTCCTTCAGCTCCGACTCGGAGAGTTCCCTGACCATATCCTCAATATTTCCCAGTTCCGCTATGATCTCCTCGTCAGTCTTACCCTGCAGCTCACCCTCCGCAAAGTGCTGGTGATAATCCTCTAAAATATCCTCCCGCAGCTCTTTGCTGAAATTGTCCAGTTTTTCTTGCAATCTCCGCATATACTCTAACTTTGTCATCTGATTTTCCTCCTATCTTTCGACACTATAGTTCTTTTTCCGCTCTTCTCTTGCTGTTCTTCTGTTTTTCTCTTGCTCTTTTTTATGCTCTTCTCTTACTCTTCTTCTGTTTTTCTCTTGCTCTTTTTTATGCTCTTCTCTTGCTCTTCTTCTGTTTTTCTCTTGCTCTTTTTTATGCTCTTCTCTTGCTCTTCTTCTGTTTTTCTCTCGCTCTTCTTCCTCTCTTTTTCCGCGCTTCTTTCTCCCGCCTATAGGCTGCCTTTCACAAAGTCCAAGCTCGGCCTCTTCAGTGTTGTACCTCTTTTTCTCCCACCTGCAAGCCGTCTTTCACACCGATTCCCACAAGCCCATCCTCCAAACTTCTGCCGCGCGGGCATATGGCCTATCTCACTCTTCAATAAGCCGTCTGATTCCTTCAATAAAGGAATCCCATTCATTCTTCACCGTCTGCTGATACAGTTTGCCCTTATCCGTCAGCTGATAATACTTTCGGGCCGGACCCGATTCCGATTCCACCAGATAGGTGGTCACATAATCGTCCTCTTTCAGCTTTCTCAAGATGGGATACAGCGTGCCGCTGGCAATGGACATTTCATGAGATATCCGTTCCGTCAGCTCATACCCATATTTGTCGCCCTTGACAAGCTGGGAAAGTACGCACAGCTCTAATGCGCCCTTCTTAAACTGTGTGTTCATCCTATTCCCCCTTTCCATAAGTTTTTTCATGACACAGTTAGCCTTGGTTGACCAGATCCCCGCATCCTTTATGGCATCTCTTATGTCATTTTTTGTATACTATTTTATATCCGCATATTCATTGTAACATATAGTATTATATAATGCAATATACTATTTTGAAAAATTATCCCTTCCCTTGTTTATTGCTTTCCCTACCCGTATATGATATTCTAAAGAAAAAATCCGGGAGGTATATCAAGCTATGAACAACGGTCATATAGCCATTCCTGTCATATTGAAGGTGGGAAAAGGCGCATTGGGCGAAATAGGCAGCTATGTCATCACAGGCGGCATGGACAAGGCGGTAATATATTTCGGTAACGGCCTCATAGACATGTTCGGCAGTCAGGTAATGCATTCCTTGAAGACGGCGGGCGTCACCGTGCTGGAATATCGGGAACTGGACTCCGTCCGAATCGAAGATATCATGGAGCTGGCCTTCTCCATAGACAACAAGGCCCAGATCATTCTGGGGATAGGAGGCGGGAAGGTCATCGATGCCGCAAAATATGCCGCTTATCTGCGCAAGCTGCCATTTATCAGCGTGCCTACCTCCTCTTCCAGCGACGGCTTTTCCAGCGCCAGCGCCTCCCTCACTGTAAACGGCCGGCGCACATCCGTACCTGCCCGCATGGCATACGGCATTGTGGCCGATACAGACGTGATTAAAAGCGCCCCTGAGAAATACCTATACTCCGGCATAGGGGACATGGTATCCAAGATAACTGCCTTATATGACTGGATCTATGAGGCCCGCTGCGGACATGGAGAGGTGAATGATTTCGCAGTCATGATCGCAAAGAAGGCTGTGAACAGCTTTGTCCGCACTCCTTTTCAAGACATTCACGAGGATCTGTTCCTACGGGAATTGCTGGACTCTCTGGCCATGAGCGGCATCGCCAACGAAATCGCCGGCAGCAGCGCCCCCACCAGCGGCAGTGAGCATCTGATCTCCCACGCTCTGGACAAGCTGCTGGAACACCCTCAGCTCCACGGTGTTCAGGTGGGCATCGCCACCTATCTCATGAGCCGGGTACAAGATCATCGCTACAAGAGAGTGAACACCATATTCACTGATACGGGGTTCTGGGATTACGTGTCCACCCTCGGTCTGAGCCGTTCCGACTATGCCGCCGCCATCGACATGGCTCCTTCCATAAAGCCTTTCCGCCACACATATCTCCATGAGGAAAAATATCGTCAGTTGGCCAAGCAGCTGCTGGAGGAGGACGAGATTCTGAAAAAAGTATTGCACTGATAGCCTTATGCCCAGTCGCTTGTTCTTATTTTCCTCAGAAAAAAGCCGATATAATATATGAGTACCCTATAGTCCCCTTGTTGTTTTTTCAGAAAGATCAGGCCTTCTTGAAGTCTTTCGCCTTTTATCTTTTTGTTAATATGGAATAATAAACCAAAAAAAGGGGGAACTATCGGACTATAAAAACGGCAGGCCGCCACGACTGCCACATCGGAAAAGGAGGGGGAAATAATGGCCATTGAAGTCAATACCAACAGATATACCGGAGTCAGGAAAATAACCATCAAAAACCATGACGGCTCTACGGCAGGCACCATCACCATCCATGATTCAAAACTGAAAAAACAAAAAAAGCTCCAGTATAAATTCAAGCGAATATCCACTCAGATCATTCAGGCCAAGACCTCCGGCAATGCAAGGCAGGTTCTGACAAGGGCCAAGGGCGAGACAGTGAGCCTGCGCAGAAAGGTCTACACCGGCGATTATGATAGAACCGAACTCCGAAGAGCCATCCGCCATGCAGAGCAAATGGAGAGAATCGCAAAAAAACGCATGAAGCACCTGCAACAGGAGGAGAATCTGGAAAAGGGAAACAGCGGCATGCAGGCAATGTTCGATGAGGAATCATTGGAGGAGAGCTTCAAGGATATGGCTGAAAATTTCCCTGAAATGAGCAAAGAGGAAATCCGGCAGCTTTTGCAGGAGCTGCAGGAGGAACTGGCACAGCTGGAGCAGGAATCCGGTCTGGAGGAACTGGAACTGACGCAGGCAGCACTGTCGGACATGGATCCCGCGCAACTAGAACAGCTGAAGAAAAAACATAGGGCCGAGGAGCTGAGAGAAATTGCGGAAGCAGATATGAAGTATCTAAAAGCCCTCTTCAACCAAATGGAACGGGAACAGCAGGAAGCTTCTTCCAGCGGCGTATCACTGGAGCTTTCCGGCGTTGACATTCCTATCCAGATTGATGAGCGGTCTGCTGCGGAGGTGGCCTCCTCCATGCCTATGCTTGCAGAGGGCGGCAATATAGATGTTTCCGTGTGACGCATGGTTTCCTTGTGACGCATGACCTGCTTTTTTTGCGAAATGCTTTCTGTGAAATGCAAGTATGATTCTGTGCGGAAGGTTCTGTACGGGAGGGGGGGAAGCTGCACATCCAAACCTTTCCGTACAGATTTTTCTTCCTATTAATTACCTCCTATAATTAAAGCGTGAGCACAAAATGATTAGAGCGTGAGCGTAAAAGTCCGTTAGTACAATATCTTCATTTCATCCGTGACTGCCGCTGCAAATCACTGCAATCGGGCAAGCAGCGCCTCACATCCCTCCACCACATCCCGGTAAGTAGCGTCAAAGTCCCCGGTATACCATGGGTCGGAAATATCCCGATCCGAGCCTGCAAAGGAAAGGAGCTTAAAGACCTTGCCTTCGGGATCACCGCCCAGCATTCGGTGCATATTGCGAATATTGGCACTGTCCATGCCAATAAGGTAATCGTATTGCGCATAATCTTCCCGCCTCAGCTGCACCGCCCTTTTTCCTCCGCAGGCAATGCCATGCTCCGCCAGCTTGGCTCTGGCAGGCGGATAGACCGGATTCCCTATGCCGTTCCAGATCTCCTCCGAGCTGGTGGCAGCTGAGGCAATATAGAACTGGTCAGACAATCCCCGGGCCGCCGTCAGGTTCTTCATTACGAATTCGGCCATGGGGCTGCGACAGATGTTGCCGTGGCAAACAAATAATATTTTTACCATACTTCTCATATCTCCTTATATCTCGGTATATCCTCGTTTTTCCTTATGTTTTCAAGGTTTTCTCTCTGACCTCAAAAACTCTATACCTCGTATATCTTACCATATCTCGGTATATTTTGTCTCCCAAAAAGAGTAAAAAAGAAGTAAAATGACCTCTTTTTTACTCTTTCCAAAGGTAAATTCCTACACGCTTACACTTCCTTTCTAAGCCTTTCTTCCACTTCCCTTACTTCCTTTTCCACATCATCATATCCCAAATGGGTATACACATTTAATGTTGTGGCTATATCCGCATGTCCCATAAGATATTGTAAAGTCTTTGCATTTACTCCTGACTTTGCCATGTTACTACAATAGGTATGTCTGCATACATGCGGCGTTATCTTTGGCAGTTCTTCCTTGTATGTCCTGTTATACTTCTTCAGAGCATACTCGAACCGCTTTTCCCAATGTAATGCAAGGTACGGCATACCATTCTGATCCAGAACCAGAAAGCCGCCCACACCATCTACCATTGGCTCCACCTTTGTTTTCCTGCGTCTGGCTGCCAGCTTTTTAAAGCACTGGTAAACCTCTTCCGTCATTGGAAGATAACGCTCGCCGTATGTAGTCTTGGTGTCTGCAATCATATATTTTCCCTCTCTTGTACGCTGCAACTGTTTATCTATATGTATCTTCCGTCCTTTCATATCCACATCAGACAGCGTCAGGCCACAGAACTCTGAAATCCTCATGCCGGTCTTGAATAATATATACATCCCCTCATAATATTGTGAATAATGTTTGTCTCCTTTTATAAAATCAAGGAACAACCTTTCCTGTCTCGGTGTAATCGCCTCCCTTGATACGCTGTCATTTATCAGCACTGTTGCCAGTTCCCAGTCGAAAGGATTCTTCCTGATTAAGTCATCCTCAACAGCCATACGGAAAGCGGGGCGCACAACACCTCTGATACTATGGATACTGCTATAACTTCTCTTATCCTCTGACTGTAGCTTTATCAGCCAGAGTTTAGCGTCTGACGGTTTTACCAAATCAATCCGCCTGCTTCCAAACTCTTCTTTCTTTAATATATTGACAACCGTTTTATATCCGGCAAGGGTGTTATGTCTTACCCCTGTTTTAGTGGCAATATATCTTTCAACCAGTTCCAGTACGGTAACATCCCCACCGTGGTATGCTACTTCCTCATTGAGAGATTTTTCAATCTCTTTTTCCAGTTCCCTCAATGCTTTGCATTCCCTTTTACCAGCTGGCAGTTTATCAGTCGGCTCCAGTTTCCAACTGTAAACATAGTGCATCTTATTGTCTCTGCCACGGTAAGCATACATAAACTGACCATTACTTCTTTGCTGCTCACCAGTACGCAGTATGCGTCCTTTGCTGTCTCTTCTCTTATTATCCTTACTCATATTATTTTACCTCCATTTAATCAAAATTTTTTACTGCCCCCTCTTTCAAGTGGAGGCTTATGATACCGCTGAATTACTGATAGC
>ERZ808051.1662-NODE-1662-length-13716-cov-3.833785_pt1 | contig 13716 bp, 10 predicted proteins | sample MGYA00380199_ERZ808051 | MGnify/ENA primary metagenome ERZ808051 (study PRJEB31490, sample SAMN06133391) | mouse gut metagenome | isolation source: J11 | host: mice | place: China: Chengdu | collected 2015-05 ...
CCTTCTAATATCACGTCAAACTGGACCTCATCATGCCAATGCCATGGAATCCTTCCTTGCTCAAATTCAGCAAAATCATCCAGATAAACAGCAAGTGGAAAATCCTTTGTCCCATGCTGGCGTATTTCTTGCAAATTTTTATCTATTATCGTCCTTTGTTTTTCTTGCCCTTTATACATTTTTACTCTATAACCCGCCTGCCGCAAATTTTTTAATAAGTTTAAAAAGCTACTATTATGCTACTTTTTGCTTCTATTATAGTCGATAATATCCTTAAAAAGCAATATAATGTTAATACACATACATAAAGGAGGATACTATTATGATATTAGACTTATTCCGCCTCAATGGAAAAACCGCAGTTGTCACTGGGGCAAACACAGGGCTTGGGCAAGGCTTCTGCATCGCATTTGCAGAAGCAGGCGCAGATGTAATTGGGGTAGCTAGGAGAAGTATGCAGGAAACAAAAGAAAAAGTAGAAAAAGCAGGTGGAAACTTCCAAGAAATTATTGTAGATCTTTCCCAGCCCAACGCTGTAGAGCTTGTGATGGAAGGATGCAATCAGCTATGCCAAAATGTTGACATACTCGTAAACAATGCTGGGATTATCCAAAGGGAAGATGCAAAAAACGTAAAACCCGAAAACTGGGATATGGTAATTAACTTAAATGAAAGGCTTGTATTTTTCCTATCACAAGCTATGGCCAACCGTTACTTCCTGCCAAATAAAAGTGGAAAAATCATTAATATTGCGTCTATGTTAAGTTACCAAGGAGGCATCCGCGTCCCTGCCTATGCAGCCAGTAAAAGCGCTGTTATGGGAATCACCAAAGCCCTTGCCAATGAATGGGCACCATTTGGAATTAATGTCAATGCGATTGCGCCAGGTTACATGGCTACTAATAATACTACCAACCTACGTAATGACACACAAAGAAGTGAAGCTATCCTAGATCGGATACCTGCAGGAAGATGGGGCACCCCTAACGATATTATGGGCGCTGGCATTTATCTTGCTTCTGAAGCCTCTGCTTATGTAAATGGTTTTACGCTGGCTGTTGATGGCGGATGGCTAGCAAGATAAACTATTATAAATAATCTGTTGTATCCCTACTAATCAGTACAGGCGTAACGACTTGATGGATTGGCTCTTTTAATGGCACTGGTTTTCTTTTTTTCCTTTCTTCCATCTGTACTACTAACAATTCCATAGCCGCCTCTGCTATTTTATCAATCTGTTGCCCAATTGTACTGGTAGGGATTACAGCTTCACTAGAAATTGGTGAATTATCAAATCCAATTAACCTATAATTATCTGGAAGGCATCCATACATACGTATTAACCAATTTAAAAATATATTCGCATATGTATCATTTGCCAAAAAAATCCCTTTTTTCTTATTCTGGTATTTTTTATCTAAATAACTCGCTAATTTACAAATAGTTTCCTTATTCTCTTCATAACTATTCCCTAAATCTTCTAATAAAAGTTCATAAGTAAGCCCATATTTTATACAAACATCGGTAAACCCTTTTATACGCCCATAAGAAGGAATATAATCTGGGACGTTTACATTAATATGTATTAAAATATCACAATTATTTTTATATAGTAATTCCGCTGCCTGCATACCGCCCATATAATTATCCGTATTTACACTACAAGTATACTTGTCTTCCCGTTCAATTGTTACGATAGGGATATTATAAGACGCTAACTCTTTCGAAGGTATCGTATGGCTTAATATAATCATTCCTTCAATATTATAAGCCAATAATTCCTGAATATAACGCTGTTCTACCTTGTCCTTTACATTACCTGAAAATACTAAAAATTTATAGCCAAACCTTTCATAAGACAATAAAATTTGGTTTAGCATTTCAGAATAATAGTGGAGATAAAGATTTGGAATTATCACTCCAACAAATTCTGTTTTTCCATTTGCTAAAATTTTTGCTACTTTATTTTCTTTATAATCCAAATCAATTAATGCTTGTGCAATAATTTCTTGATTCTTCAATGTAAGGGAATCTGGATTATTAAAATAACGGGAAATTGTCGTTTTAGAAAAATTAGTATAACGTGCAATATCCTCAAAAGTCACCTTTTTATCACTCATAACCTATTTCCATTCCTACTTTTTTCCATTATAACATAAAATACAACAAACACCAATGATGTTTTATAAAGGACTTTTTAATTAAATTTACAAAAAACTTATATTTCAATGCAAACAAAAATAGCTCTGGGAATCTCATGTTAAAATTCCCAAGCTATTACCTTTACCTATGCGCTTTTATCAGCTTTCAGCTTTTTGACTTCTTCAAGAGAAAGTCCTGAAATATTAACGATTTCCTCTAAAGCATATTTGCCAGCCGCTAACATACAGAGTGCAACCTCTTTCAATGTCTGATTCCTCATATCTTCTATAACTTGGCACATAATCTTGATTCCCTCCTTGCTCTCTTTGAAAAATCTCACCCTGTCCGCTAATATCCCATAATACATATCTGCTGCATCTGTACAAGAGAAGTCATACATTAACCTCTCAATTGGCGTATCTCCACGGAAAGCACCATTTACATACAATATGTGCGAACCATCTTCAAATCTTTCCCCTGTTCCTAAAAAGCATCTCTCGATTAGATAAATTGGCAGCCCTTTTCCTATTATATCATTTTCTGTGATAAAGATTACCCACGTTTCCGGCAGCTTGTCAAAATCCTCGCCCTTCTTTAAAAGGTTTGCGTCCATCATACTGCTGTTGTACCTTGCTCTTTTTCTTCCAGCTCCTTTATCAGATCGCTGTACTTCCACATTCAATTTTGCCCCTGTGCTGTTTGTAGCCAAGATATTCAGCCTCACCAAACGGTTTAGCAGGTTTTCTACAAATACTTGGGTACAGACGTCCAGCACTTTTAAATCTGGCTTTTCTAATACAATCTGCAGTACCAGTTCTATACTTGCCGTATCTCCTTCAAAACATTTTGTGAAAAAATCATCATCAAGCAAGCGAAAGCCTTTTAGCCTCTGTAAATCTTCCTGATGTTTCTGGTCTATCTATTCTGTCACTGTCAATTTTCCCATCTGCTTTCCCTTCCGTTTTCATATCTCCATACTATCATAAGACTCTTGATTTTACAAGACAGAAGACATTTGCGTTTCCTCACTTTCATCCTTAAAAGCCTAATTTTATCTTCTTCCTGATTCCTTATAGCTCATTTTATTTCATATTTCACCAAAAACCCAAATATCCATTCCTAATCGAACCTTGTCTTTAGATATATTTCACAAAAAATCTTAATAAAATATATAAAAATTCACAGTTTTACCAAAATAACTTGACGAGCAAATTCTTTTGTTATATGATTATTTTATAAAGTAACCGGTTACTTTACCGGTAACTTTATAACTACACTATTTATTTGGCTTATTAAATGGAAGGAGAAAAAAGCATGGAAACAAAAAGTATCTTAAAACAGAAGTTACTATATGTCAAAAAGAACTGGTTACTATATGTGTTTTTTCTAATGCCAGCCCTTTTTATTACTATTATTTTCCGTTATTTACCTATGGGTGGGATTCTCATTGCATTTAAAGATTACAATGTGCGCCTTGGAATTCTTGGGAGCGAATGGGTAGGCTTCGATTACTTTAAGCGTTTCTTGTCTTCTCCTGACTTTATGCAATACTTAATGAATACCTTAAAGCTAAGTTTATATGGGCTTTTATGGGGTTTTCCAGTCCCTATTCTTTTAGCTCTTTTATTAAACAGAATCAAAAGCGTAGGAATTAAGAAAAAAATCCAGCTTCTTATTTATGCGCCTAATTTTATATCGGTTATTGTTTTATGTGGCATGGTCCGTATGTTCCTTTCTCCTGTAGGCCCTCTAAACCAAGTATTAGGCAGCAATACCAACTGGATGACAATGCCAGGGGCTTTTCGGACTATCTATATAGCAAGCGGCATCTGGCAGGCTGCAGGCTGGTCCTCCATTATGTATACAGCCGCATTATCCAATGTTAGCAAGGAATTAGAAGAAGCCGCAACGATAGATGGCGCTAACATCCTGCAGCAAATATGGTATGTAGAACTTCCAGCTATTAAAAATATTATTGTTATCCAATTTATCCTTTCTGCTGGGAATATTATGAGCATTGGTTTTGAAAAAGCTTATGCCCTACAAACCAGCATGAACCTTCCTACCTCAGAGATTATCTCTACATATGTATATAAAATAGGCCTCTTAAATGGTGATTATGGATATTCTACTGCAGTAGGCATATTTAATTCTATTATTAATGTTATCTTATTGTTGCTAGTAAACTGGGTTGTATCAAAACTTAATGAAGGAGAAGGCTTATAAAAGGGGGAATTTAAAATGGAACATAGTAAAATTAAACTTGGAACTCTAGATAAAATAATACTAACCATCGGATATTTTCTTTTAGGACTATTTGTAATAGCTATTATTATCCCACTTTTCTATGTAGCTGCTGCTTCCTTTATGGACCCTAATGTATTAAATAACCAAGGAATCAGCCTAAGGATTAGTGATTGGACTTTAGAAGCTTATAAAAGAGTTATGGAAGATTCCATGATATGGAGAGGGTTTGCCAATTCCTTTTTCTATTCTATAAGCTCTACTGCCCTATCTGTCTTTATCACTTTATTGGCCGCCTATCCTATGTCCAAAAAGGAATTGGTCGGAAGAAAATTTTTTAATACTATATTTATTATTACCATGTTTTTTGGCGGCGGGCTAATACCAACCTTTATTTTAATGAACCAGCTCCGTTTAGTAAATACTGTTTGGGCTATTATTATCCCTGGTTCTTTTAATGTCTGGAATATGATATTAGCTAGGACTTATTATCAATCCATTTCAAAAGAATTATGGGAAGCCTCCCAAATTGATGGGGCAAATGAAATCCAGTATTTTTTCCATATCCTTATGCCGTTATGTAAACCTATTATAGCCGTTATAACATTATGGGGGTTTGTTGGAATGTGGAATAGTTATTTTGATGCCCTAATTTACCTAAATGATGCTACACTCCAGCCACTCCAATTAGTACTTCGTTCTATTTTAGTACAAAACACTCCTCAGTCTGGTATGATTGCAGATATTCAAAGTACTGCTGAATTAGCAAAAATGGCAGAGCTTTTAAAATATTCTACCATTGTTGTATCTAGCCTGCCATTACTTGTTATGTACCCCTTCTTCCAAAAATATTTTGACAAGGGTGTAATGGTAGGGTCTGTAAAAGGTTAATGGAAGAAAGGAGCTAAAATAAATGAGAAAACAAATCCGAACTATAACTAGTATAATTTTGGCACTCACTGTGTCTATTTTCCTTACAGGCTGTGGCGGGAATACAGTAGCACAGGCAGATATTAACCCTAATACCCCAATAGAAGATGTATCTTTCCCTTTAGCTGAAAAAAAGGAATTGTCTTTTATTACAAATGCCCCTGCCAGGACAGAGCAAAACCCAAATAAAAGGACTATTTTTATGCGGTTAGAAGAACAAACAAATGTACATATTAAATGGACTTGTTTTGTGTCTGATCAATTTGCAGACAAAAAAAATCTGGCATTAGCACAATTTGGGGCCCTCCCAGATGGATTATTTGTAGCAGGTATGGGCGATTATGATTTACTCCGTTATGCAAAACAGGGAATTATTATTCCTCTTGAAAACCTTATTGATAAATATATGCCAAATTTATTATCTGTGTTCGAAAAATATCCTGAATACCGTGTTATGTGTACTGCGCCGGATGGACATATTTATTCCTTTCCATGGATTGAACAATTAGGCTCTGGGAAAGAAGCAATACAGGCTATAGGCAGTATCCCTTATATTAATAAAAAATGGCTGGACTATCTTGGGATTAGCGTCCCAACTACAACAGAAGAACTAGAATCAGCCTTAATCGCCTTCCGTGACCATGCCTCTGAATTAGAACAAGTATTTTCTATAACTGGGACCGTTATCCCTATGTCATTTATTATTAACAATGGCGATCAAGACCCAGCTATTTTAATTAATGGATTTGGGGAAGGCTATGGCGATACAGGCGATCATTTTGCTGTTACCAACCAAGGCAAAGTTATTTATACCACTGTCCAAGAGGGCTATAAAGAAGGGATTGCCTGGCTTCATCATTTAGTAGAAGAAAACCTGACCGATCCAGAAGCATTTACACAAGATTGGTCTACTTATGTCGCAAAAGGAAAAAATCATAGATATGGCTTGTGTTTTACATGGGATATTGCTAATATAGATAATTATGAGGACTATATTATGCTTCCTGCACTTGCAGGGCCAGATGGCTTAGTAACAGTTACTAGGCAAAATGGCAGTGAAACAAGTGGTTTTGACCGAGGCCGTTGTGTATTAACTTCTAATTGTAGAAATACTGCACTTGCAGCAGCGTGGATTGATCAAATGTATGCTCCCCTTCAATCTGCCCAAAATAACTGGGGTACTTATGGCGAAGAAGGTACTGCCAATATATTTGAAATGGGTAAAAATGAATATGGAGACCCTATGCTTATCCATATGGACTTAGGAAATAACTCTCCGGTTGAAATCCGGGAAAACCAATCTGTAAATGGCCCCCTCGCTATCCTCAATGATTATTATGGTGTATTTGTGACAGAACCAGATGATGCAAAATGGCGTTTAGACAATATGCACGAAACCTATTTAAAAGACATGAAAAACGAATATGTCTATCCTAATGTTTTTATGAGCATGGAAGATACAAATAGAATTTCACAACTTGATACTGATATTAAACGGTATACAGAACAAATGAAGGCAAGCTGGATTCTAAATGGCGGCATTGAAAATGAGTGGGACGCTTACTTAGGAAAAATGGAAAGTTATGGCCTTTCAGAATACCTTCAAATTAAACAAAAATACTTTGACGCCTATCAAGCATCTTTAACGGAGGATACCAAATGAGTAAATTACTAGAAAAAGCCAGAGAATATGAACAAAATGCTATAAAAAACATACCTAACAGCCAAAGGCCTATTTTCCATTTTTCTGTTCCTTCTGGCTGGCTCAACGACCCTAATGGTTTTTCTGATTTTAAAGGAGAACATCATCTCTTCTTCCAATATAACCCATATAACACCCATTGGGATTCCATGCACTGGGGACACGCAAAAAGCACTGATTTTATTAAGTGGGAATACCTTCCTGCTGCATTAGCCCCAGATAAAGAATATGATAATGCTGGTGTATTTTCTGGCAGCGCACTAGAAGATGGGGAGAAACAAGTTTTACTTTATACTGGCATAAAAGAAGAAATATTAAAAAATGGGGAAAAACAAATCCGCCAGGCTCAATGCCTCGCTATTGGTGATGGCATTAATTACGAAAAATTTCCAGCTAACCCTGTAATTACAGATAAACATCTTCCGGCTGGCAGCAGTAAAGAAGATTTCCGTGACCCCAAAATTTGGAAAGAAGGGGATCGTTATTATGCTGTTGTAGGAAGTAGAAGCCCTGATGGAAGTGGGCAAATTCTCCTTTTCTTTTCTGATAACCTAACCGACTGGCAATTTGGGAATATCTTAGATAAATGTAAAAATAAGCTTGGAAAGATGTGGGAATGTCCAGATTTTTTCCATCTTAATAATTATTCCGTTTTAATGGTTTCCCCACAAGATATGTTAGCAGAAGGGCTTACTTTTCATAATGGCAATAATGCCTTATTCTTAATTGGGGATTACCAAAAAGAAACCTTCCAATTTACTAGGAATCATGTGCAAAATATTGATTATGGGCTTGATTTCTATGCTCCCCAAACAATGTTGGCAGAAGATGGCAGAAGAATTATGACCGCCTGGATGCAATCATGGGATACCTATCTTTGCCCAGAAGATTATCTATGGTATGGCATGATGATATGCCCAAGGGAACTATCCATAAAAAATGGAATCGTATATCAAACACCTGTCCATGAACTAACCCAATATTACAAGGATAAGGTTTCATACTCTAATTTACTAATAAAAAATAAAACTCAATTAGAAGGCATAGAAGGTAGGAATATTGATTTGCAGATTACCCTAAAGTCTAGCGATTACCAAAAATTTAAGATAAAACTAGCCTCTAACCAACAATTTTACTCTGAAATTATCTATAATAGAGAAGAAGGGATTTTAACCTTTGACCGTTCTCATTCTGGATACAGGAGAGATATTGTCAGTAGCAGGAGTATGATAGCAGAAGACGAAAATAATGCTTTCCATATGCGTATTTTAATGGATCGCTATTCTGTAGAAATATTTGTAAATTATGGAAAACAAGTAATGACTTCTCTTATTTATACCCCACAATCTGCCACAGGTATCACGTTTGAAAGCATAGGGGAAGCCCTTATGGATATTACAAAATATAAGATCGAGGTATACAATGAAAAAATATGATGTAACCGCAATTGGCGAATTATTAATTGATTTTACACAAAATGGAACAAGCAGCCAGGGAAACCCTATATTTGAGGCAAACCCTGGCGGTGCCCCTTGTAATGTTTTAGCAATGTTGCAAAAACTTGGGCATCAAACAGCTTTTATTGGAAAAGTTGGCGAAGATGGCTTTGGGCATCAATTAGAACAAGCATTATTAGAAACTGGCATATCCACAACAGGACTGTGTTTTGATAAAGATATCCACACTACACTTGCTATTGTCCAGACAAAACCAGATGGTGACAGGGATTTCTCTTTTTATAGGAAGCCTGGGGCTGATATTATGTTAAGGCCAGATGAAATAAAAGAAGAACTAATAAAAAACAGCAAAATATTCCATTTTGGCTCACTCTCCCTTACAGATTCCCCAGTACGGGAAGCTACTATCAGGGCAATCGAACTGGCAGAAAACGCTGGCACATGGATTTCTTTTGACCCAAACCTTAGAAAACCTTTATGGGATACCGAAGATCATGCCAAAAAACAAATACGGTATGGTTTAAAACATTGCCATATTTTAAAAATATCAGATGATGAGATACTTTGGCTAACAGGCGAAACAGATTATGATAAAGCTGTAGCTTCTATACAAGAGGAATTTTCTATCCCTCTGCTTTTGCTCTCTTTAGGAAAATCAGGGAGCCGTGCTTACTGTGGCAGGCAAATGGCGCAAATGCCTCCATTTTTACATGACAACACAATAGAAACCACAGGGGCAGGCGATACTTTTATGGGTTGTATTTTACATGGAGTACTCCAATATGGATATAAAGATTTAAGCCAGCAGACATTGGAAAACATGCTAGCATTTGCAAATGCCGCTGCCTCTATTATCACTACTAGAAGAGGGGCACTAAGGGTAATGCCAGAAGAAAAAGAAATACAGGAATGTATAAAAGGCACAAGAACTTAAAACTCTTCTCTATTGCTTTTTCCCCTATTTTATTATAAGATATTAGTAGTCTTATACTTGACAGCAATAAATCAATTTTATCTTTAAGAGAAAAGGGGTGTCCTATGAAATTTATAACAATTGGAGAATTGCTTTTAAGGCTGTCCCCACCTAATTATGAAAAGATTCGAACTACGAATTCTTTTGTTATTAACTTTGGTGGCGCAGAAGCAAATGTAGCTGTTTCTCTCGCTAACTTAGGAATTGATAGTACTTACTTTACGGTACTTCCTAATAACGACCTAGGAAAAGCGGCTATTGCCTATCTAAAAGCAAATGATGTGCACGCCAGCAAAATTATATTAGACGGTGATCGGATTGGCACTTATTATTTAGAAGAAGGCGTCTCTGTGCGTGCATCAAAAGTAATTTATGACAGGAAGTATTCTGCTTTTGCCGAATATGATTATACTGACACAGACTTAGAAACAATCCTTAAAGGCTATGACTGGCTACATTTAAGTGGCATTACCCCAGCATTATCTGCAAACTGCCAGATTCTTTTAGAAAAAGCCTTGGTAGTAGCAAAACGCCTTGGCATGACAGTAAGTTTTGACCCAAATTACCGCGCCAGCCTATGGGATTGGGATACTGCAAGAGATGTCCTTAGTACTTACATGCCATATGTAGATATTTTAATTGGCATTGAACCACTCCATTTACTTAAAGATGGAAAAGACGTAAAAGAAGGGTTATCTATGCAGCCAAGCTTTAAAGATATGAACCGTGTCTTCCGTGAATTAGACAATCAATTCCACTTCCGTGCTATTGCAAGGACTGTCCGTTTTGCCCATTCAGGAAGCAATAATTCTTTAATGGCATTTTTGCATATGGATGGGGAAACTTATGAAAGTACTACAATGAATTTTGACATTGTAGACCGTGTAGGTGGCGGAGATGCTTTTTCCTCTGGTTTAATCTTTGCCTTAATGAAAAATATGGAACCACAGACAGCCGTCAACTTCGCTGTTGCTTCCAGCGTTATGAAACACTCTATCCGAGGCGATACAAATATTACTGATGAAGCTTCCATTACCCGCCTTATGGAAAATAAATCTTACGATATACGTAGATAAGGAATAAAAGGAGCCCTATGGAAAATCAGATTACCCGCTTCCATTACCGTGGAAGTTTAAAACAAGAATATACGAAAAATACTGATTCCCTATCTGCTGCATTAGCAGAATGTAAAACCCAAGTGCAGGGCCTAATCCACGCAGGGAAAATTATGACAGCTGCTTTATATTATTATAAACATATGTTGTTTTTATATTGTGAAGCAATAGGGGAAGAAACTAGGCCCGAAAAATATTGTTCAGCACTTACCCCATATATGGAAACCTTCCCTGGTATTGAAAAAAGCCGTATATGGGCAGATATGTACCATATTTATTACCATGCTATACCAGAAGGCATCGAAGATTGGAAACGCCCTTCCACCCCAGCACTCCGCCGTGGAAGAATTGCTTTTTTATATCCAGATAAATTATACAGTTATATTTACCACCATCTTAATATTGTAAAAGAGGGGCTTTTAACTGGTGATAAATATCAATCAATCGCCCTTCACGAAAATATCTTATTTTCCTATTTTGAAGAGCCAAAAACAATAATAAATATTAGGCGTGATCTTTCTTTAGAATCAAAGGTAATTGACGATTGGCTTGCTGTCGATCCAGAAAGCCATTTTATCCATTTGCCAGAATGTAAGGGAGCAAACTTTATGTTCCTGCCCGCCTATTTTGCATTAGGGGCTGAATAGTTTCCCAATACACATAAAAAGGGCTGTTGCAAAATTGCATCAGCTCTCTTTTTATTATACAGATTCTATTAGATTATAATAAATGCCATACCGCCCTTGGTAGTGGCTGTAATATGGCTGAAATACCAAATCCTGATCTCTATCTGTGCCAGATAAATGAAATTCTAACCCATTCCCTTGTCTTCTAAAATGTAATGGTAATCCTTCTAGCCATTCTTCTACTTTACCATATATTTTAATTTGATCTTGAATCCCCTCTATCTTTATTGGGGTCATTACATCAACGCCTACTGGTTCTGTTTTTAAGGAATCTGTCCCATGTGAAGCACTTAAAACAACAGGCCCATACCGGAAAGCTACCGCATTTTTATTATCTGGAAGAGGTTGGAAGCAAACTTCTATTGGAAGCTGTAGCAATAACTTTATGCCATCTTCTACCTCCCCTTCCCAAACCAAATATCCATTCTCTACCCTTGTCTCTAACTCTGTTTTTTCCTTCCATAGCCTTGCCTTTCCACTTAACCAAAAAGGAAGCCGGAAACATAATGTTACTTTCGTACCCTTCTTTTTTTGCCCTGTGCAAACTTGAAAATAAACTTTATCAGAAACTGGCATATCCGTCTGCTGGATTAAAATAAAATCTGCGCCTTTTTTATTAGAAAATACCAATTTAGAACTAATATATTGATTAATATAAATTTTAGTTTCCTCTTGACTGTCTTTATAATAAATACCTTCTTGCAACTTTGTAAAATTTTCCATGCCAGTCCCCGTACAGCACCAAAAATCTTCATATGGCCTAGAAAATACTTTAAAATACCCTGTTGCCATTGGCTGGAAATACATTGACATCCCTGTTTCTGGGTTTTGGGAAGCAAGAATCGCATTTATTATTGTATTTTCGTAATAATCCATATATTGTTTCTTGCCTGTTATTTGATATAAACGTTCTGCCAATTTTAACATATTATGTGTGTTACAGGTTTCACAGTTACAATTTGTCCGTTCTTTATCTAATATGCCAGGAAGCCCAAAATGCTCCCATTCACTATTTCCGCCTGTAATATAAGTATGGTGTTTTTCTACTATCTGGAAAAAACTTTCTGCTGCTTCTAAATAAAATGTTTCTCCTGTTGCCATATAATGGTTGGCTGCCCCAAGGAACTTTGGTATGGTAGTGTTTGCATGTTTATTATTTAAAATATCATGCCCTTCTTTTATTTCTGTAAATAAATCTAATTCTTCAAATTGGCAAGCGGCTTTTAAATATTCCTCTTTTTGTGTAATCTTATATATTTCAAACATAACATCATTCATGCCGCCATATTCTGTAGCAAGGACTTGTTTTTTTAGCGTACTATCCCATTTATTGGCGCGGCCTGAAACCCATGTTGCAAGCTGTTCCATTACATACTTGGCATTTTCTATTTCTTTTCCCAATTTTTCATAAACCACCGTAATGCCCGATAATATTTTATGGAGCGTATACCATGGGACCCATGCTTTTTCCCCACGTTCCAAACGGTTAAATTGTTCTTCTGGAAATGCTGATAAATACCCATTCTCAAGCTGGCATTTTTCTAATTCTGCCATAATATAAATAAGCCTCTCTAAAACCCACTTTTCTTTTGTCTGCGTATATGCCTGTGCCAATGCTGTTAAATAATGCCCCATTGTATGCCCTTTAATATCTAAACTTTCCCAGCCCCCATAACGCACTTTTTTTGCCTTAAGGCCTTTTATCTCATAAAAACCTGCTAAAAGCCTGTCTACATCCAAGCTCTTTAAATATGCCATTTCTTTTTCCAAGGCATTTTCCCGGTAAGCATCTGTTATTTCTACATCCCATAACTTTTCTATCAAATAATGATAACTCCCACTTATTTCTTTCTTTAATTCCATAAAGCATATCTCTAAATCTATATTTTGGTACCGTCTCTTGATCCCACAGGCTTTTAAGTTTTCTTCTGAAAAGTCTTTCTCATCTGCCAAAAAACGCCTACAAAGTTCCGCATATCTTGGCACATTTTGTTGTTTTTCCCTTTGTAATGCCCTTTCTAGGCGTATCCCATCTTCTGCCTCCAAATATAATGGCACAAAATATTCTTTCCCATAATATTCCCGCATTTTTTGGTAAGACTCTAAAGTACCTATTAATAGATAATTCCCTTTCGATAAATCTAACTGCCCATCATCTACGGTAAAATAATACCATGTGCCATGCACTGTTTGGTATTCCCGCAGTTCTATAACCTTCCCCCTTGTTTTTAAGTCCCTCATTTTTTCTTCTGTCACAAAATAATACTCTCTTCCATCCTCTTCCCCATCTCTTTTAGGGCGGGTTGTATATAAAACCACTGTATTTAATTTTAATTCTTTTTGCAGCCTTTTATAAACAGTATCCTTCCCAACAGAACTTTTCCCCATAAGATAAAATATTTTTCCCATTCTATACTTCCTTTCTATATTACTGTCTACATCACGAACCATGATAAAATATGAACCT
>ERZ808051.1664-NODE-1664-length-13700-cov-14.404610_pt1 | contig 13700 bp, 8 predicted proteins | sample MGYA00380199_ERZ808051 | MGnify/ENA primary metagenome ERZ808051 (study PRJEB31490, sample SAMN06133391) | mouse gut metagenome | isolation source: J11 | host: mice | place: China: Chengdu | collected 2015-05 ...
TAATACTGCACCTGGTTCTCCAATGCTGAAAGCTGTGCCTCATGCTCTGTTGAAACCCTTGCATATATCGCAACTTTCCTTATGCGCATCTGCATCCGCTCCTTTCCGTCCCTGCCCCGCAGGGCTCCCGCATTTTTCTTTAAAACAAGGCCCCGCATCCTTTGGGTTTCCCACCCTGCAGTAGATTGACGCCCTCAGTTTTTTTCCCTCATTCTCTGCCATATCCTCCTGCGCTCCTTTCTTTTGGGGTAGTCTATTAATCACTCTGAAAGGCCGTAAAGTCAAGCAGTCTGGCCGCTTTCTTCCTATATAAATGCCGCCTTACATTCCCGGAATCTGTACCGCAAAATCCGGCTTTCCCATGTTTTCACGGAACGAAAAACAAGCCCGGAGGCTTGCTTTTCTGTTCTGCGGTATTCAGTTTCAAATTTCAGTTTTCGCCGGAAGCCTCCGCCTCCAGTGCATTGTAGACGGCATCCCTAATGATGTCCAGTTCTTCTACGTTCAACAGCTATCCTCTCTGCCCTGTGATTTCGAGAACGGGGCGGGCATTTCCCATTCCATAGTACACATATTCGCTCCAAAATGCAGGATTATCAAGGAATATCTGCGGAAATACCACACAAACATATGCCCCGCCTTTTGTGTATCATTTCCCCTCAAATCCAGGCTGTAAATGCAAGAGAAATCCATCTGGCCCGTTTTTCCTCATAGACTTTGAGAAGCCCCCAGCCGTCCTTTTCCTCGACTACGGTGAAAATATCCATGCTAGTGATTTTCAGAACACTTATTCCGTTTGATATCTGCAAATTAATTAGATATTAGGATATTCCATCGGCAAACTTCATAATTGTGATTTCTCTCCAAACTCATCAATCACTAAATTTGCAAAGAAAAGCATACCTTGCGTTCTGCTCTTTTTCCCACTTCGATTTTGCAGATAAATCAGTAATTTCCTCCAGAACATCAACAGTTGTTTTCATATCCTCTTTGCTGGGTTTAGACGGCCTTTTATTCTCCAATACCATTTTCATTGCATCGAAAACCGTCTTTGCCGTCTTATACGACTCAACCAATGGACTTCTGGTTGCAATAATGCCCAAAATGTAATCCAGCACATTCTTTATCATAGCAACCGTAATACGCTCATTTTTATTACTAAACAAAACGGTGTTTGGTAAAAAATGCTTTACATTTTTATTTATTTTGTATCCCATAAAACCGGGTTCATTCATATAATCATTCCTTCTACCACTCTATTTTCTATCCCTATTATTCTTCAAAATCTTTGCGTTCTTAATCAAGGCATGTCCCTCCAAAAACCGATTTCCTTATTATCATATGTTCCGATAACCAATCCTCTGTCAAGAAACGCATTGCGTTCTTCACAACAAGTTTCAGGCAACAGACCACAAGCATGACAAGCCGCAAGATTTAAAGAATCCCGCCCCTGCCCTTTGCTCATAATACAAACCGGATCATTAGAACATGTTTGCGCATGCGATATAGCTTTTTTTAATATTTGCGGAAAAGCATCCGGTCTACCCTGTCTGACCAAGCCACCAAGAGTTCCTTCCGAATCACCACTGGCCGTATAAATAAAAATTCCTGCCATGGTTTTACCGTCAGATTCCTCCGAACAATATAAACGCTCGCTAAGTGAGGCAATACTATAACCGCATTCAAAACTCAGTTGCGAAATTAAAAGATGCGAAAGCGTATGTAACATAATAAATTTAGGTGTAATTGTTCTTGGATGGTTCTTTCCGATAAATGAAGTCAAATAATTATCGCTTATTCTCTTTGCTCTCTCAATTACCGCCGGATTATCCCTTATCCATTTATCAATATCCGACTGTTCGAATTCAATAAATATACCTTCTCCTCGAACCTCATATGCCGGATACCACCGTGTATCCGATTCTTTAACATCGACAAACCCTTTGTCATTTCTGTTCATTGCCGGACTAATTCTTGAAAAACCAATCAAAGCATTTACAACACGCACTTTATCAATCAATGAAACGGATTTTATATGTGGTATTTTATATTCCTTAATATCCATTTCTTCTCTGGAAAAATCCCCCAGAGCCTTTCCGGACGAAGAGGATATCTCTCCCGTTAATGCATAATATTCATCAATTCGATACTGTATTCCCGTAACATCAACTTCCGACTTTTCCGATTCCAGCCATTTTCTAATAAGGATTTTTTCCACATCAGTCTTTAATGCGCCGACTTCCAATGCAATTTTTTCAGTCCATTTAGGCAACCGTTTTTTTATGGTATTAAGCTTGTCTTCCGGTTCTTCGTCATTTATAACCGTAACACAGTCTTCAAAAGCCTTACTTTGCTCTATCTTAACATTTAACTTATCCGCATATGGCGGAATGACCAAGGAACTGTAAACAATCGGAAAATAAACCGATGAAGCACCTCTTTGTACGGTTTTAGGATAACACGGACATTTTTCCTGAATATGTCTAAAAGGATGGTTGCCTGAACATCTAAAAAAATCAGTACCCGCATCCTGATCCAATTTTTCAAAACAGTCTTTATCAAATGCTCCCTTTAAAGACGCAGTCGCCCCACATGAGCAACTTACACTAAGTCCTTCAAGCCCTTCCGTACCTGATGCACCGGTTTTAAACTTTAATGCCGGAGTACCACAAACAGGCTTTTTCGATTTGGTATGAACCCATTTTACCCAAGGAAAATCATTTAGATGCCCTTTCTCGCAAACCGTTACGATACGTGCCACAACAAGATCTTGTTTACATTTCGGACATTGCATATGCTCGACCATATATTCGTCTCTCTCTAAAATCTTGGGATTCGCACTTTTTCTATACTCGTCAACCCATTTCTGCAAAGGCTGAAACTTTCTGCACTTAGGGCAAAAATACCATTCCGGAAATCTCGCATACGCAATATTAGTCGGTATGGCAAAATAATCAACCCTCAATGCCTTGGCAAACCGATCATCGTAAATCCTCCCCGTATCTCCGCTCCAATATTCCGGTGCAGCCGTAACCAATGTTTGATCAGGGAAATCGACCATTGCACCGACACCATATTGCAAAACTGCCTGTGCCGCGCGTACAGAATGCGAAACTCTATTTAAATCAACTTTTCCTTTAATTTGTTCAGACATTAAATCATTCCTCCCATATTACAACACTCCCCGTTACAGGAGCATCGACATTTCGCATTGAAGTAAGCGTGTCAACAGCCGTGTCTCTTCCGGCGGAGTTATATTGCCTTAACAACCGACGTTCTTCGGAGTTCGGTGGAGATACCATAAATCTTCTACCAAAATAAATCGGAATCTTACCCCCGTCCTGATTACATTCCTCTACAAGTTCCTGCCATTTTTCAAAAAATTCCTGCATTTCCGAACGAACATCTTCAATATCATCTTTTAGCTGATTTTCCGAACGGGCATTAATGCTTTTTATACGGCTCAAAATAAATTCTTGAATCTCCGATATGGATTTTTCCAAATTGCCCATATCAAACTTTTGAGCATCTTTGTCGTCCTTCCATTCCTCTCTTTGTCTTATCATGGCTGTAAGAACGGCATGTAGTGCCCTTTCGCGCGCCGGTTTTGAAAACGGTGTAGCCCCCGTCGGTTCAACAAATCGATAAAACGATTCATGATAAGAACGAAATCTTTCATAATGTGACCGATCTCTGCTCTTGGTTGCATCATACTGTATAAAACATAATCCCGGGAAAGAACGTCCTACCCGACTGGATGCCTGTATATATTCACTGGTTAATTTCGGCTGTCCAACCATAAGCATTACATTAAGTCTCGCCACGTCAATTCCGACCGAAATCATATTCGTTGCCAGCAATACACTTGAAGCATATTGCTTTGCTTCCATATTTTCCTTGGAATACTCAATCTTCTCCAATTTATCCAATGTTTCGTTTAATTCGGTAGTTGACACTCTGCTTGTCAACTCATCTGCCCTGACAATAAGGCGTCTTGTGGTAAACATTCTATTGGCGGTTCTGATAATGAAATCTTTTACGTCATCGTCTACTAATGTAGATGCTTTTCCTAAATCCTTCAAGCTATTAAAATAAACCGTAAGTGTCCAAAATTTATCTTTTATTTCATCCGGCATATCCATTGTATATGCTTTCTGCATTAATGCCGCCATCATGCGGATTTCAGTCATCGCTTTTGTTTTTCCGGAAGGCATAATACCGATATACTTTCTTCCGTAGATTCCTTTTTCGTAATCAATTGTTGATTCTCGTGCAAAAAAGGAATCCTCGGCATCCAATCCAGGCGCAGGAAACTGTACCACTTCCCTATTATACAACACGGAGCATTGTTCCTTTGCCCTCCTAATCGTAGCCGTAGAAGCAATAATCTTGGAATAGACCCCCTTTTGACCGCAAATTCCGTCAACGGCTGTTTCGTATATGCCTACAACCGTACCAAGCGCCCCTGAAATAAGGTGAAGTTCATCCTGAATAATCAATTCCGGTGCCCTGTTATTGCTTCCTATGCCAAAGAAAGCACCTATCCGCCCGTCCCACGGCATCATCGCAAACTTATCAACCGTTCCGAACAAGAGCGTAGGCGGATTACGGTATAGTTCGTCATCTATGATTTGAATAGGGAGTTTATTCGTAAAATCACAATCCTCTTGCGGACAAAACATATAAAAATGTTTCCCGCTTCCCATATTATACCCCCATTCACCGACCAACTTATTGTTTCTGTCATCCTTTACCATTTTCGTCCCGCACCAAGGACATTTTAAAACCTGAAACTTATTATGCCTTTCTTTTTCACTACGCACATAATAATGTTTACTGACATTTTTCAGCTTCTCTAAATGGTAGCTTGCAGAATTCTTACCTTCATTCCTATTCGGAATATGCGTTCCGCCAATCCATAGACCGATTGAAATAGATTCCTTCCCTAATGAATATATCGGATATTTTCGATGCTTCTTTTCACATTGTTGTCTGATATATTCACATGCACATATCAGTGTCGCCGCACGTGTGAATTGTTGTGCCGCCAAAAGCCGTAACGTATATCTCATAATTACGGTTGTTCCGGCCGCTTCCTTAGAATGAGTCAGCCTTCTATAGAATATCGCAAAAGCGGTCAGCCCTAAATATGCTTCCGTTTTGCCGCCACCGGTAGGAAACCATATCAAATCAACAATATTACGTTCCGGCGAGTCATCATAGACAATAGAATTGATATCCATTAGCAAAAACGCAATCTGAAACGGTCTCCAACGACAATTTGCATCATCCTCTTTATAATAATCCACACTGCGAAGCCAAACCGAAATTTCATCGTCTCCCGGATATCGATCCGCACTCTTCTTCGCCATATCCGATTGCATCGTGATATGTACCCGTTGCATGAACATTGCCCTGTTTGCCAAAAGGAACGCTTTATATGCGGTTTCATTTTCTTTCAAAGTTTTAATGCCGGCATACATCCTTTCATATGCCCGCCTGCATTCCGCAATATTCTTTGAAGCCGCCGAAATATATTTAGTATCAAGCAAAGAAGCCGTCTTTTCTAAATCAACTACCCAACTTTTATATAAATCCACCAAACTATACATAGAGGAAATCTTGGTATCTTTATCTATAGAATTTAAATCCGACAAATATTTCATTGACAGTTCATTATTGGTTATTACCTTATTCTTCGGAAGAGAAAAATTCATGGCCGGAATTTCCTCTATAGGGAAAAAATCATTCCAGACACTGCCTTTACCCTGCTCGTCAATATCCCAGTCTACCGAAGTACCAAGTCCCGTACCGTATATTTTTTTGTGGCGATAAAGAAGTTCAAGAGAGCATTCTTCTTCATCCATCAAATGAATATCCGGATTGGGATTGCTCTCAACAAAGGAAAAACAATTATTATGAGTATTAATCTCAATACGCGATTGAAATATGCAATGGATGGCTTTCGCCGGAACCTCTTCAAGTTCGTTTACAAGCATAACCGTAACTGACCATATGTCATCAGATACCTTCGTTCGTAAAGCAACTATTTTTGCACTTGTTCCGTCAAGTTCTCTGTTTGATTCGGCATCAACGTATTCCCCTTTTGAAAAATCCAATATAAACTCCGAAATTTCATGCGGAACACGGACATATCCAGCATTGCAATAATCCACAAATCTATATGCTATTTGCTTCAAAATCTGATACTCGTTTTCGGGAATAGTATCTTTCTCGAAGATATCTCTGACTTCCTTTGCTTTGATTTGAGTCAGAAGTTTCATTGTCCCCGTATTCTTATCAAAAGACATTTTATGTGCAAGTTCCGACGGAACGGCATAATGTTCAGGATCGGCAGGAGTATACGGTATTGCACAATCCGTTATTAACGCCTTTCTATACGTTGCAAACGTTACTTTCCCCTTTATAATATCTGCATTTCCCTTTATAAGAAATGTAATACCCATTGATGACGGCATATACTGCATGGACATGCCAATCTCTTCATCCAAGTTTTCATCTGCCGTTTCGTCAAATTCAGACACATGTTTACGGGATTCTTGCACTGGTTCCGTTTGGATCTCAGCCTCCGCATCAGATTCTTCTTTATCGGTACTCCCCTCTGCTTCCGGTAAAGGGACCGTTTCATCGTTATCCTGATTCATTTGATTTCCCTGCGGAAAAAGTATCCCCACAGAATAACGGCTTGTCGGTGTGCTGGAAATCAGTTCATGTTCAATATCCGGCAGAGAAAATTCCGATCCCGGTCCAAGCAGTTCCGATTTGATAATTTTAATATACTCTTCTCGTGCATCAATCAATTGTTTTCTGATTTCACTTTCGTTCACATCAATACCTCCGCTTCCGTAATCGGTTTATTAACCAAGTTAATACTTACATTGACACTTTCGGACAACTCTATAACATTTTCTAATTCCAGCGTTTCCGAAAGATTATCCACATTATTATATACGACTTCAAGTACGCTTCCTTCTTGCGGAATATGCCCGCTCAACTTATTGTTAATTGCCTTTCCGATAAGTTCAAGGATTGTCCTACGTTCACGCCTAACGATACGACATGCCTCAAAATAACCGTTGATATCATTCAAAATCTTCACATCTTGAGTAACTTCGGCAATATATCCCATAGTTTCTACATCTCTGGGTCCTACAATATGGCTGTCCTCTACTAACCATGAACGGATGGTAGCCTCTTGTAATGAGCTTCCGATCTTACGCATTTTTTTTGCAATATCGGAATATGTATAGTTCCCCCGCATCTTATATCTCCTCAGCGCATCTTTCCAATATTCGGTCTTTTCAGAAGCTGCTATTACTTTTTCGCTCAGTTTCCCCGTTTCAAGTAATTTCTCATAAACGAAGTCTACAATATTTTTGGTGTAATCATCCCTTCTTGTAAATACCAAAAAGTCTCCCGGTAACAGCTTATCCACTGCCTTCTCCGTAACACTTCCTGCTTTATAATCAAATACAACCGCCGTATAATATTTTGAGAAAAAAATCCGTTCACCGGTCACGAACACGCCTACATGCTTAACCTCCGAAATAGGAGAATTGCTATTAGAAACAATCCCACTCTCTACAAATTTACCGATATCCAGAACATTTATTTTTTCAATATATTCCTCTAAATCCGAAAAATTTTGAAGAATATTTTTTTCTTCTTCATTAGCTGTTTCGATATATACATCCTCCAAATCCTCTTCATACTTAATTCCTCGAATCCTGGAATCCAATCTTTTCTCGGACTTCTCTTTTTTCTTCTTTCGATAACCAAACGATTTATTTTCGCATTCGTACAACAAAATATCAATATTTTTTGCTGAATGACACTGTAACGAATCAAACTTTTTTCCGCTTATATCTCCGACAACAAGAATCAATTCATAATCATGAGTTGAATCAAAGCGATTCGCCGTAACACATACAACATCATCATTATCATTCAAAATACCGGTCATAACCATCATCTCTGTATAATAAGCCTTTGGCACAACTATTGCAATTTTTCTGTCACTGTGTTCTGCCAAATACTCCTTTATCGCCAATGCCTTCGGAGATTGCTTCATGAACTCATAATATTTTTCTTCTATATCATTTACCACGGCGATACATAATTCTTCCATCGTACCGGCTTTTTCGGCAATATCCCATAATTTATCAATACGTTCTTTCGGAGATAAAACCGTAGTTCCGATCTTCAAATCCGTAATTGCATTTTCTATCTGACACATAGAAAACACGGATGTATTTAGTAAATTCAATAATCCATAAGCACACAAAATAAATTCGTTTTTCTGTTCACTAATCCAGTTGGATTGCCTAATCAAAACCAACGCATTCTTAATTCTACGATATTCATCCCAAGTCCACCCACCGGAAACAGTAATCAATGTAACCGTATTATTAACAATATTATCAATTTGCTTTTCCAACTCTACCGTAAATCTATTAACACATTTAATCTCACCTATACTTTTTGACAGACAGCTTTTCGTACAGGCAAATATATTCGCTTCCTCATACATATCTAAAATACGGTCACTTGCATCAACATTAAGCAGCAAAGCAATATGTACAAAATGAAGAGATTTTCTTCGTAACAAATCATCTATTTCAGAACTGTTTTCCGTCAAATAGTGTACTCCGTTGACAAGCAATCCGACTACTTTGTTTCCGTATTTATCAAGAACGAGATTTCTTGCAACAGACATTTTTCCGGCTATTTTAAGAACCGGAGTAGCTTTTGTCGGGTTAGGCCCGAATTGTATCTCTTCCTGCCCCGTATAATACGCCGCCGGTACAATGTCAAGCAATCTTATTCGTTTATTCTCTCCATATACAATACTCAAATGCTTACATATCTCCGAAAAGTCTCCCCTGCCGGATACAATGACTACCGCTACATTAATCAAACTTGGAACATCCGCAACAGGTATATCAAAAATATGAGATAAAAATTCCTCACGATTTGTTTTTGGTTTACGCACACCTCTTCCGTCAGTCAATGAAGACGTTCCATAATATGGCTTTACCAAATGTTTATAGCGCTTAAAGGATATTTTACGTATTGATTCACCGTTTTTGCCTTTCGCATCTTGTCCAAGAACCATATACTTAATTCCGTTACCATCTTCTAATCCTTTCCAACGATATCTTTTATTTTCATACATTACCATATCACCGATTTGAAGTCCGGATATGATATCATCATTTGTCCCAAAATTATAAGACAGACACCCTAATGTAACTGCCACAACCGATATAATATCAAAACAAATTGATCCTGTATGCAATGCAAAGCTGACAGAATGCTTTTCACCGACAAAAACATTATCGAAAAATTTGATATAGCGTTTTATAATACTTTCTTTTGAAATCAGTGCATCTCCATAATAAATATCACACTTATCAAGCATAACATTTATAAGATTATTATCCGTCATATAGATACACTCCTGCCTAATTATTTTTCATTAGCATATCAATACATTCCAAAATAAACGAAGCCATTTCTTCAATCACAGGAATCGTAACGGAATTACCCAATTGCTTATATTTTTGTAAATCCGGTAAATCTTCCGGAAATGAAAAGCTGTCATTCCCGTTACCGTCCATAAACGCATAATTTACAAATCCCTGCAATTTCCCCCATTCCGTTGGAGTCATAATACGAATCCCTTTATTATTTAACGGAGTCTTTTTCCCTTTAATTTCCATGCCCGCAATTCCTTCTTGCGGATCAAAAATCAGATTTCTTTCACGCCCGGAACCACCGGTTGCCAGCAACGTATTTGCAATCGGCTTTTCTACATTCGGTTCATTTACAATCCGATAACCGAATCCGTACCCTTTGTCTTCTTGTCTGGCTCTGTGTCTAATAAGTGTATCTAAATATCCGGATGCCATATAATACTTTGCATCCACATTATGCTCCAGTAAGTCATTCAGGTTATCATACAATTGTTTTTTCCTGGATTTCGGTAATTCCTTCGGCAAACCCAAAAGCCTTTCTTTACTGAATCTCTCCGTATCAAAGCCGATTAAATAAGTTCTGGGACGATTCTGCGGCACGCCAAAATCGCGAGAATTCCTAACAAAATCTTTAGGCTTGTATAACGGCTCCCCTTCTTCCGATAATTCTACACCTATAATATGATATCCCAATCTGATATTTAATGTTTCAATAATCTTTTTAAATGTTTCACCTTTGTTATGTGTGACAATCCTATCGACATTTTCCAAGAAGAATGCTATCGGACGGGTCTTTTCAATAATATCCGCAATATGAAAAAATATTTTCCCCTTCTCTTCATTTTCAAATCCTTCTTGAAGCCCGACTCTGCTAAAAGTCTGGCAAGGAAAGCCCGCAAGCAAAATATCATATTCAGTTTGCTCTATCAAGGTTTTAAATTCTTCGCTGGTTAAATCATTTTGGGGATTGTCACCAAACAAATGCTCATATGTCTTACACGCACACTTATCTATCTCTGCCGATAATACATTAGTAAATTTTCCTGTCAACTCAAATCCTCGGCGTATACCACCAATACCTGCACACAAATCAATTGTTTTATATGGTGCAACCGGTAACTCATGCAACTCATCTAAAATCACGGACATACAATAATCCAATTCCTTTTTTATCTCATGTCCCCAAAACCTTAATACTACCCAGCCTTCTTGCCGCAGACTCTCGGTTACAGCATCGTCACGCTTCATATTTCTTTCAATCTTAGTTATCCAAAATTCTTGATTACTCTTTATTTCTTCACGGGCACATTCCCAATTATATCCGTGCCAAAAATCTCCGTCACAAAAAATAGCAATCTTTCTGGTCGGAAATGTTATATCCGGTTTTCCAAATACTGATTTATCGTTTCTTTTAAAAGTTGTTATACCGTAACGAATCAGTTCTGCGCAAAGCATACTTTCAAGTGCCGTATCTTTATTCCGTACCCGACTCATATTATACTTAATTTCTTCCCTGGTTTTTTGGCGAGCCATTGTGCATCACCTCACTTCTCAGTTTCTATATAATCATAATTCTCATCTTCGACAAATTCCACTATATCCCCAATACTACAATGAAGCAATTTACATATTTTTTCCAAACTCCCCATAGAAACCGGTTGACTTTTTGCCAAACGTCCCAAAACATTCCCTGTTATTCCGGCTTTATACGCCATCTCCGTTCTCATCATATTTTTATCAATAAGGAGTTTCCAAAGTTTATTATAACTTATCGCCATTCAAAAACCTCCGCCATCAAATAATTTGATATAAAAATACATTATATAGTTTATCACAATACCACCTATAACACAACTACCGTTCACGAAAATGTGAGTTCACTGCTCTTTCATAACTACCAGTAATACTTCAGAATGTTCTCCATACTCGCTCCCGTCACAGACGATCTGCGCATAGGCATTGCCCCATATCAATAAATGGCTCATCAGCGTCTCCCGGAACACGAAGGAAGTCATCTCCGGGTTCGGCTCGTCATGGAGTAAATAATATAATGGGTGGTCATACACCCGCTCCTTCCCGGTATCCGTATAGCGGTACACATGGATTGGCAAAGACGCAACAGCCTCCGCCAGTATCCGCACACAGGAATAGACCGCCGTGGTCTGCATGGCGGTACGCTCATTCACATTTTTTCCGCTGGTGCTTCTCCCAAAGAAAAAGGAATAAGCCGAACCGCCGTAGCTGTCCTTTGGCTTATCCCCCGCACCCCTCATTCCAAAAATGGATGGCAGTTTCATAGGCTCAGAATCCCCCTCTCGTCATACACACTTCCCGTGCTGATGCCGCCGTTCCGTATCGCACGGTCAAGCCCCATGATCGTGGCCACAGCGCCGTCTATCTTCTCCGTGGATTTTTCCTTGTCCGGCTTGATGTTCCCCGCCGGGTCGGTACGGACAAAAATATTATCCATCATCCACCGCAGGACGGGATGCCCGCCGTGGGCAATGTTCTTCTCCAGCACCAGCTCCATCAGACGCTTGGTGGGCGGCGACATATCCTTAAAGCCCTGCCCGAAGGGAACGACTGTAAAGCCTAATCCTTCCAAGTTCTGCACCATCTGCACCGCGCCCCACCTGTCGAATGCGATCTCTTTGATATGGAATTTCTTTCCCAATTCATCAATGAAATTTTCGATAAAGCCATAGTGGATCACGTTCCCCTCCGTGGTCTGCAGGAATCCCTGTTTCTCCCACACGTCATAAGGCACATGGTCACGCCTCACACGCAGGCGCATATTTTCTTCCGGTATCCAGAAGTACGGCAGTAAAATATATTTCTCCGTGTCATTTCTCGGAGGGAATACCAGGACAAAAGCAGTGATGTCAATGGAACTGGATAAATCCAAGCCTCCGTAACATTCCCGCCCCAGCACTTCCCGCTCGTCCACGGGGAAAGCGCAGGCATCCCATTTCTCCATCTGCATCCACCTTGTGGACTGCTTCACCCACTGGTTTAATCTGAGCTGCCGGAAGATATTTTCCTCTGCCGGATTGTCCTTCGCGCTCAGATAGGCATTCCGCACTTTCTCAATGTCAATGGTATGCCCCAGCGAGGGGTTCGCTTTCCTCCACACCTCCTCCGATGACCAGTCCGCATCATCGGACGCGCCGTAAATGACGGGATAGAATGTGGGGTCTGTCTTCCTCCCCTGCAGGATGTCCTCCGCTTTCTGGTGCTGCTCGAAACAGACGGAATGACGGTCTGTTCCGGCTGTGGTGATCAGGAAGAATAAAGGCTGCGTCCTGGCATCGCCGGAGCCTTTGGTCATGACATCGAACAGCTCCCGGTTCGGCTGGCTGTGCAGTTCATCAAATATGACCGCATGGACGTTCAAACCGTGCTTTGTATAAGCCTCCGCTGATAATACCTGATAGAAACTGTTGGTGGGTTTATACACCAAACGCTTTACGGACATAACAGGCTTGATGCGCTTTTTCAGCGCCGGACACTGCTCCACCATATCCACCGCCACGTCAAAGACGATGGATGCCTGCTGGCGGTCAGAGGCGCAGCCATAGACCTCCGCGCCCCACTCATTATCACCGCAGGTCATATATAATGCCACGCCCGCCGCCAGTTCCGATTTCCCGTTTTTCTTCGGGATTTCCACATAGGCAGTGTTGTACTGCCGGTACCCATTCTCCTTCACCGTGCCGAACACATCCCGGATGATGGCCTCCTGCCACGGGAGCAGGTCAAAGGGCTGTCCCCGCCATTTCCCCTTGGTATGTTTCAGGCAGTTGATAAAATCCACGGTACGCTTTGCCTTTTCCTCATCAAACACTATCCCCCGCCTCCCTTAAAGAGCAAAAGCTCCATCGTGTCGCTTTCCTTATCCTCGCCGCCCTCCGCCACGATGCGGCTCCGGGAGGAAGGGGTAAGGCCGAACTGCTCACAGAAACGGTTCATGATCTTAAGGTAGGTCTGGGCAATGGAGACCTGCGGCACCTGCTGCCAGTAGCCGGAGGGCGTCTTTACGATGGTGCCGTGCTGGGTGATGAATTCCTCCGCCTCTTTCCATCTGGCGTATGCCTGGCAGTACCCGGCAAAAGCCGCCATGTCGATCTCCGTGAGGATGCCCAGCTTCTCCATCTGCCCCGCCATCCGCTTCCATTCTTTTTTCGCCTCGCCCTCCAGCCATGC
>ERZ808051.1666-NODE-1666-length-13680-cov-3.792252_pt1 | contig 13680 bp, 13 predicted proteins | sample MGYA00380199_ERZ808051 | MGnify/ENA primary metagenome ERZ808051 (study PRJEB31490, sample SAMN06133391) | mouse gut metagenome | isolation source: J11 | host: mice | place: China: Chengdu | collected 2015-05 ...
ATATTTTGTTGAAATTGGTAGTTTTTTGTGATAAATTAACTAACATAACAATTCCAAAAAATGGAATTTACAAAATAAGGTGATAAGATGATAAGAGAATATTTGGAAAAAAATGTATATGAAGCATTACAAGAACGGTTAAAGTTTCTTTTTGAGGAATTTGATAATATTTATGTTTCTTTTTCTGGTGGAAAAGACAGCGGTCTGCTTTTAAATTTAGTGTTGGATTATAGAAAAAAATATTATCCGGGGAAAAAGATTGGGTTATTCCATCAAGATTTTGAAGCACAATATTCTGTAACAACAGAATATGTAGAAAGGACATTTGAAAAATATAAAAATATTGTAGAGCCATATTGGCTTTGCCTTCCGATGGCAACAAGAACAGCACTTAGTAGTTATGAAATGTATTGGTATCCATGGGATGATACAAAAAAAGAAAGCTGGGTTAGGGAAATGCCAGATAAAGAATATGTTATTAACCTAGAAAATAACCCTATCACTACATATCGTTACCGTATGCATCAAGAAGATTTGGCAAAACAGTTTGGAAGATGGTACAGGGTTGCATATGGAAAGAAAAAAACAGTATGTTTATTGGGCTTACGGGCAGATGAATCTTTACAAAGATATAGTGGTTTTGTAAATAAAAAGTATGGGTATAAAGGAGAATGTTGGATTAGTAAACAATTTAAAGATGTATGGTGTGCCTCTCCGTTATATGATTGGTCTTCTGCAGATGTATGGCATGCTAATTATCTATTTGGATACGATTATAACCGTTTATATGATCTTTACCATATGGCAGGGCTTAAGATATCCCAAATGAGGGTTGCTTCCCCTTTTAATGATTATTCAAAAGATGCTTTAAATTTGTATCGGGTAATTGATCCTGAAATATGGGTTAAATTAGTGGGCAGGGTACAAGGTGCTAATTTTGCAAGTATTTATGGAAAAACAAAGGCAATGGCATATCGGAATATTTCGTTGCCAGAAGGACATACCTGGAGATCTTATACAATATTTCTTTTAGAGACACTCCCAAAAAGGTTAAGGAATAATTATGTAAAGAAATTTAATACATCAATAGAATTTTGGCATAAAACAGGTGGAGGGTTGGATGAGGATACAATAAAAGAATTAAAGGAACATGGATATAGAATCCGTAGGAATGGTGTGTCAAATTATACATTAAATAAAAAATCCAGAGTAGTATTTGTAGGGAAAATTCCAGATCAGACAGATGATATTAAAACATCGAGGGATATTCCAAGTTGGAAAAGAATGTGCTATTGTATTTTGAAAAATGATCATACTTGTAGGTTTATGGGATTTGGGATGACAAAGGAACAAAAAAGACGCATTGAAAGCATACGATCGAAATATAAAAGTATAGAGGAGATGAATATATGAAGTATAGTAGCCCTGTATATCATGTAATTCCTGTTCCTATTGAAAAAATAAAGCCTAATAATTATAATCCTAATGCAGTTGCGCCACCAGAAATGAAATTATTATATGAAAGTATTAAAGCAGATGGATATACAATGCCGATTGTCTGCTATTATGATAAGAAAGAGGATGAATATATTATTGTAGATGGATTTCACAGATATCGGATTATGTTAGATTACCAAGATATTTATGACAGGGAAATGGGCATGCTCCCAGTTTCTGTAATAGATAAACCTATTGATCAGCGTATGGCAAGCACAATACGGCATAACCGGGCAAGAGGAAGCCACAATGTAGATTTAATGAGCAATATAGTAAAAGAGCTCCATGAATTAGGAAGATCTGATTCATGGATAGCAAAACATCTAGGCATGGATCGAGATGAAGTTTTACGGTTAAAACAGATTACAGGCCTAGCAGCATTATTTAAAGATATAGATTTTGGGAAAGCATGGAAACCGGTAGAAGACGAAATATAAAAAGGAAGTTGTTGCAAAATATTGTATATTGCGACAACTCCTTTTTGTTTGTAAATTCCTAAATTATTCTTTTAATAATGCTTTGTGGAATACTTTTTTTCCTTTTTTAATTTTTACGCCAGTTTTTAATTGTTCTTCTGTAAGTGTAAAATCAATGGATAGGACTTTTTCATCCTCTATAAAAATACCACCTTGGGTCACTAAGCGCCTAGCTTCACTTTTACTGGAAGCTAATTTACAGATAACAAGTAAATCTAAAATACCAATTTTTCCATCTATAAACTGCTCTGGCTGGATTTGAGTAGAAGGCATATTAGAATCGTCAGTGCCCATTGTAAATAACGCGTGGGAAGCATTTTGGGCTTTGTTTGCCTCTTCTTCTCCATGGACTAATTTGGTAAGTTCAAAAGCAAGGATTTCTTTTGCCTTATTAAGTTCCTGTCCTTCCCATTGATCCATTTTATTAATTTCTTCTAATGGCAGGAAAGTCAACATACGAATACATTTTAGTACATCGCTGTCAGAAACATTTCTCCAGTATTGATAAAATTCAAATGGGGAAGTTCTTTCTGGATCAAGCCATACAGCCCCACTAGCTGTTTTTCCCATTTTTTTGCCTTCTGAATTTAGAAGAAGGACAATTGTCATAGCATAGGCATCCTCGCCCTCTTTTTTGCGGATAAGTTCTGTCCCAGCAAGCATATTTGACCATTGGTCATCACCTCCAAACTGCATATTACAGCCAAAATGTTTATGGAGATGATAAAAGTCATATGCCTGCATAATCATATAATTAAATTCTAGGAAGGATAATCCTTTTTCCATTCTTTGCTTATAACATTCTGCGCGCAGCATAGTATTAACAGAGAAATGTGCTCCTACATCGCGGAGTAAGTCAATATAGTTTAGTTTTAAAAGCCAATCTGCATTATTTACCATAATGGCTTTATCTTCCCCAAACTCAATAAAACGTTCCATTTGTTTTTTAAAGCAGTCACAATTGTGTTGGATTATTTCTGGGGTCATCATAGAACGCATATCAGTCCTGCCAGAAGGATCCCCAATATAACCTGTACCGCCGCCAATTAATACAATAGGTTTATTTCCAGCCATTTGCAGCCGTTTCATTAGGCATAGGGCCATAAAATGCCCTACATGGAGAGAATCAGCGGTTGGGTCAAAACCAATATAAAAACGTGCCCCTCCATTGTTAATTAATTCTTCAATTTCTTTTTGGTCTGTTACTTGGGCAATTAATCCTCTAGCAACTAATTCATCATAAATTTTCATATTTTTGATCCTCCATTTTATAAAATCATGTTTAGGTAAAGTACCACATATCCTACGCATTGCCTTAGTGCGGGCTTTTATATTATACATAAAAAAACCTCTGTGCCTAGAAAGGCACAGAGGGCAATGGCTGCGGTACCACCTCTGAATCCAGGAAACTTCACAGTCCCCTGCTTATTAAGTATCTATTAATACTCTGTGCAATAACGGGCACTCCCGGCAAAACCCTACTAATATGTTCAGGCTGCAACTCAAGGATGTATTCGCAAATAGGGTAAGCTACAGCCTTGCACCGACCGGCTGCTCTCTGGAGCTAGTAACCTATTGTTACTTTTTCCTGTCACTGTATTTGGTTATTTATTAGACAGTATTATAACTGATATTATATTAAATGTAAAGGGGAAAATTTTATTTACTAAAATTTAATTTTCGGAATTGTTTTGCCAGCCTAACGGAAACAGGACAAGTTTCTCCATTTTGGAAGTATATTTTTAACACGGTAAAATCAATAGATGATATATGGTTTTTATTTACTAGATATTTTCTATGTGATAAAAGGAAGCGTTCATCAGCCTGCCCAATTAATTCTTTAATTGTGCCATAAAATTCAGTAGTACCATTAGTGGTGTGGGCTATAACCCGATGAGAGGATGAAGAAGGCTCAAAATATAAAACATTATCCATTGGCAGGGTGACAATTTGGCTGCCTATTTTAATACGGAAAAGTTTATGGGAACAATTTTTATTTGACGTAAATAGTTCATTTGCTCTTTTCAAACAATCTGCAATATGGTTGGCAATATATTTTGGGTTATTTTTTGCAATATAATCCATAGCTTCTACTTTATATTGAAAAGTAAGAGGCCACATATTTTCATACATAGTAATAAAAATAATAAATCCACGAGGATCGATTTGCCTAATTTTAGAAGCAAGTTCAATTCCATTAATATCAGAGTTTAAAACAATATCCAAAAAGTAGATACCAGTATCAGAAGACTCTTTAATAGCAGAAAGAAGGCAATAAGGGTTAGAAGTGGAAAATGAAAGTTCCATATCATATTCTTCAATACAAATGCGCTTTTGAATAATGTCAGCAATTTTTTGCCGGGCAGATGGGTTATCTTCACAAATAAATATTTTTAGCATAACAAACACTTCCTTTATAAATGAAAAACCAAACGCTTTTATCGTTACTGGTCAATAATAGAGTTCTATAGTTTGTATAAATAGAGAATCTTTAATTGTAGTATGGTGGATTATATTATTGTATCGCCCAATTATCGTTTTGGCAGTAAATAACCCAATACCACGATTTTCTCCTTTACTAGAATATCCTAAATTATAAATATGTGGAAGGATTGTTTTATCTGCAAGGGTAGTATTTTTTAATACAATAATAATGCTTCCTTCTTTTTTAATAATGCCAAATTCCAGATTTTTATTTGTTATTTCTGGAATAAGAAGTTCATCAATAGCATTATTAAAGAAAATGCCTATAAGGCGTATTAGATCAATAATATCCATAGGGATTTCAGTAATATTTTCAGCAATATCTAAAAGAGTATGGATATTGTGGCTTTGTGCAAACATAACTTTAGCATATAGTAAGGATTTTAATTCACATATTTTAATATTTGACAAGCTGCTTAAATGATCTATGGATAAATTAATAGTATTATTTAAGGGTGCGATTTTATCTTCAAAGGTACAGCGAAGCCCTGTTATGTCATTTTCCTCTATATAGCTAGAAAGGGTGGATAAAATATCAAGGTAATCATGCCGAAAAGAACGAAAACGTAAATTTATATTTTCAAGTTCAGATGTATAATGTTCTAAATTATGGTATTGTTCCAATATTGTGCGGGAATAGGAGTCTTTATGGATAAACCATATTATAATAAGGAAAATAACACATGTAATAAAAGAATAAAATATAATAAATATAGCATTAAACGTTAGTATTTCTGATGTATAACCAACTTGTTTGCCACCAATAAAATTAAATACAAATATAATAACAGAAAGGCACAACAAGCTAAAAAGTGCCATAATGATTATTTCGGTTAGGCTTAAAGAAGGCGTATACAAACTTCTTTTTAATATTTCACCAATAAAAAATGTTAAAAGATATGTAATAAACATGGTAATAATAAAGAAAAAAAAGAGGGAATAAAATGAATTATAATAAGAAAAGGGAAAACATTTTAACATAATCTGAGATAAAATATTATCGGTTAAAATATAACAAATATAACCACTTAATGAGCACAATATAACCAAAAGAGGGTTTAGTTGTTTTCGGCATATAAAGCATAAATAGCTTAATATAATAAGAAGAACTATGAATATGATAGGATACCCATTATATTGGTATAAGGTAACAACACAGAAAAATAACAAAGAAATACCTACTATAGTATCCCGAGGTGAAAAGTGGTAGGGGATAATATTAGTAAATGCAAAAAATAGTGAAATTGCAATTAAAAAGTAGAACATATATATTTGTAACATAATAAATAGTGGTCTCCTCTAACGTTCAGGAATGAAAATCTTACGTTCATGACAAAAATGCTCCAAAGTCTTAAAAATATGGTAGAATAAGAATGGATTTGGAAGTACGACAGGGGTCAAAACTCCATATTTTCCATTAAATATCTTATACCTTACCCCTGTTGTCTTTCAAATCTTTATTTATTTTAGAGTACTATCCGTTATTGGATGTAAGGCAGCCCTAAAGAGTACTGCTTATTGTTTGTTATTATAACACAGTTTATAAGTAAGGTAAAGAAGGAAGAATATCCACATAGTTTTCAACATTTTGTTGATAACTATGTGGATATTATGTTATTATCTGAAAAATCCAGATGAAATATTTACTTGTCAGATGTGCCGACTTCTGCAATAGATTTTACTAAGCCAGCCATGCCTTGTATTTCGGAAGGAATAATAATTTTTGTTGCTTTGCCATCAGCAGCTTTAGCAAATGCGTCTAAGCTCTTTAATTGGATAACTGCATTGTCTGGAGCTGCCTCTTTAATATAACGGATACCTTCTGCAGTAGCCATCTGTACAGCCTTAATTGCTTCTGCCTGGCCTTCTGCTTCACGGATAGTTGCTTCTTTTTTAGCTTCTGCACGAAGGATTTCAGCGGCTTTTGCAGCTTCAGCATCTAGGATAGCGGAAGCCTTTTTACCTTCTGCAACTAAAATAGTGGATTTCTTTTCACCTTCTGCACGGAGAATGGATTCACGGCGTTCACGTTCTGCTTTCATCTGTTTTTCCATTGCATCTTGGATAGCAGCAGGAGGTATAATATTTTTAAGTTCTACACGGGTTACTTTAATGCCCCATGGGTCGGTTGCTACATCTAAGGAAGTACGCATTTTCGCATTGATAATTTCCCTTGAAGTAAGGGTTTGGTCTAATTCCAATTCACCGATAATATTACGTAAGGTAGTGGAAGTTAAATTTTCAATTGCCATAATTGGGTTTTCAACGCCATAGGAGAAAAGTTTTGGGTCTGTAATCTGGAAGAATACGACTGTATCAATTCTCATAGTAACATTATCTTTTGTAATAACAGGTTGTGGGGCAAAATCTGCAACTTGTTCTTTTAATACTACTTTTTTTGCCACACGGTCAATAAATGGGACTTTAAGGTGAATCCCAACAGACCAAGTAGCCTGATACCCTCCTAACCGTTCCACAACGTAGGCATGTGCCTGTGGGACAATTTTTACACAAGATGCTAATAAAATAAGTAAAAATAAGATAAAGATAATGGCAGCCACTGTGCCAGTTGCAATAGTTGCTGGTAACATAATAGTTCCCCCTTTGGTTAAATAATTTATGGTTGTTGTTTTTCCACGATAAGTTTTACACCGCGGATTTCTTTTACAATAACACGGGTGCCTGGTTCGATAATTACTGAATCATCAGCGGACATAGCAGTCCATTCCATCCCATTTAAAATGGCAGAACCATAACCTTCCGCATTATTTATAACAGAGGTAGTTTTGGCAGTCTGACCAACTAGTTCTTCTACATTGGTTTTAATAAAGTGTTTACTTGCATATTTTTTTGCAATAGGCTTTGTAAAGAACAGTAAAATCAGGGAAATAACAACGAATATAGTAAATTGTACTGAAAAATTTAACCCAGTTAGCGCACATATATAGGCAATGCCAGCACCAATGGCAAACCATATTGTTGTTAAGTTCAAAGTAGCAGCTTCTATAATAATTAATACTATAAAAGCGATAAGCCAGCCAATTGTTTCTATTTCCATATCAATCCCTCCTTTATGTTTGCTATGCTATGAGTATAGCATAATTTTCTAAAAAATACATGAAAATGTCATAAATGAGGTGTGTTTTTGTAAAAATCTCGAATTTATATAACAGAATATAAAATAATCCGTAAATAAAAGGTACTTTTATCCCATACAGTTTCCATACTGCCATAATTATTGCCCAATAGTTCATTCATAATAGAAAGGCCATGGCCGTGATATAATGTATTTTCTTTGCGGGTAAGAAGATGCCCTTTTGAATTTGCAAGGATTTTCCCATCATAAGGATTGCTAATTTCAATAAATAGGTTTTTCTTTTCTACTTCCATAGAAATACTAATGTGGCGGTTTTCTTTTGGAATATACATACATGCTTCAATTGCGTTATCTAAGGCATTTCCTAATAACCCACACAAACGGATGTCATTGGTATCTAATTTTGTAGGAATATTTAGGCTTAACTGGAAAGTAATCCCGTCATTATTAGCAGAAGAAATACGGTGGTTAATAACCGCATCTACTACCATATTCCCTGTATGGGCAGTAAGCTTGGCAGGCATAGTTTTATACATTTGGGGCAAGTAGGAAAGTAGGCCTTCCATATCGCCTTTTTTTGCTAAAGCTTCTAATAAAATATAGTTGTTTTTTAATTCATGGCGCATACGGCGGATTTCTTGCTGACTCCGGGAAATTTCTTGGTATTGCCTAGTATAATATTCTAATTGGCGTTCATAAAGGGCTTCTTTAATTTTAGCATCTGTTTTTTCCTGAATTTTATCATATAGATTAAAAATAATGGCACTGGATAGTAAAACAAGTGCAATTATAATAGCAGAAAAAATACGGATGGCAGAAACAGCCGTTAGTACATAGTAAAAAAGAAGGTTTAATACGAACCATAGGATTCCCCAAGCAATTAAAAATAATAGGCATTTTCTTTTTTGGTGCAATAAAAATAAAGAAAAATATCCATATCCAAGAAATAAATGAAAAAAATTAATAATCAGGAAGAGAAGAATTTCTTCAGCGTACATGCTTACTCTCCCTTCTTGAAATAGTGCCAAAACTCATTCCTAAGCCGCGGACGGTTTTTCTCGCTAATACTTAGTATTGTCCCATCTGTAAGGGACAGGCGTTCATATTGAAAAGATTCTACATTATCAATATTTACCAGATATGCCTTGTGTATTCGTACAAACCGAAAATCCTTTAGGTTTTCTTCAATATGGTTTAGTTTGTCATAAAATTCATAGGAATGTTGAAGAGTATGGAGAAGTACTTTCCTCCCAGAGCTTTCAAAATAGAGAATGTCCTTACAGAGAATTTTAGTAATGTTTTTCCCAGATCGAAAGCAAAAATAGTTGTTTTGCATGGCAGAAATCCGTTTTTGTGCCAGAAGAAATACAGAAAGAAAATCTTTATAACCTACTGGTTTTTTTAAAAAACGGAATGGTTCTGCTTCAAAAAGTTGGCGTAAATATTCTTCATGGCTAGAAATATAGACAATTAATACATGGTAATCTTTTTCTCTTATTAACTTTGCTGTCTCAATTCCATCCATGCCATTCATTTCAATATCAAGAAAAATAAGATCAAAATGGTTTATTTCCTGATATTCTTGTACTAGGGATTTTCCTGATAAGAATATGGAAACTTCTAATTCTAAATGTTGTTCTTTTGCAATTTGATCCAAAAATGTCTGTGTAGTACCAGTAAAAGCAATATCATCATCACAGACAGCTATTTTAATCATATAGATTTTCGTGTCCCTTCTAAAAGTTGTAAAAGATTATTTTTACTATATAGTATACGAGAAAGATACAGAATTATCAAGTAAATTGAGTATGAAATATAGGGTTCTTAAGTATGAAATATGGGATTCCTTTCGTCCAAGAATTCAAATTATCTTGTTTTATTTGGCTTTTGGTGTTATTATGGAGGATAGGATACTCTGAATAGCCATAGAATAGGCAGAATGGAGGTCGATATGAAAAAGAAAATCAAACTAAAAGGGCAGCTTAAGGCATATTTACTTTGGCCGATCTGGCTGACCGTGTTGTTATTAATTGTTACATTAGTTATATTTAATATTAATATAGAATCTGCAATTGTTATGGGTGGCATTACTATACTTTATTTTACAATTTCTATGGTCTTGTATTTAAGGAATAGGCAGGGGATTTTAAATGAAATGGTATCTTTTGCTACAGAATATGCACAGGTGCAGAAACAATTCTTGTATCATTTGGAGCTTCCATATGGGCTTTTAGATGAACAAGGCAGGATTTTATGGGCAAATGAGAAGTTGATAGAAGTACTTTTACGTACAAAATATAAGAAAAAAATGATTACTTCTTTTTTTCCAGAAATAAAGAAGTCTTTTTTTCAATCAGAGGAAGAAGAATTAACAACAGAAGCAATTTATGATGAAAAAAACTTTCGGCTGGTAATGCAAAAAATCGCAATGAATGATATTGTGGCAGATGGCACTTTAGTGGAATATCCAGAAGAAGGCGTGTACCTTATTGCTTTTTATATGGTAGATGAAACTACCATTAAGTACTATATGCAGGAAAATGAAGACCAGAGGTTAATTTCTGGCTTGATTTATATTGATAATTATGATGAAGCGCTGGATAGTGTAGAAAATGTAAGGCGTTCTCTGTTAATTGCACTGATTGACCGGAAAATTAATAAGTATATCAGTGATATGGATGGAATTGTTAGGAAAATTGAAAAGGATAAGTATTTTATTGCTTTCCAAAACAGGTATTTAAGAGGGTTAAGGGAGAACCGGTTTTCTATTTTAGATGAGGTAAAGAATGTAAATATTGGAAATGAAATGGCAGTCACCCTTAGTATAGGGCTTGGGGTGAATGCTAGTGGGTATGCAGAAGCTTGTGAATATGCCCGTATTGCTATGGATTTGGCTTTAGGCAGGGGCGGCGACCAGGCAGTTATTAAAGATGGAGAAAGTATTTATTATTATGGGGGGAAATCAAAATCAGTAGAGAAAAATACCCGTGTAAAGGCAAGGGTAAAAGCACATGCTTTGAGGGAGCTTTTTGAAAATAATGATAAAGTTTTGGTAATGGGGCATAAGATAGGAGATGCGGATTCCTTTGGTTCTGCTATTGGCATTTACCGGGCAGCAAAATCTATGGCAAAGAAAAGCCATATTGTGGCAAATGTAATTACTGCTTCGGTAAAGCCTATGATCGATGGTTTTATGAATAACCCAGACTATGATAAGGATATGTTTATTGGGATTAATGAGGCGATTGAGCGTGTAGACGAAAATACAGTAGTGGTGGTAGTAGATGTAAACCGCCCAAGTTATACGGAATGTGAAGATTTGCTCCGAATAGCAAAAACAATTGTGGTAATTGACCATCACAGGCAGAGCAGCGAAGTAATTGATAATGCAGTGCTTTCTTATGTAGAGCCATATGCTTCTTCGGCAAGTGAAATGGTAGCAGAGATTTTACAATATATTGGGGATAATATTAAAGTAAAGCCAATAGAGGCGGATGCACTTTATGCAGGAATTGTAATAGATACACAGAATTTTGTAAATAAAACAGGGGTACGTACATTTGAGGCAGCAGCATTTTTACGTAGGAATGGGGCAGATGTTGTTAGGGTAAGGAAAATGTTTAGGGATAATATGCAGGATCATATGGCAAAAGCAGAAGCAGTCCATCATGCAGAACTGTTTGAAGAGGTATTTGCTATTTCCATTAGCCCAGCAGCAGGGTTAGCAAGCCCAACTATAGTAGCAGCCCAGGCAGCAAATGATTTATTGAGTATTACTGGGATTAAAGCCTCTTTTGTTTTAACAGATTATAATAATAAAATATATATTAGTGCCCGTTCCATTGATGAAGTAAATGTCCAGCTTATTATGGAGCAAATGGGCGGAGGGGGCCATATGAGCATTGCTGGCGCACAGCTTGAAAATGTAACATTAGAAGATGCAAAAGAACAGCTTAAAGCAACAATAAAACGTATGTTAGAGGAAGGAGATATTTGAAAATGGAAGTGATATTATTAGAAGATGTAAAGTCATTAGGAAAAAAAGGGCAGATTGTAAAGGTAAATGACGGGTATGCAAGAAATTATGTTTTGCCAAAGAAACTTGGCATAGAGGCAACTGCAAAGAATAAGAATGATTTAAAGCTACAACAGGCAAATGAAGTAAAAAAACAACAAGAATTATTAGAGGAGGCAAAAGCTTTAAAAGTAAAGATTGAAGAAAAACCAGTAACAGTTTCTATTAAGGCAGGAGAAGGAGGAAGGACATTTGGTTCCGTATCAACAAAGGAAATTGCAGCGGCAGCAGTAGCCCAGCTTGGTTTTGAGATAGATAAAAAGAAAATGCAGCTTACTGACCCAATAAAGGCACTTGGGAATTATATTGTCCCAGTAAAGCTGCATAAAGAAGTGACAGCAGAGCTTACCGTAAAAGTAATGGAAGGAAAGTAAAGGAGGATTCACATATGGATGAAGCCCTAATTAAAAGGGTATTACCCCATAGTATAGAGGCAGAGCAATCCGTAGTGGGTTCCATGTTAATGGATAAAGAGGCAGTCCTTATAGCTTCTGAATTACTGCTTCCTGAAGATTTTTATGGAAAACAGTATGGAGTTATGTTTGAAGCCATTGTGGAACTGTATAATGAAGGAAAACCAGTAGATATGATTACGCTCCAGGAGAGGCTCCGGGAAAAGGATGTGCCCATGGAGATTTCTGGTGTAGAGTTTATCCGTGATTTAATTAATGCTGTACCTACTTCAATCCATATTAAGCATTATGCAGACATTGTACGGGAAAAATCTATATTGCGTAGGATTATTAAGGTAAATGAAGAAATTGAAAGTATGTGTTATTTGGGCAAGGAGAAACTGGAAGTGATTCTTGGCGAAACTGAGAAAAGAATATTCCATTTGCTCCAAAGCCGGAATACAGGGGATTTTATCCCAATCCGGGATATTGTGCTCCAAACCTTAGAGAAGATTGAGCTTGCTTCAAAAACAAAGGGAAATGTAACAGGGATTGCTACTGGTTTTTATGATTTGGACTATATGACAGCAGGGTTACAGCCTTCTGATTTTATATTAATCGGTGCTAGGCCATCTATGGGCAAGACAGCATTGGTGTTAAATTTAGCAGATTATATTGCAATTCGGAACCAGATTCCAACAGTAATATTTAGCTTGGAAATGTCAAGGGAACAGTTAATGAACCGTATGTTTGCAATGGAAGCAAGAGTAGATTCCCAAAATATTAGGACAGGGGATTTAAGTGATAGTGACTGGGAGAAATTAATAGAAAGCGCGGGAATTATTGGAAAGTCAAAACTAATTATTGATGATACCCCTGGTATTTCTATTGGAGAATTGCGGTCAAAGTGTAGGAAATATAAGTTGGAACATAACTTAAGCCTGGTGATTATTGATTATTTGCAATTAATGACCGGAAATGGAAGGACGGATAGTAGGCAGCAAGAGATTTCAGAAATTTCACGTTCATTAAAGGCATTGGCAAGGGAAATAAAGGCACCAGTTATTGCATTGTCCCAAGTAAACCGTGCTTGTGAGGCAAGGCCTGACCATAGGCCAATGATGTCAGATTTGCGTGAGTCTGGTTCTATTGAGCAGGATGCAGATGTGGTTATGTTTTTATATAGGGATGAGTATTATAATAAAGATTCAGATAGAAAAGGAATTGCAGAAATTATTATTGCAAAACAGAGGAATGGGGCAATTGGGACGGTGAATCTGGCTTGGTTGCCTAATTTAACGAAATTTGCTAATTTGGAGAGGTGAGGAAGAAGAGAGGGGAACGCCCAAAGAAATATCTGGCATCTTCTGCTTGAACTTCGAAAACTGGCGGATTCTAAGTGTTCTGCTTGTGGTGGTTCGCGGTTTGCGCAACCAGAGCCTATGCGGCGTCCTGCCGCAGAGGCTCTTCGAACGGACATCCTGTCCGTTCGTTGCTGGGCTTTGGCAGAACACTAAGAATCTGCCGTTTTCTTCGTAGGCGCAGAATCTGCCAGATATTTCTTTGGGCTGGTTGTTGGCTACTCTTCTTTGGGAGATGGGAAGAAGTATTGGTTGAAGGTTAGGTGGGTGGGGTGGTAGTAGTGGTATTAGGTTGGGT
>ERZ808051.1669-NODE-1669-length-13656-cov-8.029457_pt1 | contig 13656 bp, 10 predicted proteins | sample MGYA00380199_ERZ808051 | MGnify/ENA primary metagenome ERZ808051 (study PRJEB31490, sample SAMN06133391) | mouse gut metagenome | isolation source: J11 | host: mice | place: China: Chengdu | collected 2015-05 ...
CGATGTAAGACCTGAGTGTAATCACAACGGCAAACGTCTATGAAGCAGGAAGAAAACGCTAAAACTATGTGAGTAGGTTTAGGTAAGTTTTTCGGAACGGTTACAAGCTAGGGCGCATCACGTTATAGGTATGCGAGACATCGTATACCTTATAACGAGCCGGCTCATTACGACTTTCTCCTGCATAGCTCAAGATTAAAGCCTCATTGCTCTCACGATTGAGCCACCCCACAAATAGACCACTGTGTTCAACGTCATTATAGCTATGGTTAATATAATACAACCAATCCCCAGGACGTATTTCATTGGTATCGATAAAGGGACCGTAAGGGTATTCCCCTTTAAATATCGTATCCTTTCTCACCCCTGCTCTATTAAAAGCGGCATTCAAATAATCCCAACAAGAGCCTTTGATAATCTCCTTATTATCTAAGGCCATTTGTCGTACTGTGCGTAGTACCTGTTGGCTGGCACCCATGGAGTTTTGTTCAGCACGATACAAGGTATCTATATGCTCAGCTTTAATGTTGGGTGCAGAAGCATAGTTTTGATAAAAGCTTGTGGTTCCTGGTAAACCAAAATTAGGGGTAGAGTTATAGCTGCCCATAGAGCTACTTGAATAAGAGGAATTTTGGCTCTTTTGGCGAATCAGATTGGCCAAATTATCCGCATGTAGCAAGGAGCTTGGCAATCCCCCTAACATCACGGCTACAGCCAAAGACAAGCCCTTGACTGATGCAGACTTAGAGTTGTGAGTACTGCGGTTGATAAGGTGTTTTTTGAAAGCAGAAAAACGGACTTTGTTTTTCATGTTGAAAGTGGACACATCCATGTGACCCTCCTTAATATCAAGCCAATATTTTGGGTAGATACCTAATAGTCGATACTTCCAATATAAACCAAGTGGGCTTGCTAACTCAAGGAATATTGTACTGATAAAAAGCTAAGAAAAATAAAAACTTAGCTCTATAAGGATAGAAATATAAGAAAGGAAGACAGAGGGGAAGTAAGGGAGAATAAAGTGCAGTAAGGTTAGGAAGAGCTGGAGACTAACTTGTAAAGATTAAGAAGAGCGCATCTTAATATTGGCATTGCGCTTACCAAATTGCCTACCCTTAAGGATGGCTTGCATGACCTCAGCTTCTTTATGACTGTCAAAGTCTGTAATCTGGCACTTAGTGCTACCATCGGCTGTGGTGATGGTTAAGGAGGTGCCCGAAACTTCAATAGTATCTTCAGAGGTCACAGTGATGTGTTGCGTCTTACCAAACTGATTATGAACAAACTGTCCTGGTTGAACTTTAAGTAGCCCAGAGCTGATATGGTTTTGAGTATCTTTTTGGCGGTTACGCAGTCTGTTAAATACATAGCTGCCGATAACCAACACTGCTAAAGCACCTATGGCCAGGCGCTCGGGCAACAAGCTCATGCTTATTGCCACGCCTAACGCACCAATCAATAAGGCCACACCGAACCAAAATACACCGTCACCTTTAGCAGTCGACTTGCCTGACAAAGTGATATTAGCGCCATTATCCGTAACTTGCAGCATACTGTGTGTCCTATTGATCTTTTTGGCCGCTTATTACCAGCCTAGTGCCGTTTGTTGTAACTTAACTAAATCTGCAATGCCTTTTTCAGCCATCGCTAGCATTTTATCTGCTTCAGCGCGAGTGAAGGGTTTTTCTTCTGCTGTGCCTTGAATTTCGATAAACTCACCTTTTTGAGTCATCACTACGTTCAAGTCAGTATCACAGCTTGAGTCTTCTTCATAGTTTAAATCTAGCAGAATTTCGCCGTTTCTCACCCCAACAGAGACTGCAGCTACTAGACCTAGTAAAGGATCTTCTTTCAGCTTTTTCTTCTGTTGTAACACTTCTAGAGCATCGATTAAAGCAATGGCTGCTCCAGTGATACTTGCAGTGCGAGTACCTCCGTCAGCTTGTAATACGTCACAGTCTAAGTAAATGGTGTTCTCACCCAACTTGTTTAAATCTACCATAGCTCGTAAGCTACGACCAATCAAACGCTGGATTTCTTGAGTACGACCTGACTGCTTGCCACGGGCGGCTTCACGCTGATTACGAGTATTGGTAGCGCGAGGTAGCATACCGTATTCTGCAGTTATCCAACCTTGACCTTTGCCCTTCAACCAACGAGGCACGCCCGCTTCGACACTTGCCGTACACAATACTTTGGTGTCCCCAAAACAAACCAAAACTGAGCCTTCGGCATGTTTGGTGTAATTACGTTCAAAAGTTACTGTACGAAGTTGATCCAGCTGGCGGTTATCTATACGCATCGCTAAGTTATATCCTTTGTCTTTGATTGGTAGGGCTCTTTACTTAAAAATTAAGAGGAAAAAATTAATAGAACCCCTTCTGATAGAGTCATTAAAGGAGCAAATAAAGCAGTTCACTTTATTGCTCCCAATAAGCTTGGTCATCGTAACGTGATGCCTAACCAATAGCAAGAGTCAGTCATCAATCAAGGCTACTCTAAGCCTTCCATTTTACGTAGCTCTTTACGTAAAACTTTACCTACGTTTGATTTTGGTAATTCGTCTACAAACTCGACAATACGAGGACGCTTATAGCCCGTTAATTGCTTTTTACCAAACTCAAGCAGCTCTTTTTCGGTAACGTTGGCACCTTTTTTCTTCACTACGAAGATTTTTGGATCTTCACCACGATCGTCACTAGGAACACCAATAGCACCTACTTCTAAGACCGCAGGATGCTGAGTCATGGCTTCTTCAATTTCGTTTGGATAAACGTTAAAACCAGACACCAAAATCATGTCTTTTTTGCGGTCAACAATCTTGATAAAGCCTTTTTCATCTAAGATACCAATATCGCCTGTTTTGAAGTAGCCATTTTCGGTAAAGGATTCTTTGGTTGCTTCAGGGCGGTTTTGATAACCCACCATCACTTGAGGGCCTTTAACACAGATCTCACCACGCTCACCAATCGGCATCTCGTTGCCATCATCATCAATTAAGATAACGTCTGTATCTGGGGCAGGCACACCAATCTTGGCAGTGAACTCTGAGATATTCATAGGGTTAAAGCTAACCACAGGAGAGGTTTCTGATAAACCATAGCCTTCTACGATAGGTAAGCCTGTGGCTTCATGCCAAGCTTTGGCCACGCTTGGTAGCACTGACATACCGCCACCAATAGAAGCTTTTAGGTTTGAGAAGTCTAGTTCTTTGAATTTTTCGTGATGTACTAAGCCGTTAAACAACGTGTTTACTGAAGGAATATAAGCCGGCTTATATTTTCCCATCTCTTTAATTAGACCATCTAAGTCACGTGGGTTCGGAATTAATAAACCAGTACAGCCTTCGTACATAGAGTACATGCCACAAACCATGAATGAGAACACGTGATATAAAGGTAGTGCCGTTAAGATAACTTCACCACTGGTAGCTTCTCCAAAAGCTGCTTTCATAACAGCTTCAATCTGAAGCATGTTGGCCACAAGGTTACCATGAGTAAGCATAGCGCCTTTAGCAACGCCAGTAGTTCCTCCAGTATATTGCAATAACGCCACATGACTTTGGTCCAATTCAGGACGCTTATATTGATGAGCTGAAGCAGATTCTAGTGCTTTTTTGAAACTTATGCTGTTTGGTAGCGAGTAGCTTGGTACCATTTTTTTGATATGGCGTACCACGGTGTTGATCACCAGGCCTTTCACCATGCCCAGCATATCTCCCATGCTACAGACGACTACATGCTTCACGTCACCTTTGTCTTTAACTTCTTCAAAGGTTTTGGCAAAGTTCTCAATGATAAAGATGGCTTTGGCGCCACTGTCATGTAGCTGATGCTCAAGCTCACGGCTGGTATATAGAGGGTTTACGTTGACCAAAATCATGCCCGCACGCAATACACCCAATGCCACGACAGGATATTGCAACACGTTTGGCATCATTACCGCTACTTTATCACCGACTTTAAGACCTAAAGACTGAAGGTAGGCGGCAATTTGACGACTGCGAGTATCAAGATCACGATAGCTTAAGCTGGAGCCCATGCAAATATAGGCATCACGATTGCCATAACGCGCGAAGTTACGTTCGAAAACTTCTAATAAAGAGGTGTCATCAGCAGGCTTTTCAATCGAAGAAGCTAATCCATAACGCTCATAAGATTCTAGCCAAGGGCGGTCACTGGGGATATCAGGATAAGTTGGAAAAGTACCATGAAGTTCACTTGGAGAGGTCTGATTGGTATGGTTAGAAGCTGTTGTCATGTAATTACCTGTAGAATTATTTTAATGGAACAATAGGTGCATTATTAAGCTTAGGTCTTCATCATATAAGAGGCTGTGAAGCTAAGTTTTAACAAATAATGCATTAGTGATTGTATTTTATAAAGCTTTTTCTATAACTTTAAGTACAACATCTGGCTATCTCATAGCCATAAAGATAAAAAACTGCCTACACAATACGCTTAAAAAATCTATAAAGAACAAACTTTCTCTTTTTTAAAGAAAAAAGGATACACCGCAAAATGCTCGTATCCTTTTTAAATTAATCCCTTTGAGTTTTTATTGTACTCGGTAACCACTCAAACTTAAAGTAGGTTATTTCGACTGGCTTTATGGCAAAACCAGTCTTTTACATCTAATATCTAAAATTAATAAGGGCTAAAATTACGCTTTGTTCTTAGCGGCTTCCATTTCACGTAAGTCTTTACGTAAAATCTTACCTACGTTTGATTTCGGTAATTCGTCTACGAACTCTACAATACGAGGACGCTTATAGCCGGTTAGGTTTTCTTTGGCGTAATCTAGAACTTCTTGTTCGGTTAAGCTTGAGTCGCTGGCCACTACGAAAATCTTAGGTATTTCGCCACTCTTATCATTGTCGATACCAATTACCCCACACTCTAGGATTTTTGGATGACTTGACATCACGTCTTCTACCTCATTTGGATAGACGTTAAAGCCAGATACGATAATCATGTCTTTTTTGCGGTCAACAATCTTGAAGTAACCGTCTTCATCCATAACACCGATATCACCGGTACGGAAGTAACCATCTGGAGTCATTACTTCTGCAGTGGCCTCGTCACGCTTCCAGTAGCCTTTCATAACCTGTGGACCGCGGACACAAATCTCACCGCGCTCACCAACGGCAACTTCGTTACCTTCTTCATCAATAATGGCCATATCAGTAGCTGGGAATGGCACACCGATGTTACCTGGGAATTCGTCTAGACCCATAGGGTTGGCTGCAGCAACCGGAGAGGTTTCTGATAAGCCATAACCTTGAAGGATAACGTTGCCTGTACCTTTTTTCCACTTCTCAGCAGTATCTCTTAATACTGCCATACCGCCACCCATAGACATCTCAAGCTTACTGTGATCTAGAGCACGGAAGTGTTCGCTGTTAATCAGGCCGTTAAATAAAGTGTTAACTGCTGGGAAGAAAGCTGGTGGATAGTCTTTATATGCTTTAAGTAAGCTCTTACCATCACGTGGGTTAGGTACCAGTGAGTTGATAGCGCCTTTGCGTAGACCGTACATACAACAAACGGTAAATGAGAAGATATGATACAGAGGCAATGCCGTCATAATAACTGGCTGTTCGTTTAATTCTTCATACTTATCAAAAGCACCACCAATATAGGTATCTGCTTGAATTAAGTTGGCTACCAAGTTGCCGTGAGTAAGCATCGCGCCTTTTGCAACCCCTGTGGTACCACCAGTATACTGAAGTACGGCCACATCATCTAAGCCAACATCTGTAGGACGCTTATATTTCTTACTAGCACCAATTTTCATGGCTTTTTTGAAGCTAACACTGCCTGGGATATTGTAAGCTGGCACCATCTTTTTCACATGGCGAACCACAGTATTAACAAGCAAGCCTTTAAGCGGACTCATTAGATCGCCCATTGAAGCTACGACCACATGATCAACCGTCTTGCTAGCAATATCAGCATAAGTTTTGGCAAAGTTTTCTAATAGAATAAGTGCTTTGGTGTCTGAGTCTTTTAGCTGATGCTCAAGCTCATGAGTGGTGTACAGAGGGTTAACGTTAACTAAGATGAAGCCTGCACGGATAACACCTAGGATACAAACTGGAGATTGAAGGATGTTTGGCATCATTACTGCCACCTTATCTCCTTTTTTTAGACCCAGTGACTGTAAGTAGGCGCCGATGTTTTTACTGTAGGTATCTAAGTCATCAAATGATAGTTCTTGATTCATACAGACAAAAGACACTCTGCCTTTGTGATTAACAAAGTTGTCTTCAAAGACTTCAATTAAAGAGGTGTTGGCAGGAGGCATTTCAATATCATATTGCATGCCAAACTTTTCGTAAGTTTTTAACCAAGGTCTGTCATTGCGGCGGAATTGGGTATTTTGATTGTCCATAATCTGTAAAGCTCCTGAAATTTTACTTAAACTGCCTGATTTAATAGCACAATTTATTGTGTAATAACATTAAAATAGCATCTGGTGGTATTTTTGTATCTAAAATACACTATTTAACTTCTATATGACAACTAATAAGTTCATAAACCTCAAAAATAGACATGACTGACCAAATCATTTAATTTACTAGACTTCACGTCATCAGCTGACGCATAGAACCTACACTGTCTTTTTAATTCAGTTAATATCCTATACGATACGCTAACTATATAGTGGATAGCTTAATGCTACTGTTATAATAGCCACCACATACAACAATACCATAAAGACATCTCAATATTTCAAAACATCTTAAACTAAAAACACCTTTTATTTTATTTTATTTTATAGATACCCATCCAAAAACTTTTTATATAAAACAAGGCAAAATTACTGATTATGTCTGATATTTCTAATATCCCACCCTCTTCAGCTGTTATTCCTAATGAAGCGATGGACACTCGCTCTGTAGCCGAATTCACGGAACAGGCTTATCTGAACTATGCCATGTACGTGATTATGGATCGCGCGCTGCCTCATATTGCTGACGGTTTAAAGCCGGTGCAGCGCCGTATTATTTATGCCATGAGTGAGCTTGGACTAAAGTCGACTACTAAGCCCAAAAAGTCAGCACGTACTGTCGGTGATGTCTTGGGTAAATACCACCCGCATGGGGATACGGCTTGTTATGAAGCCATGGTATTGATGGCACAGCCTTTTAGCTATCGCTATCCTTTAATTACCGGTCAAGGTAACTGGGGTAGCCCCGATGACCCTAAGTCCTTTGCTGCAATGCGTTATACCGAAGCCAAAATGTCCGCTTATGCCAATACCTTATTGGCGGAGCTGGGACAAGGCACTGTGGACTGGCAAGATAACTTTGATGGCTCGATGCAAGAGCCGGTTACCCTGCCTGCTCGTCTGCCCAACATTTTGCTAAATGGCACCACAGGTATTGCTGTGGGTATGGCCACCGATATCCCGCCACATAATTTAAATGAGGTGGTTCGCGCTTCTATTCGACTGTTAAAGAACCCAGAGCTATCAGTTAAACAGCTCACTCAGTCGTTACCCGCCCCAGATTTGCCAACAGCTGCTGAGATTATTACCTCCAAAAAAGACCTACAAGCCATGTATGAGTCTGGCCGAGGCAGCTATAAAATGCGTGCGGTTTATCATGTTGATAAACAAGAAAAAAACCTAGTCATCATTGATGCTCTACCGTATCAGGTTTCAGGTAATAAGATTCAAGAACAGATCGCCAAACTGATGATGGAGAAGAAGCTGCCTTGGGTAGTGGACATCCATGATGAGTCGGACCATGAAAACGCGTGTCGTATCGTGTTAGAACTTCGCTCTACTCGTGTCGATGTGGACCGAGTCATGAGTCACTTATTTGCCAGCACCGATCTTGAGACCAGCTATCGCGTCAACATGAACATGATTGGTCTTAATGGCAAACCGCAAGTTAAAAATCTAAAAGAGATCTTAGAAGAATGGCTAGTTAGCCGCCGTCAAGTGGTTACCCGTCGCCTATTATTCCGCTTAGATAAAATCGATAAGCGCTTGCACATCTTAGCCGGCTTACTGATTGCTTATCTGCATATTGATGAAGTCATTCGCATTATTCGTGAAGAAGACGATCCAAAAATGGAGCTGATGAACCGCTATGATTTAAGCGAAATTCAGGCCAATGCCATTTTAGACATCCGTTTGCGTCAATTGGCCCGTCTTCAAGAAATTGAGCTTCGCGGCGAAAAAGAGGAACTTGAGGCGGAACGTGCGACCATTCAAGAGCTCCTAGACAATCCTGAGAGCCTCACAAACCTGATGATTGAAGAGTTAGAAGCGGACATGAAAGAGCATGGCAACAATCGCATGTCGCCAGTCGTAGAGCGTGAAGAAGCCACGGCTCTAAAAGAGTCAGACCTTGTGCCTAGTGAGCCTATCACGGCTATTTTATCGAAAGCAGGCTGGATTCGTGCTGCCAAAGGCCATGATGTCGATGCCGCTGGCATGAGTTTCCGCTCAGGCGACAGCTACCAAGCCCATGTGCGCAGTAAGTCCAATGAAAAGATTCATATTATGGACAGTACTGGGCGCAGCTATAGTATTGACGCCCACACACTGGCTTCTGCTCGAGGACAAGGTGACCCCTTAACCAGCGTATTAAAACCTGCTGCTGGCGCCAGCTTTGAGCAGCTTTTGGCCGGTGAAGAAGAGCAACGTATTATCTTGGCCAGCTCTCAAGGCTATGGCTTCATCAATACCTTAGGCAACTTAGAAACCAATCAAAAAGCCGGGAAAAATGTCATTAACTTTGACGAAGATGCTAAGCTGCTAAAAGTGGCCTATATTGATGTTAAGTCTGATACAGCTGAAGAAGGGGCACCTGAAGCCATCGCACAAGACCAAATTGCGGTAGTGACTTCAGCGGGCTATTTATTAATCTTTGCCATTGATGAATTACCAGAGCAACAACGCGGTAAAGGCAATAAGCTGATTAATCTAAAGGCAGGGGAAGAGGTTATCGCCGTGACGCCTCTGCATCATGATGACAGCTTGACTGTCACTGCCGGTAAGCGCCATGTGACGTTAAAGCCAATGGACTTAGCCAACTACACCGGTAAGCGTGGTAACCGTGGCAGTCAGTTACCTCGCGGCTTCCAGAATGTGAATGATATTGAGGTGGCAGAGTAATTTTACTCTGCTACTTGCCCAGCTTGGCAAATAGCGTTGTCCCCTATAACCTTTGAAGTGAGTACAGTAATGTTTTTGGTATCTTCTTATTTAAGGCAGCTACCTTTGAGTAAGCCCTTGCCAAACCGTATTTTAATCATTTCAGCACTGATGACTGCAGTGGCACTAAGTGGCTGCTCGTCATCAAACAGTGAGACACCTGGCGTCGAAACAGACTCGATTGATCAACTTAAAGATAATATTTTGGGTGTATTAACGCCTGAAGAAGAAGCTGAGTATGAGATAGAAGAAGAGCCTGCCGAGCCTGTTAAACAGCTTCAGCCTGATGTCAGTCAACAATTTATTGGGGATACCCCATCACAGCTAAGGTTGGCCAAAGCTTTTCCAGAGCTGCCTTATAGCCTAGATATGCTGCCTGAGAAGGCACAAATGGTGAATGAGGCTCAGTGGACGCCTGAGGCTATTTTAGATGAGAATTTAATCATTAAAATCCAAGGCCTGCTAAATTACAACCATCACTCTGTAGGGGCTGTCGATGGTCGCTTTGGTGCCAATGTCATTAAAGCTTTGCAAGTTTTTCAAGAAAGACACGGGCTGGAAGTCAATGGCCAGTTGGATCCTGAAACTTGGGCCAAATTGACGGAAAACGAAACGATTATTTCTCAGCCCATCTTGGTCAACTACACCCTAACCGAAGAAGATGTGACTTTAATCTCACATCCTAAAGGGCAGCAATTTACCAGTGTTCTCGAAGCTGTGGCCGAGAAGTTTCATATGAGCCAAGGCTTATTATTAAGACTTAATCCAGAGACGCCTCTTGAGCAAGGCAATACCATTTTGGTGTACAACCCCTATCAGCCCAATGAGCAAGAGGTTCATAGAGTTGTGGCCGTGAAAGCCAAAAACCTACTTTATGCTTACAATGATAAAGATGAATTGGTAGCCAGCTATCCCACCACCATGGGAAGCGTATATAAACCCTCACCCAATGGAGAATATAAAGTCCTTAGTCGTATCAAAGATCCCACTTACAACAAGGATTTTAGCAATCCCAACACAGTTCTTCCCCCAGGCCCGAACAACCCAGTAGGCCGAGTTTGGATTGGGATCAACAAACCCAGCTATGGTATTCATGGCTCACCGAATCCAGAAAGAATCAGCCGCCAAAACTCGGCAGGCTGTGTGCGTCTGACCAACTGGGATGCACTTGGACTATATGGCACTATTGAGGAAGGGGCCAAAGTAGAGTTCTTGTAGATTTATTTTATTGAGTTGCTATTGATAACGGTAGCAACTCAGCTGACAGCTTTTCTATTCTTAATAATCCCATGTGATGTCAAATACTACGTATTGGATAAATGCAACACACTAACATTATCTAACTAATTGACGATACACCCACATCCCTAGCTTATAGCAAGCCACAGCGACCAAAATCATAATCAAAGTCGCCAAAATATAAACCAGTACATCTGGAAATGGACTTAACCAGCCGATCGTAAAGACCAAACCATAATAAGCCTCAACGGGCCATTGCATAACCGGGATATTAGACCCCCAGTTAAAAAAGGCCGATAAGATGCCTAGCCCTATAACACTAAAAATAACACCTACCAGCTTTTGCATAATCGCCTCCAATCGTTTAAATCATTCTTATCTTAATAACTAATAGCTAACAACTAATGGCTATATTTAATTCTTATTTTTTAAAAGTTAATTAGCTATAAAATTAATGCTATTCTCCCTTAATACTATGCTCTCCTAGCCCCAATACCAAGCCTACTTACCTAAGGCAAACAGATTGCAAAAAAAAGCCCTCGTAACGATACTGACGAGGGCTTTTTTATTGATATTTACTAGATAAGCTATCTGACTGTAGTTCAGACTACTGAATTTAAATCAGACTAAATATAGGTCAGGATTTAACCATCACGTAATCCTAAGATAGGTACGACTAAATCCTCTTCGTCAGTCAAATGTTGCGACAAGAAATCTGTACCAGCTACTAAGTTTTTGTGCAACCGCTCAACAAGAAACTTATCTTCCTGCTCTGCTTTGGCCAGCTCATCGTTTAAGCCTAACAACTCATCAAGCAAAGCATCTAGCTTCACATGGTCATTCTCTAGTATCTCAAAGCCTCTTTTGAGCTGCGGATACGAGCTAACAAATTCTGGGAAAAAACCTCGGTCTTCCACGCTGTGATGCTGATGTAGCTTTAATACGTGCATGCTGATGCGCTGTAACACTTGAGAGCGATAATTCTCCCAGTTAAGAGCGCCCATTAAATGCTCTTCCGTCAGCTGTTTTAAAATACGCTGACGTTTGCGAATATTGGTGTGTACATTTAGCCAGCCTGAAGTTTTATACGCATAATCTGAGGAATACCACTGATTGGATGGCAGCTTTTCGTAAAGGAACAGCCAGTCTGATTGAAGTCGAGACTCGGGGTGACGAGGCTTCACTACCGCTTTGGCATTATCGTCTGTACTGCCAACCGTAGCTTGTGGTTGACCTGCTAACTGTGAGTTATTGATGCCCATGATAACCCTCTTGTTTTATCGAAAAAAAATATATAGTAAAGGCTTATGGTTTATAATTAGTAAATTATACTAAACTAAATTTAACCAGTGTTTAGTACTAATGTAAGGATTTATTTTTAATAATCAACCCTCTATTTGCGTATCCCCAGTCATCTCTGCCTCTCAAACGAAGAATAGCTGCTTTTATCTGTTTAACAAATAAGATTTAGCACAATAAAAAAAGACCTTCATGGATTCATGAGGGTCTTTTGTAAAAATCTCGACTTTTTTGCTATTGAAGGTTAGCGTGCTGGATAATAAGTTTCTGCGCCAGGACCCACAGGTAAACCAAGTACGAATACCCAAACACAGAATAGAACTGTCCAGCCAATTAAGAACATCATTGAGTACGGCAACATCATCGCCATCAGTGTTCCCACACCGGTGTTCTTTTTATAGCGCATCGCAACCGCTAGAATCAGACCAAAGTAGCTCATCATTGGGGTAATAATGTTAGTACTCGAGTCACCAATACGGTATGCCGCTTGAATCATTTCAGGCGCATAACCGGTCAACATAAGCATTGGTACGAAGATAGGTGCAGTCACCGCCCACTGTGCTGAGGCTGAACCCAACATTAAGTTAACCAAACCACAAATCAGAATAAAACCAACCAATAGCAGTGGACCGGTTAGACCAATGTCATTTAGGAAAGTAGCGCCAGACACTGCCATTACTGAACCTAGGTTTGACCACTTAAAAAAGGCCGTAAACTGAGCTGCGAAGAATACCAGAACGATATAGATACTCAGCGAGCTCATTGCGTTGCTCATGGCATCAACCACATCTTGGTTGTTTTTGATGCTGCCAGTGATTTTACCGTAGATGTAACCTGGTAGCGCGAAGAACACAAAGATGAAGACCACAATGCCGTTTAGGAAAGGCGAACCTGCAACAAGACCTGTCTCTGGATGACGCAAAATACCATCAGCAGGCACAACCGTCCAAGCCAATAGCAAGCAGAACACCAACATGCTGATACCGGCCCAGATAAGACCTTTTTTCTCAACAGCGCTTACCTGTTCAATTTCGCTTTCTAGAACTGATGCATCATCGGCATCATCTGGATTGTATTTACCTAAGCTTGGCTCAACAATTTTTTCAGTAACAAAATAACCAATTGCACTGATTAAGAAGGTACTGGCAATCATGAAGTACCAGTTTGCTTCTGCACCAACGGTATAAGTCGGGTCGATAATACGCGCCGCTTCTTGGGTAATACCCGACAGTAGCGGGTCAACCGTACCCAGCAATAAGTTGGCACTATAACCGCCTGAAACACCAGCAAAGGCTGCCGCCAAACCTGCTAGTGGGTGACGACCTAATGAGTGGAAAATCATCGCAGCCAGTGGGATTAATACCACATAACCCAGCTCCGATGCCGTGTTAGACATAATACCGGCAAACACGATGGTAAACGTCACCATCTTCTTAGGGGCATTCATCACCAGACCACGCATGGCGGCTGAAATCATACCTGAGTATTCAGCAATACCCACACCCAGTAGGGCAACCAGTACCGTACCTAAGGGCACGAATCCAGTGAAGTTGGTCACTAAGTTTTCGACAATACGTGCCAGCCCATCACCGTTAACCAAGTTCACAACATAGATCATGCCGTCTTCAGCACGACCTGCTGTGCCTTCAGGTCTTGGGTCAATAACAGAGACGCCAAAGTAAGACAGGATAGCGGAAAGTGCCAATAGCAATACCGACATCCAAACAAATAAAATAACAGGGTGAGGTAACAAATTACCTAGCCACTCTACCCCTTTTAAGAATCGCTGCATACGCGAGCTGTCAGCACTCGAATCGTAATGAGAGTTTGGTGAACCACTTCCTTGCATAGGTTGTTACTCCTAACTAAATTTGACTTCCTCCCCTCGCTAAACCGAGGGGATTCCTACAGCTAGACGGTCAAGCCCGACCGCAAGGATATTCTTAG
>ERZ808051.1670-NODE-1670-length-13636-cov-4.730142_pt1 | contig 13636 bp, 14 predicted proteins | sample MGYA00380199_ERZ808051 | MGnify/ENA primary metagenome ERZ808051 (study PRJEB31490, sample SAMN06133391) | mouse gut metagenome | isolation source: J11 | host: mice | place: China: Chengdu | collected 2015-05 ...
GCTGCGCTTTCTGGCTGCTGCGCTGCGCCCTGCTTTGGAATTTTCAGGTCTGCATTACTGTTTGTTTGTCAAGGTGCCGGTGCATCCCCAAGCCCTCCCGGACTCTGGATGCTTGTTGCTTCTTACCGCTCTGCTGTCATCAGCGGCAACTTCATTAAGATATCACAGTTGCTTTGCTTTGTCAACAACTTTTTTCAATTTTTTTATTTCTTGAAATTCTTTAAAGCGGTAGGTTTTTATACTATCACATTATATCATTTATTGTCAACTATTTTTTACAAAATCTTCTAAAATTTATGTTGCCATAACGACATTCATGTGTTTTTTAAAAACCTTGTATATCTTAATCAAAAAACCAGAAAATGTCAAGCCCTATTTTTAAAAAATATAGAATATGTTCGTTTGCTTTTCGGACACCCTCTTTTAAAGAAAATACTCAAAAGGATTTCTGGATATGAAAAAAGGAAGTACCTGCATCAGTACTTCCTTTCTGATTCGCAATTAGCAGAGAAACGGAGAAAGAGGGATTTGAACCCTCGCGCCGGTTGCCCGACCTACACCCTTAGCAGGGGCGCCTCTTCGGCCTCTTGAGTATTTCTCCTTAATCCGAACTTCCGCGCTGCCAATATGCTGTTTTCCAGTCACTGTGGTGTGACACGACTATTATTATACATAAAAGGGCTATGCTTGTCAATTACTTTTTTGAATGTTTCTAAAAAATTTGCCAATCAGTGAAGTGAAAATTTAACTTCCATTACTAGGGAGTCTAAGTAGACTTTAGTTTTACACTCAATTTCCACTTGCTATTTGAGGGATTTTCGCTATAAAACCAATGGAAATCAGTCTTACACTTCAAAATTGCCGTATCATGCGGTTAGCAGCAATTTAGAGGTGCAATGTTATTTTGTTTCACCGTGCCCTTGATAACCCGTCCGATATGCCTCGGCGGCCGTTTCGTATAAATCGTTCCCCTCGGCGTCCGCCACCACGATAACGGGAAAGTCTTTGACCTCCAGCTTCCGGATAGCCTCCGTGCCCAAGTCCTCATAGGCGATCACTTGGGAGTCAATGACAGAGCGGGACAGCAGTGCTCCCGCACCTCCCACCGCTGCAAAGTACACCGCGCTGTTTCGCACAATGGCATCCTGAACCGACTGCCGCCGCTTTCCTTTTCCGATCATCCCCCGCAGTCCCAAATCCAGAAGCGCGGGAGCGTACTTGTCCATACGGCTTGCCGTAGTCGGCCCTGCGGAGCCGATGGGCCTGCCGTCTCTGGCCGGAGACGGACCCATATAATAAATCACATTGTCTTTTAGCTCCAGCGGCAGCCGCTCTCCCCGCTCCAGCGCTTCATACATTCTCTTATGGGCCGCGTCTCTGGCCGTATAGATCGTTCCCGTCAAGTATACATAATCCCCGGCCCGGAGACCGGCCGCAGTCTCGGCGGACAGCGGTACCGTAATATGTCTTTCCATTTTCCATTCCCCTTTATATGACTCTGACCGCGTGGCGGTTCACATGACAGCAGATGTTCACAGCCACGGGAAGCCCTGCGATGTGTGTAGGATAAGTCTCGATATTGACGCCCAGCGCGGTTGTGGTTCCGCCGAGTCCTCCGGGTCCAATGCCGGAACAGTTGATTCTATCCAGCAGTTCTTCTTCCAGCCGGCTCACATATGGTATGGCGGAGCGCTTATCTACCGGCCGGGCAAGCGCATGCTTTGCCATCAGCGCGCATTTCTCAAAAGTTCCCCCTATGCCTACCCCCACCACCATGGGCGGACAGGCGTTCGGCCCCGCGTCCCGCACTGCCGTAAGGACGGCCTCTTTCACTCCCTCGATTCCGTCCGAGGGTTTGAGCATAAAAACGCGGCTCATGTTCTCGCTGCCGAAGCCTTTGGGCGCAACGGTAATTTTTACGCTTTCTCCCGACACTATGGAATAATGTATGACAGCGGGCGTATTGTCTTTGGTATTCTCCCTCTCAATAGGGTCTCTCACGATTGACTTGCGCAGAAAGCCTTCCTTATATCCCTGCCGGACGCCTTCGTTCACGGCTTCCTCCAGCAATCCCCCCTCAAAGTGTACGTCCTGTCCCACCTCCATAAAGACAACGGCCATGCCCGTATCCTGGCATATGGGAATCATATCCTCTCCGGCTATGCGCATGTTCTCCTGCAGCTGCCCTAGTATCTGTCTGCCAAGCGCGGACTTCTCCCCCGCGGCCGCCGTCCCCATGGCGCACTTCATATCCTCCGAAAGATAATGGTTCGCTTCAATGCACATTTCCTTTATCGCCTCTGTAATCCTGGAGACATCCACTGCTCTCATATCTGCTCCTTATCCCCCACTGTTTCCTTTGTCTCGGGATTTTCGTGCAAAAAACGCACGCCCCCTCGCAGCTATCCGTGCCAGTAACTTTCTTTTTGCCGGCCCGCTACCGGGCAATCAGCTCTCTTACGGCTTCCAGCTCCTCGTCGCTTGGCTTGCCGGGCTTCCAGTTGATATTCTGGCCGTCATCTCTATATCTCGGAATCAGATGAAGATGGAAATGACGTACCGTCTGCCCTGCGGCCTCTTTGTTGTTCTGTACCAGATTCAGTCCGTCGCATTGCAGCCTCTCCTCCATAATCCTGCCCATTTTCCGCGCCAGCCGCATCGCCTTGGCCGCGCTGTCCTCCGGAAGGTCGTACAAATCATCGGCATGTTCTTTGGGCAAAATCAAGGCATGCCCCCTTGTAGCCGGTGCCAAATCCAGAATCACCCGAAACTCTCTGTCTTCGTATAAAGTTTTTGACGGAATCTCTCCGTTTGCAATCTTGCAGAAAATGCAGTTGTCTTTTCTCATACGCTCTCTCCCGTTCCCTATACTTTGTCTCCAAGTACAGTCTCTATGCTTTTTCCTCAAAATTGAACAGCTGGTCAAGGGACCGCAAAAGTTTGAAATCTCCCTTTGCTTTCATAGCTCCGGACATAAATGCTCTCTGGAAAGTCATTCGTCCGTTCACGATATCCTCCATGATTCCCCTGGTCAGCTGCATCTCCACATCCGGCTTCTCAAGGGCGCCATAGCCGCATTCCAGCGCTGTGCCGTCAACCGATATGATCAGTCTCTTCTTTTTTTCTTCTATAGTAAAGGAATATCCTGCTTTCAATCCTGCCTGAGGCTTGAAAACTTTCTTGAATACCGCCAGATATTCCTCCTCGTTGTCCATCTCCTCCTCGTCCAGCATGTCCCGAAACAGGCTGGTCAGCTCCCGAATATCCTGCTTCTGGCGCTGCACATAGCTGTCGTCCGACACATATTGAGACAACTGCTCCGTCTCCTGGGGCGTCAGATTATTGCTTTTTGGCACGGCAATCTTCTGCTTCACCGCCTGATTGCTGGCCGGGAAACAGGCTATGTGCTGGTTGATGGAGCGATACATATTCTCCGCTTTCTTTTCGATGATTTTGATATACGCTTCACTCATCTCCAGCGTGACGGTGTTTTCTATATAGCCGCAGATGCCGCTGCAGGGCAGTCCCCCCAGAATCTCCCATGCCGTGGACAGATTCAGTTTTGCCTCCCGCTCCCCGTAGGTGGTGGACATAACTACCGGGCACATATAGATCTCCGCAATCTTCTCCTTGTCGCCGAAAAGCCAGCACGCGTCCAGAAACTGCTGCATATATCCGCCGATTCCATACCATTCCACCGTGGTGGCAAGTATGATACCGTCCGCATTTTTCAGCGTCTGAGGGAGCGTTGGAATGGCATTTTTGCTTTCGTACAGATTATAACGTGTGACATTGACGCGAAGCTCCTCTAAAATTTCCTGCATTTTGTTTATGACGAACAATGTCGGATCATCGATAATGCCTCTGCCGCCGTAATAAATATTAATGTTCAAAACCGCACCTCGCTATCCACTTTCTATCAATATCCTTGATACACCATACGGAATGTCAATCCGCTCTCCTCTGTCCCCGGCGCATGAAAAGGCACATAATGCCTGCCGCCATAAACCCGGTAAGCAGCCCTCCCACATGGGCCGCATTATCGATATTGCGGCCTGTGAAACCGCTGTAGAGGGAATAAACTATCATCAGCAATACCCTTACCGGCGTCACGTTCTCCATCTTTCTGCCGGAGAACAATACCATGGCAAGCAGAACCCCGTCAAGTCCGAACACCGCTCCGCTGGCCCCCAGAGAAGCGGTGGGGTCACCGTGAAGCGCCCTGGAGTAAAGCGACAGCAGATTCCCGCCAATGCCGGAGAGAAAATACAGCACTCCATACCGGATATGTCCCACTTCTTTTTCAATCATGGAGCCCAGGAAAAATAATATCAGCATATTGTTAAAAAGATGATTGATTCCGCTGTGGAGGAACATCGCCCAAAGAATCCTGCCATATTCTCCGCGTACCAGTACGCTTATGATATCCAGTTCACCTGCGCTGTACAGCAGATCCCCGGTAAATTCACACAGAACAAAGACAGCTGCATTGAGCGCCACCAAAACCGTACTCACAACAGGCTGGTATTTTAATGACCGCAAGGATTTTTCCTCCCAAGTATCTCTTCTCCGTTGTATCAATTCTAGCATAGTTCCGCGCGCTTTTCAATCAGTATTGCCCTAACGGAAGATAAAAACCACCTTTCCGAATTTTATCTCGTCTCCTTCCTCCAGCTTTTTCTTCTCATAGGGATGCATCCTCTTGTCATTCTGAAAGGTTCCGTTGGTGGAGTTCAAATCTTCCAGATATATGCTTTCGCCCTCTCTCGTGATACGGGCATGCAGTCTGCTGACAGAGGAGTCCTGCAGCACCAAGTCCACCTCCCCCTTTTTCTTTCCGATCGTCAGGCTCGCCTGTTCCAGGCTTAAGAAAAGTCTTCCCTCGGGCGTGAGCAGTCTGTGAGGCTGCTTTGGCGTGCCGGCCTTGTCCTCAAAGAATACGGTCTGGCCGTACGTGCTCTCGTAATTGACTTTCTCCGCCACCGCGTGTTCATAGCCCGCCATCTCCCGCTGCATGGATTCCCGATAGTCCTCTCTCGCTTTCTGACTGCGGATGCGCTTCCCCTCCAGAATACCCCTGATTCCCTTTCTGCCGGCTTTTGCCGGTTTCTCCTGCGCCGAGGCGCTTTCGTCCTCACAGGTATCTTCCTCGGTGTCCTCCGCTCTGGTTTCCTCCACTACGGTATATGCCAGTTCCGGAAGCTTGATGTCTTCCAGGCATTCTGCGTCCTCAAAAATCTGAGTCTGCAGATATACCTCCCCGTTTCTCTCCGTCCTTTCATACATGCGGTAGACACAGTCCACCAACACCTCATCGTTATAGTCGATATGTTCCACCCAGAATTCCATCAGCTTCATGAATCCCGATTCTCCCTCATAATAAGGAATGTAGAGAAAAGAGAACACATTATTCTCCAATTCCTGGAAAATCTGTTCCGGATACCAGATGATGTTGCCCACATCCAGCAGATAGCGGCTCAGCTCCTGGCGGATATGTCTAAGGCTCCACAGAAAATCCCTCACCCACTCCCTGGTGATACACCGGTTAGCATACAAAAGCGCCACATTCTGCCTGGAGGATATGTCATAGTAAAGGTAGGCCTTTCCGTCAATATAGCGCAGATTGCACGGAAGCAAACCCTTTACCTGGCATCTCCCCAGAATACTGTACTGATATTTTCTCTCCTCCGGCATTTTATCCAGGAGAATTCTCTCATAGTTGCAGTTCAGGCTCCGCACATATTCCACATTCAGCATTCTGCCCCTACCTCCCCGTCGCTTCCTTGAATCTATGACACAGGCGGATAAATGTCACGGGCGAAAGCCTGCTGTACCCATAGCTGGCCCTGACCTCCCATACATTGTCCCCGTTCCAGAAATTCCATCCGGGCACGGGAAATGTCAGCTGCCCTGCTCCCTCCGCAAGAAAGCGATTCCTGTCCAGAGACGCATCCAGCCGTGTCATCCTCCAGGCCATATATTTCTCTCTGTACAGCCCGGCCATCCGTTCCTGGGTTTTCTGCTCCAGCTGTGCCGTGTCCGAGGCCTCCGCAAGGCTTCCCCACAGGGCTATAGCCCCGATATCCTGTTCCAGCAGACATCTGTCATACTGAAAAAGCATCGTGTAAATGACAAAGAGTATCGCCCCGATCACCGCAGGCAGCACCAGGGCCGCCTCCACTGTAAAATAAGCATTTCCGTTCTTCATTGTCCCTCCTGCCTGTTTGCTACAAACTTACCACCAAAAGCCACGCCGCTGCCAGGAACGGCAAAAACGGAAGTCTGGTATCCTTTCCGACTCTGCGCATTGCCAGCAGGACCAAAGCGCACAGAGAAATCAGAAACAGGCTGATTCCCAACAGCAGCATACTCCTCTCCCCTCCCAGGGCCATTCCCAGACAGCCCAGCACGATTCCGTCCCCATACCCGGCCTTGTTCGTCGAAAAGGCTATCAGCACAAGCGCGGCGCCGGGCAGCATCCCTTTCGCGGCCTCCGGCCATCCGCAGCCTTGACAGAAAGCCGCCCAGACTGCCAGGACACCTCCCAGTGCAAGCATCCAGACCGGCACTCTGCGGGTTTTCATATCCATGACACCGGAGACCATCAGCCACACTGTCACAATCCATATACTCCACATATCCCTCACCCTCCGCATCGGCTGCAGGGTCTTAAGCCTGCCTCCTGCGCCTGTTCTATGGTCATGGAAGATACCGTCCTCTTCAGGCCCGAGCATCCTCTGCTGTAATGATAGCGGTCTCCCTCCCTGGTGATGTATAAAGTGGAGGGAGGGCCTGTGCCTGCGCATCTGGAACAGGGATAATACTTGCCTCCCCCCTGATTGCGCAGGTCTTCAATCACAAGGGAGGGAACCTCCTGCACCGAAAGCTGCAGATGCGTACATTCCATACTCCCGTGGTATACGGCGCCGTTTTCCGTGACGTACACAATCCGCGTCACCTCTTCCGCATGCCCCGGGCCGGATACCTCATATCCGTTCCAGATATGCGCACAGTAGCGGTTGGCCATCCGAAAAGGGCGAAACCCGATCAGACTGCTCCAGGGGGAAACCGAATACGTGACAATTATGTCAATCAGATCGTCGGAGCCGAATATATCGCTCTCCCACAGCTGCAGACCTCCCGCTCCATTCGCAAGAGGAGATCCATTGAGATAGTCCGCCCCCGCGGAGTTTATCACCTGGCTTTTTACATAGGTGGCGGAAACCGCAACCCCCGCCAGTTCTCTCCACCAGCCGTCATTATTCTCCGGCAGCTCTCCGCTGTCCAGCGCATAGCCATACACGGCCATTTTGCTCCCTGTCTGCCACAGCGCCAGCTGCAGGTTTCCGTGCAGCCGGATCATCTCTATTGCAGAACACAGATTCAGAAAGAAAAAGAGAAACAGCGGAAGCACAATGGATGCCTCCACGGTCATACCCGCTTTGACCTTTCGAACCGAAAAGGCAAACAGTGATGTCCTCTCTAAGGAGCCAGACAGGGCGGATGAACGGCATCTGCCGCCATCCCGGGAAGTATCCGGATCCCGGGCAGAATCCGGCAAAAGAGTCTGATGTGTCGGAGAAGGTTTTCCTTTGTTGATTGAATGTATTATATTATTGTCTTCACTCCGTAAAGAGGACATCACTGTTCACCTCTCTTGTTCTTATTCATAGCTTTTCCGTCTTGTTATCTGGTATTGGAACCCATGGCTGCTGCCAATCCGGACGAAAGCCTCCACTGCTCTGAAGCAGCCGTCCAGGCGAAAGGACGCATTTCCGGGAGTTTTCCTGATATCCGCCTCCACCATGTCCATGGCCCGTGCGGTAATCGTATCCACACCGGAAAGCATCAGAAATATCCTCAGATAATCCTCGTAGGCAAGTCCCTCTCCCCCTGTGCTCTCATCTTTCAGACTGCCGCTGAGAGCTGAAGACAGGCTGTAATGCCAGCTTCCGTCGTCTTTAAAAAGAGGTATTTTACCTCCTGCCAGAAGTGATTTCACATCGTATACGCTCTCCGCGTATGCCCAGGCCAGAAGAATCGCACCCTCCAGCAAAGGTGTCAGAGCAGGCAGGGCAATCACCGTACAGGCTGCCGCCGCCACCAGCCGGATCTCTCCCCGCTTTGTCTCGTTAGACATCAGGTACATTGCGTTTGCCGCTTCTCTGAGTATGCACAGACGATTGACCACGCTTTTGAGATTCTCCACGTCGCTCTTTTTGCCCCCTATCAGATATTCAATCTGATAGCGCAGCGCATCCTCCTCACTCTCTTTTCCGAACCGTCCCATGTACCGCAGGAGATATTCGTTAAAGAGGAATTTCTCCGTCAGCTCCTGTGCCTCTGTCAGTTCGTCCCGTGCCATATTGCCGTGGTTTATCTGCCCCTGCTGCATTCTGTTTTGGATCAGGCTTTCCGTATGTATGATATTTCCGGAGATCTTTGACTCATCCTCCACCACCAGCCGCAAAAGCCCCAGCCTCTTGGTTGCCTCCAGCTGATCTGTGGGATTCCTCACCTCCGCCCTTTTCCACTCGTCCTCGTCCACTTCGATTTCCACGCCGTCGTATGTGTCCACCCATCCCTTGATTTCTCCGTCCAGCTCCTGTTTTTTGGTTTCTTCCTTTCCCTCTTCCAGACCGTTGACCTCCACTTTCTGCACCCAGCTCTGAATCTCCTGCAAAAGCCCTAAGCCAACGTCGGCTTTCACAGCCTCCACGGCATCGCCGCGAAACGCCGCGCCGCCGTAGTCCGTGAGGACAGACAGCCCTGTCAGCTCCACCTGCTCCACACTAAGTCCCAGAAAGTCCCTGTAGAGATAATCCGAAAGAAAGATATCGTCATAGCTTAAATTCCGGGACAGATATCCGGACAGATGCGCTTCCGTATTGGCCTTGCCGCAAACCGCCGTCCCGTAGGAGGAGTCAATGGCAAACAGATTGTACTGCTTCATCAGCTCTCTGTGATACTCCGCCATGATGCTCTGCATTCCGATATCCATCACACACTCGGCCTCCAGCCGGGCTCCGTTCCTGCGCACCCCGTTCATCAGCGTCAGAAACAAAGACAAAATCACTGCCATACACAGCGCCAGCATTACAGTCAGATACCCGTTCTGCAACCGGCTCCCTGCTCCCCGGCGGTCTTCTTTTAGCCGCATCCGTCCATTCGCTCTCATCTTCTCCCCGCTCCCTTAATACAGCCTCCGTCCCCGCACTGCCGGACTTACCGCTCAGTACCGTCTCCCCGCAACCCTTTCATCACATATAAGCTCTCCAAAACATCACCCCGTCTGCTCCCGGAAGTGCCTGCGCTCCGCGCCGTTTCGCACAGGGCGCAAGCCCCCGGCGGGCCCGCAAAGAGGCAGAACGTCGCCTCTTTTGGCCCCCGGAGCTTCTTCTCACACCGTACCGGTCTGCGAAGTAATTTTCTGGAAAAGGCTGTTGATGATCTGGGTAATCTGACTTTTGAATATGATCACCAGACCCACAAGCACCACGATTATCAAAATAATCTCCACTGTCCCCATGCCGTCCTCTTCCCGTATGAATTCCCGTATTCCTTTCTCCTGTTTCATCTTTCCTCTCTTTCTGCCGCAGCCGCGGCCAAACCGAACGCAGTTACATATTTGAAAAGGCCGGAATCATGATGATGGCCATCACCACTGCCAGCATCAGCGCCATCGGCATCAGAAGCTTTGTCCCCGCCTCCTCTCCCATTTTTTTACTCTCCTGTAGCCGCTCCTGCCCGGACTTCTCCGCCTCTTCCCGCAGCCTCTCCAGCAGTGTGCTGCTTCCGCGTTTCAGATTCTGTGCCAGCAGGGCCGTCAGCCGGATATATTCCTGCAAACCGGTTCTTTTCCCCAAATGCTCGTAGGCCAGCCCCTCCGAAACCCCGGACCGCAGCTCCCGGCATGTATAGAGCATCTCTTCGTAAGCCGGCGACTGTCTTCCGCCCTCTTTTCTCTTTTCCTCATAATCCCCCGCTATCTTCTGAAAGGCTCCCCGGATCGTCATGCCTGCTCCCACGAACAGCACCAGCTTGTGCAGGATCTCCGGGTACTCCCGGCGCAGTGTTTTCCTGCGCTTCTCCAGCTGTCCGTGAAGATCCCTGTCCTGGAACAGGAAAACCGCCCCAGCGGTCACCAAAGCCGCCGCCCACAGCATCAGGCTGTTGTCCTCCACCGCCTGTCTCCAGCGAATGTCCTCTCCCCGCCATTTTTCCGGAAGCGTCCATTCGTCCTTGTCTAAGCTTCCCTCCTGGGACTGCCTAAGCATCTCCCCCAGTTCCTCTCGCAGCGCCTCTTCCTCCGTGAGAGCCGGAGGCCTCAAGATCACGTCCAGTTCTCCCTCTCTCTCCCAGGGTCCGTAGGTCAGTCTGAACGCAAGGGTCACAGTCTCCTCTTCCCCCGGCGAAAATATCCGTCCGGAGTCGCTGACACTCCCAGGGCTTTTGCTCTCCCAGTGCACGGTTACGGGAAAATCCCCGTACTTCGCCTCCAGCTTTAAATCAGAGGTCACATTCTGCAGACTTTCATTGGAGCCCAGAATATACTCCGGCAGCTTTTCCGCAAAATCCGCAAACAGCCGCTCCGTCTCTTCCTCTGACAGAAGCTTTGGCTCCACCTCCATCCGAAAAACCATCTGCTGCTGGCCGTAGTCTGTCCGAATATGGATTTCCCGGGCTCCCTCCCGGTAGCTCCCACGGGCCACTTTTCCGTCTTCTCCAAGAATCACGCTGCCTGTGGCGCCGAATTTAGCCGCCGCCCCGAACAATGTTCCCACAAACAGCACGGCCAGACAGATTGCCGCCTTTTTCCCGTAATATTCCGTCTTCAGGTACTCCCTTGCCTCCCCCGGGTGGAGGCTGATCAGATCTCTTTCCACCTGCGGGGAGGAAAACAATCCGGGAAGCCTGTTCCCCAGTTTTTTATAGAGATATAAGGCCATCTTGTAAAACGGCTTTAACAGTGAGGCCGCATCCGGCGGCGGCACCTGCTTTCTCGCCAGGACAGCCAGCACCAGATATCCCACAGATATCGCCAATGCAATCCAGTACAATTCCCTCACCCCCTATGCCATATCCGCCATAATCCCTTTCATAATGTGCTCTCCCAGCAGATAAGCGCCCAGATACAGACCCAGACAGCCTGTCATGACGGATATGCCTACTATATTGTGATACAGAGTGTCAAAGTACCCGGGATTTCCCATGTCAATATAGAGCAGGATTCCAAAGGGCATAATCTTCATAATCGTCAGTTCCATCTTTTTACCCCCTAAGAGCATCTGTATCTCCTGGCGCAGCTCAATGCGCCCGCCTATCTGGTTGGCCGAGTTCCGGATGATCTCCGCCATGTTGCCGCCGTTTCGCTTGGCAAGGGCAAAAATCTGGGCAAACTGTGCGATCTCTTCACAGCCGCTTCGCCTGGCCATATCCACCAAAAGCCCCTCCAGAGGCATGTTAATATGCAGCCCTCTCTTGATCAGCTTCAATTCCCGGCAGATGGGAGCCTCCTCCCCATACATCAGCGCCATGTCCTGTCTACATTCCAAAAAGGCATTCTCCACGGAATAGCCGGCCTGCAGGGAAGTGGCCACCGCCAGGATACACTCCCTAAACTGCCCCGCCAGCTCCTCTTTCGCCTTTTCCAGCTTTTGTTTCCTGATCAGGCCAAAGGCGGCCGCCCCTACGGCGGAAAGCGGTATCAGCGCAAAAAAGCTTCGGTAGAAAAAATAGGAAAGGATGCCCGTCACTCCCGCGCACAAAAGCACGGTCCTCGCTCTCTCCCCCTTTTTCCAGGCGTAGTCATGATAGTCCTGCCGCTTTGAGCTTGTCTTCATAGAGCAGCCCTCCTTTCCGGCACAGATTTCCCACCACATGGCCTGCGCCGTCCTCCCCCTCCTCCTGGAAGACAAACAGGGGATTCATCTTGATTTCATTCTCCACGCACCCGGTGACCTCGCTGATCTCCAGCACCTTTCTGGACTTGTCGCGCAGTCTCCCCAGGTGGACGACCACGTCCAGGCCGGAGGCTATCTGCTGCCGAATGGCTGCCAGCGGCAGTTCCATCCCCATCAGAACCATGTTCTCCAGTCTGGCCAGCATGTCCTTTGCGCTGTTGGCATGGCCTGTGGACATACTGCCGTCATGCCCTGTATTCAGGCACTGCAGCATATCGATGGCCTCCGCTCCGCGCACCTCTCCTACCACGATGCGGTCCGGCCGCATTCTCAAAGACGATTTGATCAAATCCCGAATGGTAATTTCGTTACATCCCTCCACGTTGCTGTTCCTGGTCTCAAGACGCACCAGGTTGGGAATCCCCTGCAGCTGCAGCTCGGCGCTGTCCTCAATGGTGATCACCCGTTCTTCCGGGGGAATATAATGTGACAGAACATTCAGAAAGGTGGTCTTGCCGCTTCCGGTCCCGCCACTGATGAAGATATTGTACTTGGCCTGAACCAGCCTCTCCAGAAAAAGAGCTGCCTCCTGAGAAATGGAATTGCTTTCAATCAGCTGCCCCATCGTAATGGGCTTCTCGGGAAAACGTCGGATGGTGACAATGGGGCCGTTGAGCGCTATGGGGTTCATGACAATGTTGACCCTGGCGCCGTCAGCCAGCCTTGCGTCCACAATGGGCGACGCCTCATTCACCACCCGGTTGCATCCCGCCACAATCTGCTGTATCACATCCTGGAGCTTCTCCGTGGACTCAAAGCTGATGTCCAGTTCCCTCAGCTTTCCGTTCTGCTCCACAAAGATGTGATCCTTTCCGTTGATCATAATCTCCGTGACGGAACTGTCCTCCACAAATATCTGCAGGATGTCCAGCCTCCGCAGGGAGTCGAAAAGCTCCTGCTTCAGCCGCCTGCGGACTGCCGCCGGATATACCAAAAGCCCCTGCTGCAGGATCACTTCGTCGATGGTGTCCTCCACCTCGGCATCCGTAAAATCCTTTACAAAGTCCATTCGCTCCTGGACCTTGCCCCGCAGCTCTCTCTTCAGTTCCTTGTATTCCATTCACTCATCCCCTCCCTCCTCCAGGCCCTTGATCAATCCTTTCACCAAATCCGCCACCTCCCCCTTTGTCAACTGCTCCATCTCCCCGGGCAGCTTCTGGATATGGGAGAGGGAAAGCCGCTTTGTCTTGCCCAGCACGTCGCCGTATTCGTACAGCGCCAGAACCTGCTCATACTGAAGAAGCTTACCTTGGGCAATTCGGTCCTCCCTTGTCAGTGTGTAGACCTGCCTGCACATTCGGAGGATTTCAAACAGTCCCTGCATACTCTCGCTCAAGTCCAGGACCACATACTCGTATTCCTCCAGCTCCTCGATTCGCTCCAGCAGCCCCAGCCATTCCTGGGCCGTCACCGTGATCAGGTTCTGGCCCGACTTCATGGGCGGAACATAGTCCAGCGCCCCCTTGCGCTTCAGTATGGTCTGCAATCTCAGCCGGAATTTGTCTCTCTGGGCATTGAGAAAATACAAAAGATCCGCCATATCCAGGGTCTGCATATCCGGCAGGAGCTCCGAGATTCCCGCATAATGCTCAAAGTTCAGGTAAAGCGTGGAATGCTTTCTGGCCAGCATCAGGCTCATGGTGATGGCAAAGGAGGTCTGCATGGATCTGTGC
>ERZ808051.1671-NODE-1671-length-13635-cov-3.530388_pt1 | contig 13635 bp, 11 predicted proteins | sample MGYA00380199_ERZ808051 | MGnify/ENA primary metagenome ERZ808051 (study PRJEB31490, sample SAMN06133391) | mouse gut metagenome | isolation source: J11 | host: mice | place: China: Chengdu | collected 2015-05 ...
ACATTATTAATGGAAGAATTAACAGAGGAAGAGCAGGCAATCTATAAACGAGGCAGAAATGCAAAATCGGCAACAGCGGCAAAAAATGCCACTATCCAGGATTACCGTATGGCAACAGGTTTTGAGGCATTAATTGGCTATCTTTATTTAAAGGGAAATAAGAAACGTTTAGTAGAATTGGTTTTACATGCGTTGCAAAAGAAAGGGGTACTTAAAATAGATGAGGTATGAGGAATTTAGGATAGAAGGTAGAAATGCAGTAAGGGAAGCATTTCGTTCTGGAAAGACCATTGATAAATTATTTGTGCTAGATGGATGCCAAGATGGCCCTGTCCGTACAATAATACAGGAAGCAAAAAAAAGAGAGGTTATTTTAAATTTTGTAGCAAAAGAACGGCTGGATCAAATTTCGGAAACAGGGAAACATCAGGGAGTTATTGCATTTGCGGCTGCTTATCAATATGCTAGCGTGGAAGATATGCTAAAGGTGGCAGAAGAAAAAGGGGAAAAGCCATTTCTTTTTTTGCTTGATGGGGTAGAGGACCCACATAATTTAGGGGCAATTATCCGTACTGCAAATTTAGCAGGTGCACATGGGGTGATTATACCAAAACGCCATGCGGTAGGATTGACGGCTACTGTGGCAAAGGCTTCTGCGGGGGCATTAAATTATACGCCAGTTGCTAAAGTAACAAATCTTTCGGCTACTATGGAAGGACTAAAGAAAAAAGGGCTTTGGTTTGTTTGTGGTGATATGGATGGTGAGATTATGTACCATCAGGATTTTACTAGCCCAATTGGGTTAGTAATTGGTAAGGAAGGGACAGGGGTAAGCCGGCTTGTAAAGGAAAGATGTGATTTTACAGCATCCATTCCTATGGCTGGAAATATTGATTCTTTAAATGTTTCTGTGGCAGCAGGGATTCTTGCCTATGAGATTGTAAGGCAAAGAAAATTCGGCGGAAATTGATTGCAATTCTATTACACATAAGTTACAATATAAAATAGAACATTAGGAAAAATGACATATAATGTAATAATGGAGGGTTTTGCCATGGAGATGCAGATTATTGAAACCTATATGAATGAGCTGTTAGAAAGAAGTACCCTAGATGTCCCAGCGTGGAATATAGAGAAAAAAGGCGGGAAATCGTTGTGGAATTATGTAGATGGCTGTATGATATTGGCTATTTTACAGATGTATGATATTACTGGCAACCAAAAGTACTTAGATTTTGCAGATGCTTATATTGACCATCGGGTAAAAGAAGATGGGACAATAGAAGGATATAGCATAGAATCGTTTAATATTGACAATGTAAATGCAGGAAAAACATTATTTGAACTGTATGATATTACTGGAAAAGAAAAATACCGGAAAGCGATTGATTTAATTTACCAGCAAATTTTGCTTCAGCCAAGGACAAAAGACGGGAATTTCTGGCATAAATTAGTTTATCCGCAGCAGGTATGGCTGGATGGGCTGTATATGGGACAACCTTTTTATATGGAATATGAGACACGGTTCCACAATAAAGAAAATTATGCAGATATTTACCATCAGTTTTTTAATGTAGTACGTTTTATGAGGGATGAAAAAACAGGATTATATTACCATGCTTATGATTCTTCAAAAACGATGTTTTGGTGTGATAAGAAAACAGGGCTTTCTAAACATTTCTGGCTCCGTGCATTAGGATGGTATTCCATGGCACTTTTGGATACTTTCTGTAAGGCAGATCCTTTGGTAATGGAAAAGGAACATAATGAATTGAAGCAGATTTTTATTGATTTAATGGATGCTATGTTAAAGTACCAAGACCCATCTGGCATGTGGTACCAAGTGGTGGATATGGGAGATCGGGAACCAAATTATTTGGAAACAAGCGGAAGTGCCATTATGGCTTATTGTTTGTTAAAAGGCGTGCGTATGGGAGTATTGCCAGAAAGCTATAGGGAGTATGCAAAGAAATCTTTCCAGGGTATTTGCGATAAATATTTGGTAACAAAGGAAGGCGAAATGAGCCTGGGTGGTATTTGCTTAGTAGGCGGGCTTGGCGGCCCGACAAAAAGAGATGGAAGCTTTGACTATTATATGTCAGAGCCTGTTGTAAAGGATGACGCAAAGGGCGTAGGCCCATTTTTACTTGCATATACAGAGCTTCGCAGGCTCTAAAGGGAGGACAGCCATGGAGGGGGAGAAGGAACAGGAAAGGATCATTGGAGTATTATCCATGGAATATACAGTATCAGCCGGTAATGAGCTGTTTCAGGATTTTCTTCTGGGGCGTAGGCAATATCCTCTTGTACAATTAATGAAGGAAGAAGATAGGGGACGTTTTTTAGAGCTTTCTAAAGAACATGCAGATACTGGATTTAAGACGGTAGTCCGTATCCTGGACATTAAAAATGAATATCGTTGGTATTATATCTATTTAAAAAAGTTCCAAGCAGAAAATGGGCAAGAGTTTTACCATGTGAATATGCGTGACATATGCCATATGGAAGAACGGATTGGCATATTAGAGCAGGCTTCAGGGCAATATGAGCGTTTCCTATGTATGCAGAACCATATGTATTTTATTTATTCCTATACGACAAAAAGGATAAGGGTATTTTGGCTAAATGGGAATTTAATCCATACAGTAATGGAAGAAGATCTGGATCAATGGGAGACACAAGCATGCCAAACAGGAAAAATAAAACCAGAAGAGGCTAGGGCGTTCCAGTTAGTTTGTAATGATATTCGTGAAGGGACAGAACGTTTTATCCATGATATTTTATCTACTATATTTTCATCAGAGGGGGAAGAAAAGCTTTATCGGTTCCGTGGGATTACATGGAAACAGAAAGATAAATTAGTAGAATGTTATGGTACAATCCAGCTTTTGGATAAAAAGACAAAGCGCATTAAGGTAGATGGTTCTTTAGATGAACAGCTTGATCCACTTACAGGGTTATATAATAAGCGGAGCTGCATGAAAAGGCTGAAAAGTGTATTGGAAGAAAATACAGATGCTTCTATTACAATTTGTATGTTAGATTTGGATAATTTTAAGACATTAAATGATACTTATGGGCATTTGTTTGGGGATAGAGTTTTAACAGTAGTGGCAGATACCATGAGAGAAATTTTAGGAAGCAGGGGAATTGCAGGGCGTTTTGGCGGAGATGAATTTTTTATGATTATTGACAGCGATATTGATGAGCAAGAAGTCCGCCAAATTTTATTTACGCTCCGTAAGAATATCCGGTGGTATTTTGAAAAATCAGAAGATCAGCTTGTAGTTACTATGTCAGTTGGCGCGGCAGCATATCCAAAAGATGCCACAAGTTTAGAGGAACTTTTTGCAAAAGCAGACCGTGCACTTTATATTGCAAAAGAAAAAGGAAAAGACCGTTTTATTATTTATGATGAGGCAAAACATGGGCGTGTTACCTTTGACAGTGAGCATCAGAAGATTGTAGAATTGTCGATCCAGAAGCGGGCGGAAACAGATAAGACATCTGCAGTATTATATATTTATAATTTATTAGAACAAAAAGGGATAAATGGATTAGAAGAAATAATGGGCTTTATTGGCAAGGTTTTTGCAATTGACCGGATTAATATTTTTAAAAGCCCAGATTTACAATTGTGGAAAACATGGGGATATGAAACATGGCATCAAGATAGTGCTGCTTATATTTTAAAGGAAGATTTCTTAAGTAATTTTAATGAGAATAAAGTAGGCGTGTGCAATGGAATAGAAATTAAGGCATATAAGTTCCCAAAAACTTATGAATATATGGATAAACTGGAAATTAAAAGTTATATTCAGTATTTAATAGGAAAAGGGGCAGGATTAACAGGGCTGATTTCTTACGAGATATGTAAAATAAAAAGAAAATGGTCAGAAGAAGATATCCATAATTTAACACTTATTAGTAGGTTTATTGAGAATACAATATTAAAACAAGAGGAATAAGAAAGCAAAGCGGATGGAGGTATCCGCTTTGTTTATGGGCAGGTAAATATCTGCTATAATAGTTATTGGAGGTAACATGAAAAATTTTGATGTATTAATTATAGGTGCAGGCCCTGCAGGAATTTTTACTGCACTTGAAATGTTAAAGAAGGGAAGTAAAAAAAGGATTGCCATTGTAGAAAAAGGAAAGGCAATTGAAAACCGGAGCTGCCCAAAATCCAAGACAAAAAAATGTATGAATTGTAAGCCATATTGCCATATTACAACAGGGTTTTCTGGGGCAGGGGCATTTTCAGATGGAAAGCTTTCTTTAAGTTGTGAAGTTGGCGGTGATTTGCCAAGTTTAATAGGGGAAGAACTTGCACAAGAGACAATTGGGTATACAGATAACATTTATTTGGAATTTGGGGCAGATGAGAAAATTGAAGGCTTGGATAAGGTAGAAGAAACAAAAGATATTAGAAGAAGGGCAATCCAGGCAAATTTAAAGTTGGTAGACTGCCCTATCCGCCATTTAGGCACAGAAAAGGCGCAAATTATTTATCAAAGTATAGAAAACTATTTAAAGGATCATGGGGTAGAAATTTATTTTAATATGGTATGCCATGATTTAATTATGGAAGATGGGGCTTGTAAGGGGGCTGTTGTTAGAAATTTGGCGCCTCACCAGGAGGAAGAAGCGTTTTATGCTAGCCATACTGTAGTGGCGGCAGGAAGGAAAGGGGCAGATTGGCTAGAACGCCTTTGCGGGCAGCATGGTATCCTCCATATGCCAGGGACAGTGGATATTGGGGTGCGGGTAGAGGTGCGGAATGAGATTATGGAATATGTAAATAATGTATTGTATGAATCAAAGCTAATCGGTTATCCGTTGCCGTTTAAGGACAAAGTGCGGACATTCTGCCAAAACCCGGGCGGCTTTGTAAGCCAGGAAAATTATGATAATAATTTAGCCGTGGTAAATGGCCATTCGTATAAAGACTTAAAATCGCAAAATACAAATCTCGCTATTTTGTGCTCCCATAATTTTACAGAACCGTTTAACCAGCCAATTGCCTATGCACAGAAAATAGGGGAGCTTACCAATATGCTTGGCAGCGGGAATATCCTAGTGCAGCGTTATGGGGATATTTTAGGCGGGAAACGCACTTGGCAGAAAGAGCTGAGCCGTTCAAATGTAAAGCCAACGCTTCCTGATGCAGTAGCAGGGGATATTACAGCAGCGATGCCTTACCGTGCCATGACAAATATGATTAATTTTATCCAGGCAGTAGATCATGTAGTGCCAGGCTTTGCTAGTAATGAAACACTTTTATATTCTCCCGAATTGAAATTTTATAGTAACCGGGTAAAGATGACGCCAGAGTTTGATACAAATATAAAAGGGCTGCATTGCCTAGGTGATTCTAGTGGATGGACTAGGGGGCTAATGATGGCTTCTGCTATGGGCGTATTAATGGGGAGAAGGCTGGTATAGGTGAAAAAAGGTAAGGACAGAAACCACTTGTAAAATAAAAATAGCTGGAATTCCATAGACAAATTTTGGATGTTTGGTTTTATGGTGGAAAAGATACATGCCAAGCATAGAACCAATACTTCCAAAAAGAAAGGCGGATAGAAATAAAGCCCGTTCAGAAATCCGCCATTTGTGGTGTATCGCTTTGTATTTATCGATGCCCATAGAAAGAAAGGCAATGAGGTTTATACTAATTAGATAGATTATAATAAGGTTCATAATAGCCTCCTAAAGAAAGTTTTCTGACAGAAGTATAACAGAATAGAAAAGATTTTACAATGTACAGATAAAAATAGTTTTCTTTTAGTATGGTCTATGCTATAATTCTATCAATAAGCATGTACACTTTACACTGTATATTGTAGCCTAGTGTACAATGTGCATTGGACGTTATATAATGTATGGCGTGCAGATATATGCGAAAAAGATAAATAAAAATAGCAGGTGGAGGTAAAGTATGTTTTCTTTTGATGAGGTACAGGCATTTGACCCAGAAGTGGCAAAGGCAATACAAGATGAGATAGGCAGGCAGAATAGCCATATTGAGTTAATTGCTTCAGAAAATTTTGTAAGTAAAGCAGTAATGGCAGCGATGGGAAGCCCATTAACCAATAAATATGCAGAAGGATATCCTGGGAAGCGTTATTATGGTGGTTGTGAATATGTGGATGTAGTAGAGAATTTGGCGATTGAGCGTGCAAAAGAACTTTTTGGCTGTGATTATGCGAATGTGCAGCCACACTCTGGCGCACAGGCAAATATGGCAGTCTTTTTTGCCATTGTAAAGCCAGGGGACACGGTAATGGGCATGAATTTAAACCATGGCGGCCATTTAACCCATGGGAGCCCAGTAAATATGTCTGGCACATATTTTAATATTGTACCATATGGCGTAAATGATGATGGTTTTATTGACTATGAAGAACTTAGGAGAATTGCATTAGAAGCAAAGCCCAAATTAATTGTGGCAGGGGCAAGTGCATATGCAAGGGCTATTGACTTTAAGAAGTTTAGGGAAGTAGCAGATGAGGTGGGTGCCGTATTAATGGTGGATATGGCACATATTGCAGGGCTCGTAGCAGCAGGCTTGCATGAAAGCCCAATCCCATATGCAGATGTAGTGACAACTACTACCCATAAAACTTTAAGGGGGCCAAGGGGCGGCATGATTTTAGCAAAGGAAGAGGCTGCAAAGAAGTATAATTTTAATAAAGCGATCTTCCCTGGTATCCAAGGCGGGCCTCTTATGCACGTAATTGCTGCAAAGGCAGTTAGTTTTAAGGAAGCTTTGGCTCCAGAGTTTAAAGTATACCAGCAGCAAATTGTAAATAATGCGCAAGCACTGGCAGCAGGATTGATAAATAGAGGGTTTAAGTTAGTAAGCGGCGGGACAGACAATCATTTAATGTTAGTAGATTTACAAAATAGGAATGTTACAGGAAAAGAAGCAGAAAAATTACTAGATGCAGCAAATATTACCTGTAATAAAAATACAATTCCAAATGATCCACAATCTCCTTTTGTTACAAGCGGTATCCGCCTAGGGACGCCAGCCGTTACTACAAGAGGCATGAAAGAAGCAGATATGGATATAATTGCAGAAGCAATTTCCTTAGTAATCCAAGATGTAGATGCAAATAAAGAGAAGGCAATGGAGCTTGTAAAAGCTTTAACTGACAAATACCCATTATATTAATTTTGCGGGTTTTATAGTAAAATAGTTACAAAAGAGGCTGTTGTATCATTGCAACAGCCTTAATTCATACACAAAAATATTCTTATGATTTTTTCAATAAACTATTTCCCCTTACAATTTGTTCCATTAATAGGCCAGTAACAAACCATGCTGGTGCATAATCTAAACGGATTAGCCCTTGTATAGCAAAACGGCTTCCACTATAATCCCATGGGCACATATGGAATAGTCGCAAAAGAGAACCAGAAAGGTATTCTGCAGTAAAGATAAAAAATGTGTAGACACCTCCCCGAAACAGCATATTCCGGTTCTTAATTACCTGGTAAACAGGTTGTAATAAAGCAGCCATTCCATAGATAGGAAACATTAAAAGCGATGTGGTTCCTGTCATTTTCCGGTCAGCACTAAGAAGGGAACCAAGGCCAGTCCAAAATACTTCTAAACACCATCCAGTCAAGCCACATCGGATAAAATTAGTTGTTGTCAGCTTCATGGGAGTTAGTATTACAAAAAAAAGAGGAAATATGTATGAAAGTATGGTATACTCAAAGAGGAAAAATTTAGCTTTCGGAAAAGTAAATTTTATAAGGAGGAAAAGTATGGACGAGCAGTATCTGAAATATTTAAAAAGTATTGCCAAGCAATATCCAACCATAGCCAAGGCTTCTACAGAGATTATTAACTTGGCATCCATTTTAAACCTTCCCAAAGGGACAGAGCATTTTTTAACAGATATTCATGGGGAATATGAGCAATTCCTCCATATTTTAAAAAATGGCTCTGGCTCAGTAAAAAGAAAGATTGAAGAGGAATTTGGAAATACCATTACACAAAAAGATAAGCGTGCGCTTGCTACTCTTATTTATTATCCAGAAGAGAAGCTGGAAATGGTTTTAAAGGAAGAAGATAATATTGATGATTGGTATAAGATTACGCTCCATCGGCTGATTCAGATCTGCAAACGTGTTACTTCTAAATATACTCGTTCTAAAGTAAAAAAAGCACTTCCTGCCGATTTTGCTTATATTATTGAAGAATTAATCCATGAAAAGGAAGAGGTGCATGATAAAGAGGCATATTATAACCAAATTATCCTTGCAATTATCCGAACAGGAAGGGCAAAAGAGTGTATTGTGGCATTTTGTTTGCTGATTCAGCGGTTAGTAGTCGATCATCTGCATATTGTAGGGGATATTTTTGACCGTGGGCCAGGGGCGCATATTATTATGGATACATTAATGAATTATCATTCAGTAGATATCCAATGGGGAAACCATGATATTGAGTGGATGGGCGCAGCGGCAGGGAATACGGCTTGTATTGCAAATGTAATCCGTATTTCTGCAAGGTATGGAAATCTGGATACCTTGGAAGAAGGATATGGAATTAACTTAATCCCACTTGCAACATTTGCAATGGAGACTTATGCGGATGATTCATGTGGTTGTTTTGATATTAAATATAATAAAGATATATACAATATCCATGATTTAGAACTAGATAAAAAAATGCACAAAGCAATTACAATTATCCAGTTTAAATTAGAGGGGCAGTTAATTAAAAGGCGCCCTGAGTTCCATATGGATTCTAGGCTGCTTTTAGATAAGATTGATTATGAAAAGGGTACAATAAAGATTGATGGGAAGGAATACCAGTTAAAGGACAAACATTTCCCAACGATTGATCCAAATGATCCATATCGTTTAACACCTGATGAGGAAAATGTGGTAGAGCGTTTAAAAGTTGCCTTTTTAAAATGTGAGAAATTGCAAAAACATGTGCGTTTTTTGTTTTCAAAGGGAAGCTTGTACCTAGTTTATAATTCTAATTTATTATACCATGGCTGTATCCCATTAAATGAAGATGGGAGTTTCCGCAAGGTGACGCTGGGGGGACGTGAATATAGTGGGAAGGGGTTATATGATGTATTAGAATCATATGCCAGAAAGGGGTATTATAGGGAAGAAAGTGCAGAAAAAGAGTATGGCATGGATATTATGTGGTATATCTGGTCCAATGAGAATTCCCCTGTTTATGGGAAAGAAAAAATGGCTACTTTTGAACGGTATTTTATTGAAGATAAGGCAGTCCAAGATGAGAAAAAAAATGAATATTATAAGCTTATAGAAAATGAAAAGGTAGTAGGGCATATTTTAAATGAATTTGGGTTAAATATCCGCGATTCCCATATTATTAATGGGCATATGCCAGTGGAATTAAAGAAAGGAGAAACTCCAGTCCGCTGCAAAGGGAAGGTTTTAATTATTGATGGCGGCTTGTCGAAGGCATACCAGAAAAAAACTGGGATTGCAGGATATACATTAATTTATAATTCATATGGGTTGCGGTTAGTATCCCATGAACCATTTGAATCTAAGGAAATGGCGATTGCAAGGGAAAGTGATATCCATTCGGACACTGTTTTAGTAGAGCAAGTGCCAAGAAGGAGAAGTGTGGCAGATACAGATATTGGTAAAGAAATTGAAGAAAGCATTATAGATTTAACAAATTTGCTTAGCGCATACCGGGATGGGACTATACGGGAAAAAGATGTATAAAGGAGAAAGCTATGTCAGGGTCAATATATGGAACAATATTTCGGGTATCAACATGGGGGGAATCCCATGGGAAAGGGTTAGGGGTAGTGGTAGATGGCTGCCCCGCTGGGATTCCTTTAACAGAAGGAGATATCCAGAAGTGTTTGGATAGAAGAAAACCAGGGCAAAATAAATTTGTGACACCAAGGAAAGAGGATGATGCGGTAGAAATTTTATCTGGAGTATTTGAGGGAAAAACAACAGGGACTCCAATTTCTATGTTAGTATATAATAAATCCCAAAGGTCTGCCGATTATTCAGAAATTGCCAGTTATTATAGGCCGGGACATGCCGATTATACTTATAATGAAAAATATGGGTTCCGGGATTATAGAGGAGGAGGGCGTTCTTCTGGCAGGGAAACAATAGGGAGAGTGGCAGCAGGCGCGGTTGCAGGGAAATTGTTAGCCTTACTTGGGATAGATATTTTTGCATATAGTAGGAAAATTGGTGGAATAGAAATAGTAGAAGAGAATTTTAACCGAGAGGAAATTTTGAATAATCCAGTATGTATGCCAGATGCAAAGGCAGCAAAGAAAGTAGAACAATTATTAGAAGAAAAGATAAAGGAGCACGATTCCGTAGGAGGAGTGGTTGAGTGCCGGATTACAGGGATTCCATCAGGAATTGGGGAACCTGTTTTTGAAAAATTAAGTGCTAATTTGGGAAAAGCAGTTTTGTCCATTGGGGCAGTAAAAGGATTTGAAATTGGAGATGGCTTTGCAGTAGCAGACGCGTTTGGCTCTACAAATAATGATAGTTTTTATTATAAAGAAGAAGGAGGAAGCCAAGTTCTAAAAAAGAGCTCTAACCATGGCGGCGGTATTTATGGCGGAATTAGTGATGGAAGTGAAATCTGTTTCCGTGCAGCAGTAAAACCAACCCCTTCGATTGCAAAGTTACAAAAAACGGTAAATAAAGAAGGAAAAAATATTGAAGTCAGCATTAAAGGCAGGCATGATCCTATTATTGTGCCAAGGGCGGTTGTAGTAGTAGAAAGTATGGCAGCCATTACAGTAGCGGATATGCTGCTTGTAAGCATGTCCGCTAGAATGGATAAAATTGCCCAATTTTTTGGCAGGGAACAATGTTTTATGGAGATATTAAATAAGGAAGAAAATCTTTAGGTGAAAAATTATGGTAGTGGAGGAAAAACTGTTTTTGGTGTGAGTAGTAGGAAAAATGGCTAATGCAGACGTTTTTAAGAGTAGTAATTCCTGAACCACAGATTCCGCCAGATACTGTATATAAAAAAGAATTAATAGCAGCACCATGGGAAACAAGAAGAATAGAAGAATTGGGATGGTTCTTAGCGCAAGTTTCAACAGCACGATAAATGCGGGCAGATAAATCATGGTAGAGCTCCATGCCACAAGGTAAGGTATTTGGATAATCAGGGAAAGCTTGATGGAATTCTTGGTAAGTTAAACCGGAAATTTCCCCAAAATCACGTTCTTTTAGATTAGGTTCTATACGGACAGGGGGATGGCAGACATAGGAAGAAATAATTTCTGCTGTTTCTATGGCACGTGATAGGGGGCTAGTATAAATTGCTTCAAAAGAAATAGAAGATAGTGCTTTTGCACAGAAAGCAGCCTGCTCCTTTCCTGTATTATTTAAAGGAATATCTTCTGTCCCCTGCATTTTTTTTTCAATATTCCAGTCGGTTTGTCCATGGCGGATAAGATAAAGATTCATAGGAATCACCAAGCCTTTCTTTGTAACTGGTAGTAGGTTATAGAGTTTTAGTTAGTATTATCTTAATTAAGATTATAACATGTTTTAGTGAGGAAGAGAATATAGGGAAATATGAAAAAAAACTAAAATATCAAATATAGCTTGAAAATAGGGCAGACTTCCGATATACTATAGTGGTTGTAATATAAGGAAAGAAAGACTTGGTACAAACAAAGTTTGATACAAACGAAGTTTGGTACAAATGAAGTTTGATGCAAACAAAGTTTGGTACAAATAAAGTTTGATGCAAACGAAGGTTGATACAAACGAAAGTTTGATACAAACGGAGGAAGGCAATGTATCGTTTGATTTGCAAGGATGGAAATGCAAAACGGGGTGAATTCCATACAGTGCATGGAGTAATCCAAACCCCAGTATTTATGAATGTAGGTACGGCAGCCGCTATTAAAGGTGCGGTTTCTACTATGGATTTGCAAGAAATTGGGACACAAGTGGAGTTATCCAATACTTACCATCTTCATGTAAGGCCAGGGGATAAGATTGTACGGAAAATGGGAGGACTCCATAAGTTTATGGTATGGGACAAGCCGATTTTAACAGATTCGGGAGGGTTTCAGGTATTTTCTTTGGCAGGGCTTCGGAAAATAAAAGAAGAAGGGGTACAATTCCATTCCCATATTGATGGCAGGATTATTTTTATGGGGCCAGAAGAAAGTATGCAGATACAGTCCAATCTTGCTTCTACTATAGCGATGGCATTTGATGAATGTGCACCATACCCGGCTGATAGAGAATATATGCAGAATTCTGTAGATCGGACAACTAGGTGGCTAGTCCGTTGTAAGGCAGAAATGGAACGGTTAAATAGCCTTCCAGATACCATTAATAAGCATCAGCTTTTATTTGGGATTAACCAAGGTGGTGTGTATGAAGATATCCGTGTGGAACATGCAAAAAAGATAGCAGAGTTAGATCTTCCCGGTTATGCACTAGGAGGGCTTGCGGTTGGGGAATCCCATGAACAGATGTACCATATTATTGAGAAAGTAGTGCCATATTTGCCTCAGGAAAAACCAACTTATTTAATGGGGGTAGGGACTCCGGCTAATATTTTGGAAGCAGTAGAAAGAGGGGTCGATTTCTTTGACTGTGTATATCCAAGCAGAAATGGAAGACATGGGCATGTATATACAAAATGGGGTAAGCTAAATCTTTTTAATGCCAAATATGAGTTAGACCATATGCCAATTGAAGAGGGCTGTAAATGCCCAGCATGTAGGGCATATAGCAGGGGATATATCCGCCATTTATTAAAGGCAAAGGAAATGCTTGGGATGCGCTTATGTGTGCTCCATAACTTGTATTTTTATAACCATTTAATGGAGGAAATTAGGGAGGCGATTGAGGAAAACCGATATGCTTCCTATAAAAAAGAAAAGCTCTATGGTTTTAGCCAAGGGGCAGAAAGATAAACAGGAGGAAAAAGAATGTTAGCTTTAACAGAAACAGTAAGTGTATTTGGAGGCATTGGAGGATTGCTTCTCTATGTTGCTTTTTTTGGAATTATTTTTTATTTAATGTTATACCGCCCGCAGAAAAAACAACAACAAAAAACGAAGGCAATGCTAGATCAGCTTGAAGTAGGCGATAGTGTCCTTACAACAAGTGGTTTTTATGGGGTAGTAATTGATATTACAGATGATACAGTAATTGTAGAGTTTGGAAATAACAAGAACTGTAGGATTCCTATGCAGAAAGCTGCAATTACACAACTAGAAAAACCAGGTGTATAAATGTTGGCTTGCACAGCCTGTCCTTTCTTTCTAAAAGGGCAGGCTGAACCTATGTAGGAAGGTGTTATCATGGTAGTAGAAAAGCAAAAAAAATCAAAAAGTTATGAAATGGATATGTGTAATGGCCCAATTATGGGGAAATTGCTGATTTTTGCGTTGCCTGTTATGTTATCAGGCGTATTGCAGCTTTTATTTAATGCAGCAGATATTGTAGTAGTTGGGCAATATGCAGGAAGTGATTCTTTAGCAGCAGTTGGGTCTACAGGTTCCTTGGTAAATCTATTAACCAATCTTTTTATTGGGTTATCTATTGGCACAAATGTATTGACCGCTAGGTATTATGGTGCTAATAAAAAACAGGATGTAG